>OLGD01000116.1_pt1 | contig 153702 bp, 128 predicted proteins | sample 1605311 | NCBI WGS metagenome assembly OLGD01 (sample SAMEA3888917, study PRJEB22519) | human gut metagenome | biome: human gut; feature: human-associated habitat; material: faeces | place: Denmark | collected 2010 | reverse complement strand
GTCTTTCTTTTTCCCTCTTTTTCTTTCTCCGAGAAAGAAAAAGAGGTTATTGACGGCGATGCAGTCGGAAAAACTCTGTCGAAACCCGAATCCGACAGACAGGTTGCCTCTTCGCCCTTTCGTAAATTGCCTGACACGATTTTTCACGGGACTTTGATGGGAAAAACAGCTGACGACAAAAAGAAAAATCCGTGATACAATGTTACCGACAGCCGGAATCCTTGCCGGAACACACAGCCGCCCATACGTCAAATAAATATCCTGCACAGAAAGGAAACGCTTTCGCCGGGGCGAAGGCTATTGTCACAAAATGAAAACACTGCTTCTTATCGACGGAAACAGCATACTGAACCGCGCGTTTTACGGCATCCGTCCGCTTACCAATTCCGAGGGACTTTACACCCACGCGGTGTACGGGATGATGAACATAGTTCTTAAGCATCTCGGAGAGAGAAAGCCGGACTATGCCGCCGTTGCGTTTGACCTGAAGGCGCCGACGTTCCGGCACGGAATGTACGACGGCTACAAGGCGACGCGGAAGGGTATGCCGGAGGAGCTTGCCGTGCAGCTTCCGTATGCGAAAAAGTGCATGACCGCGCTCGGACTGCGCGAGATCGAGCTTGCGGGCTATGAGGCTGACGACATTCTCGGCACCTGCGCCGCGATGGGAGAGGCTGACGGCGGTACGGCGACGTATATCCTGACAGGTGACAGGGACTCTTTTCAGCTAATCCGCGACGATGTGACGGTGCTTCTTGCCTCGACCGGCGAAACCTCGGAATTTGACCGCGATCGGTTCCGGCAGAAATACGGGGTGGAGCCGGAGCAGTTTGTGGATGTTAAGGCCCTGATGGGCGACACCTCCGACAACATTCCCGGTGTTCCGGGGGTCGGGGAAAAGACCGCTCTCAGGCTGATATCACAGTTCGGGTCGCTTGACGGCGTTTACGGAAATACCGGAACCGGTGCAATCGCGGGGGCGGCGGACAGAAAGCTGATCGCCGGAAAGGACAGCGCGTATCTTTCGCAGGCGCTTGCGAGGATAAAGTGCGACGTCCCGCTCGGGCTGACGCTTGACGGGCTGAAATATTCCGGATTTGACCGTCCGGAGCTGAGGAAGCTGCTTACCGAGCTTGAGCTTTCCTCTTTGATCAAGCGTCTCGGGCTTGACTCCGACGAGCCGGAGGGTGCCGGCATTCCGGGAGCGGAAGAAAAAGAAAAAAGGGACTGTGAGATTATTACTGTTTCCGCGGAGGAGCTTGAGGGGAAGAATATTACCCGCTGTTCTGCGGCATTCTGTGAGGATGAAAACGGGAAATATGCGCTGTTTTACGACGGCGATGCCGAATACCGGGTGGATTACACCGATCCGCATATATTTGAGCGGTTTTTTGCGGAGAAGGGGCGGACTGTCGTTGTATCCGACTCGAAAAAGCTGTGCCTTGAGGTCGGGAAACCGGAATGCGGGATATTTGACGTGACGCTTGCCGCGTATGTGGACGATTCCTCGGCGGGCGGGTACGGGCTTTCGCGCCTTTCGGTGAAATATCTCGGCAAAGCCCTTTCCGACGGGTGCGATCCCGCGCCGGTGCTGTCTGCGCTGGAGCCGGTTCTTGCCGAAAGACTGAAGGAATCGGGTCAGGACAGGCTTTACCGGGACATCGAGGAGCCACTTGCATATGTTCTTGCCGGGATGGAGAAGGTCGGGTTCAAGATCGACCGCGCCGGGCTTTCGGAATACTCCGATGAGCTTGACAGGATGTGCAGTGAGTACACAGAGTCGATATATTTCGAGGCGGGGCATGAGTTCAACATCAATTCGACGAAACAGCTTGCCGAGGTGCTTTTCGACGAGCTTAAGCTGCCGGTTCACAAAAAGACGAAGACCGGGTATTCGACCGATGCCGAGACGCTTGAAAAGCTCCGTCCGTACCATTCGATAATCGACCGGATACTTGAGTACCGGCAGGTCGCAAAGCTGCGCTCCACCTACTGCGACGGGCTTCTCAGGGTCGCGGACGGTGACGGGCGCATTCACAGCAGCTTCAATCAGACCGTCACCGCGACGGGCAGGCTTTCGTCGTCGGAGCCGAACCTTCAGAACATTCCGGTAAGGTCGGAGCTGGGGCGGAAGATGAGGAAGTATTTCGTGCCGGAGAACGACGATTACGTGCTTGTCGATGCCGACTACTCGCAGATCGAGCTGCGGGTGCTTGCGGCGGTGTCGGGGGATGAGAACATGATCCGCGCCTTTGCCGAAGGTCACGATATCCACACGGAGACGGCGGCGTCTGTCTTCGGAGTGCCTCCGGAGGACGTGACCCCGGAGCAGAGGAAGCGTGCCAAGGCGGTCAATTTCGGGATAATCTATGGTATCGGAGCGTTTTCGCTGGCGAACGACATCGGTGTGCCGAAATATGAGGCGGAGCGGTATATAAAGAGTTATCTTGCCGGGTATCCGCAGGTCAGCGGGTATCTTGCGGACACGGTTGCCGATGCGGTCAGGGACGGGTATGTCACAACGTTGTTCGGCAGGCGCAGATATATCCCGGAGCTTGCGTCACCGAAGAAGCAGCTTCAGGCGTTCGGAAAGCGCGTTGCCATGAACAGCCCGATACAGGGCGCGGCGGCTGATATTATCAAGATCGCCATGATAAACGTCGATGCGGCGCTGAAAAAGAGCGGGATCGACGCCCGGCTGATTCTTCAGGTGCATGACGAGCTTATACTTGAAGCCCACAGGACCTGCGCAAAGCAGGCGGCAGACATACTTAAGCGCGAGATGGAAAATGCCGTCCGGCTTGCAGTGCCGCTTTCGGTCGATATCGGGATAGGGGATAACTGGCTTGAGTGCTGAGGGTGGAATGGGGGCTGCCTCTTAATTGTTTCCAAACCACTTGTTTGCACGACGGAATCAATTTTTCTCTGCGTAACGTCTTTGCGCCGCTTTGTCAACAAACTCCACAAAAAACCGCAGCACGCGTATGTACAATGCGTGCTGCGGTTAATTATTACTCTCTCACATCAAAGAAACGCGCGGCGTCTCACTCCCACTCCGGGAGTTCAAGGACTGCGGAGAGGTCGGAGAGCTTGGAAATATAGACGATTTTGCCGCTGTCGAAGGTGAAGTAGCGCTTTTCTGCGGTTTCGCTGTCGGGAGCGTCATTATCGGCTGCGGATGTGCCCTCGGTTTCTCCGCTTTCGGCGGTCGTTCCGCTTTCGGCAGGCTCGGAGGTTCCGGTTTCGCCGTCGGGCTCGGATTCTGCGGGAACGAGGCTTCCGATCCTGACGGTCAGGGTCTTTTCAACGGTTTTCGTTATCGGTGCGGAGCTGTCGTCCGGAGTGATGACCACCGTGTCGTTATAGTAAACGGTTATCTCGGCATACGGAGCGTCAAGGCCGTACTCTTTGAGCTGTTCGTCGGTCTTTACGCCGTAAGCGACCCAGTCGGTGGGCTTATAGCCGAAGAGGGCATCATAAAGCGCCTCGGCTTTCTTTGAAAAATCGCCTTTTATCGCGGTTCCGTCGAGGAGCGAAAGAGCCCACGTGTCCCCGGTGTCCTCCGAGCCGTCGCCGGATTCCGCCGTCTTGCCGGGGACAAGGGAGTATCTGAAGCCCGTTCCGTCGGAGAAGGCGACCTTGACAGCCGTCAGAGCCTTGAATTTCTCGTCCGGCTCGGTAAGGGTCTCGTTGACGATAAGGTCCTTCATTGTGTAGCCGAGGGGAGAGGTCATGGTCTTTCCGACAAGATATACCGCGTCCTCGCCGGCGATGCTCATGTAATACGAGTCGGTATGGCGGTTGTAGGAGCCGATCCTGAAGGTCATTTCGGCTCCGCCGGAGTACTTTGCGGTGACGGTATAGAGCGGGGAATCAAGCCCGTATTCCGATGAATCCGCGCCGGCTTCGGCGACCCTTCTGTCGGCGCTGACCGAGGTGACAGCCGCGGCGATATCCTTTGCCCTGTCCTGATCAAGCGGGAAATCCGCATCGTCCCTGAGGGTATATTTCCCGCCGGACTGCGCAACCGTATAGTCGGAGCCGGTCGCCTTTACGGTGACCGAGACAAGGTCGGTAGTCTCCTTGTCAATGATGCTTATTTTTGTCTCATCCGGGGTGTCATTCCTGTTCTGCTCGCGCTTTGCTATTGCCGATGCCACGAAATATGCGGCGACGGCAACAGCCAGCACGGCAAGCAGAGCTATCAGTTTTCCGGTTCTTTTATTCATTTCGGCACCTGTTTTCAGCGTTTGATCCTGCGGTTCCAGATGACAAATCCGGTCACAAGCACGGCAAGCGGTATCACGGCTATCAGGATTATTCCCCAGAGGTTAGCCGATGCCTCGGAGACGGTAAGCGCCTCGATCTGAAGCGATTTTGCGTTTATCGTGACCGAGGATTCTTTTTCGCAGAGGTCGGTGAGGATCGCCATGAAGTAGGAGATGTTGGAGTAGTATGACGAATAACGGCTGTCAAGAAGCGCGGGCGATGCAAGCCAGATCAGCTTTGATGTCTTGCCGTCTGCCGTCTTTTCCGCCATTGCTCCGAGGACGTATTTGCCCTCCTCGTCGCCTTCTTCCTTTTCGATTTTAGTATCCTCGGTAATTTCCGTCTTTGCATAGCCCTTGAGGGACGTTGCAAGAAGCTCGGTAACGGTTACACCCTCCGGTGCGGTTTCGGCAAGCATTATCGCATTGCAGTTCAGCATTACAAGATAGGTGTTGCTTCCGAGAGCGGAAGAGAATTTGTTGGCGGCAACGGTCGGAAGAATATTGTACGGTGCCTGAACATACTTGTCTGCGCTGCCCTCGAACACGAAAACGTCTTTGTACTCAAGCCCGAGAGACTTTGCAAATCCGTAGAGATTCGTCAGATTCCGCTCCTTCAGCTCCGAGTTGTAGAACGACGTCATGAGCACGTTTCCGCCCTTTGCGGTGTAGGCTTCAAGCGCCTTTATCTCGTCCTCGGTGAAGTCCTTCGTTGCGGCGTTGATGATGACAGCGTCTGCGTCGTCCGGGACAGATCCCTTTGTAAGCAGGGGCAGCTCGGCAAGGTCGATGTTCTCGGCGCCGATAAGCCCGGTGACGGTGGAGTCGAGCGCAGTCTCACCGTGTCCGGTGATGTAATAGACGGTCGGCAGCTTTTCGGCGGTCAGGTAATCGACAGCGGAGGTCAGCTGCTGCTCGATGTTGAAATATGTGGGGTTATCCGGCACGGAGCCGTAATACATCTGATAGTACAGAAGCTCCTGCTGTGTGTACTTCTGATAGTATATGTCAGTGTACGGAATGACGCGGGAGCGCCCGTTGTTCTTGTTCACAAGCACAAGATGGGTCTGCTGGGAGCTGAGCGATTCGCTTGTGTACTCCTTGAGGAAGCCCGGCTTTACGGCGGGATCGACCGTTGACCAGCTGATGTTTGAATTAAGTCCCGCGTACTTTGCGACGTATTCCCTTGTGACCTCGTCCGTGTATGACGGGTCGGAAACGACGTAGATGCTTATCTTGTCCTTTACCTTCGAAAGGATGCCGCGGCTGGTCTCGGAGATGTCGTAAAGTCCGACTGTCGAGGTGCTGTACTTGGTGTACCTTGTGGGCAGGAGCCTGACCGCAAGGTTGACAACTATCACGATTGCGATTACGACCGCCGTGACGATCACACTGTAGCCGCCCAGTTTAAGCGACCTTTTTTTTGCGTTGATATTATTCACCTGTGTCACACCTCCCCGTCACGAGAACCTGCGCTTCTCGACGGTCTGCACGGTGAGGAAGCAGAACAGGAACGAGATCGACAGGTAATATACTATCGTCGTCATATCGACGAGCTGATTGTTTACAAAGCTGCTCAGCGAATCGAAGATCGATATCGCGGATATGAATTTCTGGAACAGCCCAGCGAAAAGCGAGCTGTTGATGAGATATGCGGCAAGCACCCCGCCCTCAAGCACAACGGCAACGGAGAACGCCACCCAGTAGCTGCGCACGAACCAGTAGACGGCAAGCGCAAGCAGACAGATAAGCACCGTGAAAGCGATATATGAGGCAACCGCGGTATTGGGAAGCGCTCCGGCAAGCAGGGTCGAGGCATAGCAGACCACAAGCGCCGTCACTCCGAGAACCGCCGCGATGACCTGTGACTCGGTCAGCGAGGACATGAACATACATACAGCCACCATCGCGCCGCAGAGCAGATAGAACGCCAGCAGCGAGGCATAGGTCGCGAGCAGAGCGACCTTTCCGTACATGGTCATGATAAGCGGATAGAATGCCATTATAACTGTCGGGATCGCAAACACCGTCATCATCGCAAGGTATTTGCCCATGACGATCTGCGAGGTTTTCAGCGGAAGGGTGTAAAGAAGCAGATCGGTTTTCTGATGCCGCTCCTCCGCAAACGATTTCATCGTGACTATCGGCACTGCGAGCATGAGGATCAGCGCGACCGTCGGCAGAGCCATCTCCATCGACGGGTAATGCGACTCGAAGTTTATCAGCTTCACAAAGATCCCCGACATTACAAGGATCAGCGCGACCGAGATATACCCGGTCATGTTCGAGAAGTAGGATTTCAGTTCCTTTTTATATACCGCACCCATTATTCGTCGTCCTCCTCTTCTCCGTCATCGTCTTTTCTCCCTCCGAAAAGCGGGACGTAATCTCCGTCGTCTTCTCCGTCATCGCCGTCGTCCTCTCCGCTGCCGTCATCGGTATCATCAGGCGTATGAGACGCTTTTTCGTCCTCTTCTCCGTTCTCTCCGTCCTCTTCGTCATAGACGTTTGAGGCATCGGTGAGACGGAAGAATATCTCCTCAAGCGAAAGCTCTGCCTTTGCCAGCTTTCTTACCGCGAAATTCTTCTGCGCAAAGGCAAAGAACAGCTTTTCACGGATATCGGTGTTGCTTTCGGTATCTATTTCGACACCGTAGATATTGTCGCCATCGGGATCCGCCGAGATCTCATAGCCTATCACGCCGGGTATCGAACGCAGTATCGAATCTATCCCGTCGGGATTGGCTCTGACGGTCATCGAAATGCGGTTTTCCGGAGTGTTGTCGCGCCGGATGTTTTCAAGTGTGTCGGACGCGACAAGGTTTCCGCGGTTTATTATCATGACGTGGTCGCAGACCGCGCTGACCTCGGCAAGGATATGGCTGGACAGGATTATCGTCCGGCTCTGTCCCAGCTTTGCGATAAGCTCTCTTATCCCGGATATCTGACGGGGGTCAAGGCCGACCGTCGGCTCGTCAAGGATAATAAGCTCCGGTTCACCGAGCATTGCCTGAGCGATGCCGACCCTCTGCCGGTAGCCCTTTGACAGGTTCTTTATAAGCCTGTCCTTCATGTCGGTGATGTCGGTCTCCTTCATGACGCGGCAGATCTCCTCATACACCGCCGACGGCTTTATTCCCTTTGCCTCGGCAACGAAGCGCAGGTACTCCTCCGGAGTCATGTCCGGATAGACCGGCGGGTTTTCCGGCAGATAGCCTATACACCTTTTTGCGGCAAGGGCATCGTCAAAAATGTCGTGACCGTTGATCAGCACCTGTCCCTCCGTGGGAGCAAGGCATCCCGTGATCATGTTCATGGTCGTGGATTTTCCCGCACCGTTCGGACCGAGGAAGCCGTATATCCTTCCCGGCTCGATGGTGAAGGTGAGATGATTGACGACGGTATTTCCGCCGTATTTTTTGGTAAGGTTTCTTACCTCTATCAATGCTTTTCCCTCCTGAATCAAGTAATTGTCGATACAGATAACAATAATTTATCACACATATGTGATTGTTTTGTGATTGAGGTGTGAATATTTATGCCTTTCGCGTGTTTTTGCTGCAGGCGGCGCGGCGGGCTTCATCACGGTAAAGCCACAAACGGGTTGTTGACGATTAACCCCTGTTTTATGACGAAAAAACAATAGCAATTTGTTATTGATTACGATATAATAAAGTCACACGGAAACAGGTTTGGTTTATTAGTTACAAGTGACTTCCGTCATCCGGTCAAACGGTAGTTATTCTCTCCGCGTCCTGCGGGAGGTGGCTATAAATAATCAGTTATTTTTTTAGGAGAAAGTAAAATGAAAAAGCTTCTGTATGTTCTCGTTGCCGTCATAATTGCCGTCAGCTGCTTTACCGTGGCTGTTTCCGCCGACGACGGCAGGACTCTCACCGTTGTAAGCGTCACCGAGAAATCCATCACCTTCAAGTATACCGGTGCAAAGGCCGGCGACAACAACTGGGTCGGCGTCTACACTAAGGATGCGTCTGTAACTCCCGATGCCCAGAGCGAGACCTCCAGCTTCTACGTCTATCTTGCGGACGGCGACGGCGAGTATACAATAGAATTTGACAAGTGCCTCTACACAAGAGACAATAAGGACGACAACAAGCCCGGATCCTTCTGGCGCAACGTTGAGAATCCCGTTCTTGCCGACAAGCAGGAAAACTACAAGCTCCTCTGGCTGGGCGGCGCTTCGTGGTACGAGACCCTTGCGCAGGCAGCGCTTCCCGCAGCTTCTCAGGGCGGCGGAGATAACCCCTCCACCTCCGACGGCGCTCTTGCAGTCGCTATCGTCGCAGCTGCAGCAGCAGGTGCTGTTGTTCTCGCAAAGAAAAAGCACTGACCGGCAAATCCGGGCTGAAATGCCTCGGATCATACGGACGGTATAATTAAGAAATTAACTGACATCGCTTTCGGGCGGTGTCAGTTTTGTCTTGTGTGCCCGGGCAAAAAAACCCTCCTGCGTCGCTGCAGATATATATCTGTTCTGCCGCAGGAGGGATTTTTATTGTTTCACCGTATAGGTGAACCTGTCGATGTCGGTTATTCCGAGCGAGAGCAGGAATTTTTCGCTTGCGTCAACGTCGCTTTTGCTGTTGAACCCCGGAATAAGCGGCAGACGCGCGGTTATCCTGTCGGGGGAGACGAGCGAGACAAGCATTTTCAGGTTTTCTGTCATGGTGTCGGAGCTTTTTCCGGTGTAGCTTTTATAGATCACGGGATCGGTGTCCTTGCAGTCCACAAAAAAGCGGTCGATGACACCTGCCGCCCTTTTCACGTTCTCCGCCGGGACGGCAAGCGAGGTCTCGGCGCATATCTTCCATTCGCCGCCGCAGATATTACGGAATTCCGCGATGAAACCGGGGTAGAGAAGCGGCTCGCCGCCTCCGAACGTCACCCCGCCTCCGGTGGCAAGAAAGTAAAGCCGGTCCTGCTTCACCCGGTTATAAAGCTCCTCCGGGGTCAGGTACAGTGTTTTCACCCCGTCCGAAACGCACTCCGGATTGAGGCAGTACCGGCAGCCGAGAGGACAGCCGCGGAAGCCGACAAGGGTAGTCACGCCCGCGCCGTCGGTGCCGAGTCGGTGTCTTGAGACTGCGAAAACCGGTGCTTTTGTGGCGCTCAACCGGTTATGCCTCGAAAATGTCAACGTAACCGTCGGCGTTACGGTATACGTGCACCTCGAAGCCGTCATAGAGGAAGCCTGCGCCGTTTTCAACGAAGCAGTCGCAGACATACTGCTTCCATGCCTCCGTGACCTCGTCAAACCGGAAGCCGGAGAGCATTTCCCTGACGGCTTCGGGGTGGGAGTATATCAGCTCTCCGATATCCGGGACCTGTGCTCCCTCCGCATGAGGCGAGCCGGAGAAGATCCCCTCGACCCTTCCGCAGGACGGGTACGCGATATCACCCTGAATTTCGAGAAATTCGCCGGTAGAGGGGAGGGCTTCGGATGTTGCCGGGATAAGACTGCCGTCGGAAACTCCGGTGCCGTTTTCTCCCGGACGGAAGCCCTCCTTGCGGCAGCCTGCGGAGCTTATCACCGCAGCGGCTGCGATTCCCGCGATGGCGACCTTTTTGCCGGTCTGCCTTCTCTTTTCAAGCTCGCGTTCAAGGTACGCGACCTCCGACTCGCACTTCGGACAGGTGCCGGCGCAGTCGCCTTTGTGGGGGCATTCGGAGATGACGTAGTCGATGCCGTTTGCGTCGGCGATCTCTTTGCGGATCTGTTTCAGGATCCTGCAGCGTTGTTTGCCTTTCATTTCTTTAAACCTCCGTGTGGCAGAACTATCTGTCATATTGGACGTATGATTCGGGAAAAAGTTCCGTGTGAAAGCTATTTTGTGCTGTTTTTTATCTTATCCCAGTATGCCATTGCCGCCTGTTCGGTCTTGTTTTCGGCATAGGAGTAGTATTTTCTGTCCTTAAGGTCGTCAGGGAGGTACTGCTGAACGACATAGCGGTTCGGGAAATCGTGTGGGTATTTATAACCGGCATAGTTGTTCGACGGGCGCATATACGGCGGAATGCTCTGACCCTTTCCTGTGTTGATGTCGGCAAGCGCCGCGTCGTAGGCAAGGTAAGCGCTGTTCGATTTCGGTGCGGTCGCAAGAAGAACAGCCGCCTCGGAGAGCGGTATGCGCGCCTCCGGCATTCCGAGGTCGCGTGCCATTTCGACGCAGGCGCGGACGGTCGCCGCCGCCTGCGGATAGGCAAGTCCGATGTCCTCGCAGGCTGTTACCTGAAGTCTGCGGCAGGCACCGGGGAGGTCGCCGCCCTCGAGTATCTTTGCAAGATAGAATATCGCAGCGTCGGGGTCGGAGCCGCGTATCGATTTCTGAAGCGCAGACAGAAGGTCGTAGTGAACCGTCCCGTCCCGGTCGAAGTTGCCGATGACCGACGGGGTGAAGCCGTCGACCGCCTCTTTCGTTATCTCCTTCCCGGAGGAATAGTAGGCATTTTCAAGCAGATTGACCGCCCGCCTTACGTCACCCGCCGCGCAGGAGGCTATATGGAGAAGAGCGTCGCGCGGGGCGGTCTTGCTTCTTCCGGTCGCGGAGTTCAGCGCGCTGACTGCCCGTTCAAGCGCCGGTATCATGTCCTCTGCGCTGACTGGCATGAATTCAAACACCGCCGAGCGGGAGATTATCGCGCTGTAGACGTACAGATACGGATTTTCGGTCGTTGACGCGATAAGCGTTATCCGTCCGTCCTCGATAAACTCAAGAAGCGACTGCTGCTGTTTCTTGTTGAAGTACTGGATCTCGTCGAGGTACAGAAGTATCCCGCCGGTTCCGATGAGCGTCGATGTCTCGGCTATTATATCCTTTATATCGGAGAGGGAAGCCGAGGTCGCGTTCAGCTTCCGGAGCGTCATTCCCGATCCCTCGGCAATGATACGCGCCGCGGTCGTTTTTCCGGTGCCGGGAGGGCCGTAGAATATCATGTTGGGCAGATATCCCTCGGCACACATCCGCCGCACCGTTCCGTTTTCCCCGAAAAGATGCGCCTGTCCGACGATCCCGTCAAAGTCTGTCGGACGTATGAGCTCTGCTGTCGGTGTCCTGTTCATGCTGATCCTCCCCGGTAGGTTTCGCTTGAGATGGTGAGATACAATAATTATACCCCCGATGCCCTGTATTGTCAAGTTCACATAAATTTAATATTTTTCCCTATTGCCAAATCCCGCCCTTTGTGGTATAATAGGCTTAAATCGGATACGGAGAAGTACCCAAGTGGTTAAGGGGGCAGTTTGCTAAACTGTTAGATCGGGATTAACCGGTGCATGGGTTCAAACCCCATCTTCTCCGCCATACAAAAGAATCCCGGCGGTCTTGTGTCGGGATTCTTTGTCTGTATTTTTTGCTTTTATCATTATTTCTTTCCATCTCCTCCGGGGGATTTTTTTGTCTTAAAATTTCCGTAACCAAACAGGTCAAAAAGTTGCATCGGAAGGTAAAACGCCGCCCTTGAACCTTTCGGGAAAATGTATTACCATAATGTATGCGGGGGAAAATGTCCTTACGCACCGAAAAGCAAATATTTATATTTCATTAAGGAGAAAGCATAATGGAAGCAAAGGATTTTGTTGACGAGCTTGTTGCCAGGGCGAGAAAGGCTCAGGAGGAGTACGAGAAGTTTTCACAGGAGCAGGCTGACGCGATAGTCAGAGCCTGCGCAAAGGCGGTATACGACAACGCCGAGTATCTTGCGCGTCTTGCCGTCGATGAGACGAGGATGGGTGTTTACGAGCACAAGATCCAGAAGAACAAGGGCAAGGCAAAGGTCATTTGGAACAGCCTGAAGGGCAAAAAGTCCGTCGGCATCCTCAGCCGCAACGAGGAGACCGGAATAACCGAGATCGCGCGCCCGGTCGGAGTCGTCGGTGCCGTCACACCCTGCACCAACCCGGTCGTTACCCCGATGTGCAACGCAATGTTCGCTCTCAAGGGTCTCAACGCCATCATCATCGGACCGCATCCGCGTTCCAAGAACACCTCTTACGAGACTGTACGGCTCATGAACGAGGCAATTGCGAAGCTCGGCGCTCCGAAGAACCTTATACAGATAATCGAGGAGCCGACCGTCGAGCTGTCCTCCGCGCTTATGCACGCGGTTGACGTTGTTGTTGCCACCGGCGGTATGCCGATGGTTCGCTCCGCGTATTCAAGCGGAAAGCCGGCTTACGGTGTCGGCGCCGGAAACGTTCAGTGCATCTTCGACCGCGGCATCGACCTTGAGAAGGAGATACCGATGGCTGTCGAGGGCAGAGCGTTCGACAACGGCATCATCTGCTCCGGCGAGCAGACGGCTATCCTCCCGGCGGAGGATTACGACAAGGCTGTTTCGATATTCGTGAAGAACGGCTGTCATTACATCAGCTCCGACGAAGAGGTCGCAAAGCTGACCGACACCATTTTCCCGGACGGTGTGATGAACAAGAAGCTGGTCGGAGTTTCCGCGCTCAGGATCGCCGAGGCTGCCGGCATAAAGGTTCCCGACAACACAAAGGTGCTTCTTGTCAAGGCTCCCAACTACGGCAAGGCGTGCCTGCTCTCCAAGGAAAAGATGTGCCCGGTCATTTCGGCTTACAGATACGGCGATTTCAGCGAGGCGGTTGCCATTGCACAGGCTAACCTCAACGTCGAGGGCAGAGGACACAGCGTTTCCATCCACTCGAACAACAAGGAAAACATCGAGTATGCCGGCGAGCGTCTGACCGTCTCCCGTCTGCTTGTAAATCAGGTCTGCTCCACCATGAACGGCGGCAGCTTCTACAACAGCCTTACCCCGACGACCACTCTCGGCTGCGCATCGTGGGGCAACAACAGCATTTCCGAGAACTTCTCTTACAGGTTCCTGCTCAACGTCATAAGGATCGCATACCGTCTTGACAATGCCGTCATCCCCACCGACGATGAGATCTGGGCTGACTGAGACACCGAAAGGATAATTTCAACCAATGGATTTAATGGAATACAGAGCGCAGACGCTCTTTGACAAATACGGTCTGCGCTGCAACCTCGGCACCGTGGTTTCCGACCTTGAGGAGCTGGAGGAAAAGAAGGATCAGCTTGTCTACCCTGCCGTCATAAAGGCGCAGGTCAGGACAGGCGGACGCGGAAAGGCGGGCGGAATAAAGTTTGCCGAAAATTACGGCGAGGCTGCTGCCGCCGCAAAGGCGGTACTCGGCATGGATATCAAGGGACACACCGTAAGGAAGCTCATGATATCCGGAAAGAAGGAGATCACCCGCGAGTTCTATCTCTCCGTCATGCTTGACAGGGGAACAAAGTGCCCGGTATTCATCTTCTCTCCCGAGGGAGGAATGGATATCGAGAAGCTGGCAAAGGAACAGCCGGAGAAGATCTTCCGCGCGGTCGTCGATCCGATGCTCGGCGCGCAGGCCTACACTGCGAACTATTTCGCGTCGAAGGCGGGGCTTGACAAGGCGCAGACAAAGGATCTTGCCTCTGTCCTGCTGAAGCTCTACCGCCTGTTCACCGAATACAACTGTCTGCTCTGCGAGATAAATCCGCTTGCCATTGTTGCGGACGGGGGGCTTGTTGCGATCGACGGAAAGGTGTCGGTTGACGACAGTGCGCTTGTGAAGCTGCCCGACATCGCCGCTCCGGAATCGGGAGAAAAGCCGGATCCCCTCGTTGAGGAGGCGGCGGGCTTCAATTTCCTCTATATCCCCTGCGACCCGACCGGCGACGTTGCCGTCGTATCGAACGGCTCCGGAATGATCATGTCCTGCATTGACCACATTGCAAAGCACGGCATGACGGTAAGGGCGTCTCTTGACCTCGGAGGCGGCGCAACCTCCGACAGGATAAAGGAGGCCGTCAGGATAATCCTTGCCGACAGGAAGATACGCTATCTCTTCATCAACATTTTCGGAGGGATCACAAGATGCTCCGAGGTTGCGCTCGGAATAAAGAAGGCGATAGAGGAATACGGAATAAAGTCTCCGATCATCGTCAGGTTTGAGGGTACAAACAAGGAAATTGCCCTTGAAACGATAAAGCCGCTTGAAAACGTCATTTACGCCGACGGGCTTATCTCCGGAGTAAACGAGCTGTGCGCGCTGGAAAAGGGAGGGGACAGATCATGAGTATCCTTGTCGATGAAAACACAAGACTGATAATTCAGGGCATTACCGGCAGAGAGGGGACCTTCCACTGCGAGCAGATGCTTCAGTACGGCACGAAGGTCGTTGCCGGAGTCACCCCCGGAAAGGGCGGAGAGAACGTTTTCGGCGTTCCGGTCTTCAATACCGTAAGAGAGGCAATGGAGGCTACCGACGCAAACGCTTCCGTCATATTCGTCCCGGCTCTCCATACCGCAGCGGGAGTTTACGAGGCTCTTGACGCCGGGATAAAGACAGTTATGACGATAGCCGAGCACGTGCCGGTTCACGACATGATGCGCGTCTATCACATTGCCCGCGAAAAGGGTGCAAGAGTCATAGGACCGAACTCCTTCGGAGTCATTTCGCCCGGAAAGTCAAAGGCGGGCTTCATGGCTCACAGGATCTTCCTGCCCGGTCATGTCGGGATCATGTCCCGCTCGGCTACAAACTGTTACGAAACGGTCTTTATGATGACGAATGCCGGTATCGGTCAGTCCACCTGCGTGGGCGTCGGCGGAGACATGATCCCCGGATCGACCTTCACCGACCTGCTCCCGCTCTTTGAGGCGGATCCCGAGACAAAGGCTATCGTCATGATAGGCGAGATCGGCGGAAACGAGGAAGAGCTTGCGGCTGAATACATAAAGAACCACGTCACAAAGCCGGTCGTTGCGCTTATCGCCGGAAAGAACGCCCCGAAGGGCAAGAGCATGGGTCACGCCGGCGCGATAGTTGCCGCAGACGGTACCGGCAGCGCAGAGAACAAGGAAAAAGCCCTCCGCGCCGCAGGTGTTCACATTGCCGAGACGACAACCGGCATTGTTGACATACTGAAAACGCTTGAGCTTTGAGGGGGGAGAGAACGAAGGGGCGCTGCCCCTTGCCCCGCTTAAGAAACTTTTTGAAAAAAGTTTCTTAAGGATCTTCAAAAACTTTTGTTAAAAAGGTTTTTGGGGAGGTTTGAGAGGAATGATGAGGGGCTCTGCCCCTTGCCCCGCTTAAGAAGCTTTTTGAAAAAAGTATCTTAAGGATCTTCAAAAACTTTTGATGAAAAGGCTATTTTGGGTGTCCGGCGGGGTTACTGCCGCCGGGCATCCGGCAAAAATTCTGAAAGGAAATCAGTCAGATGGACAGAGAACAACTGCTTGGGATCTATTTCACCATGAACAAGATCCGCAAATTTGAAGAGAAGGCACTTCATCTCTTCGAGAGCAACAAGCTCCGCGGTTCGGTGCATCTCTGCATCGGTCAGGAGGCAACTCCGGCGACCGTATGCTCCATGCTCCGTGACGAGGACTATATAACAAGCACACACAGGGGACACGGACACTGCATCGCAAAGGGTGCCGACGTCAGGTATGCTCTTGCCGAGCTTATGGGCAAGGCGACCGGCTACTGCAAGGGCAGAGGCGGCTCCATGCACATTGCGGACTTCACGAAGGGCAACCTCGGTGCAAACGCCATCGTCGGCGGAGGAATCCCGATCGCCGTCGGAGCCGGACTTGCGTCGAAAATGCAGAAGAACGACAGAGTTGCCGTCTCCTTCTTCGGAGATTCGGCGACGAACGAGGGCACGTTCCACGAGTCGCTGAACCTTGCGGCTGTATGGAAGCTCCCGGTACTCTTCGTGTGCGAGAACAACCTCTACGGAATTTCGGTTCCGCAGTGGCAGAGCACGTCGGTGAAGGATATTTCGATCAGAGGCGAGGCGTACAATATCCCGCACTTCACCGTTGACGGCAACAAGCCCGACGAGATCGCTCCCGTCGTTGAGGCGGCGATCGCAAGGGCAAAGGCAGGCGAGGGACCCACGCTCATCGAGTGCAAGACATACAGATGGCTCGGACACTGGACCGGCGACCCCCAGCCCTACCGCACCAAGGAAGAGATCGAGGAATGGAAGAAGAAGTGTCCGATAAAGTACACAAGGAACCTTCTTCTTGAGATGGGAGTTCCCGCGGAGGAGCTTGACGGACTTGAAAACAAGGCTCAGGCGCTTGTGGACGAGGCGGAGCAGTTCGCGCTGAACAGCCCCGAGCCCGATCCGGCACACGTGCTTGACGACGTTTTCTATGACGGAGGTGACAGGTAATGATAAAGAGCTATGCTCAGGCAATAAAGGACACTACCGCAGAGGAAATGCGCAGAGACGAGCGCGTTTTCGTAATGGGAGAGGACGTTGAGGTCCTCGGCGGTATTTTCGGCTGTACGAGGGGTCTCGCAGACGAGTTCGGAGCCGAAAGAGTCAGAAACACGCCTATTTCCGAGGCGGGCTTCATCGGAGCAGGTCTCGGTGCCGCTTGCTGCGGAATGAGACCGATAGCGGAGCTTATGTACATGGACTTCGCGATGGTCGCTCTTGATCAGATAGTGAACCAGGTCGCAAAGACAAGATATATTTTCGGCGGAAAGGCAAAGATACCGCTTGTCATCAGGGGACAGCAGGGCGTCGGCAGAGGAAACGCCGCGACGCATTCCCAGAGCGTTGAGGTTCTGTTCACGCACTTCCCCGGACTCAAGGTGGTAATGCCCTCCACTCCGGCTGACGCGGCGGGACTTCTCAGAACCGCGATAAGAGACGACAACCCTGTCGTTTTCATCGAGCATAAGGCGCTCTATGTCACAAAGGGCGAGGTTCCGGACGATTCCGACTTCATGATCCCCTTCGGCAAGGCAAAGATAGTGAGAGAGGGGACCGACGCTACCGTCGTCGCGACCCACACCTACGTGCAGAAGGCTGTCGATATGGCTGACAGGCTGTATAAGGATCACGGCATCTCCGTCGAGGTCATCGACCCGAGGACGCTTGTCCCGTTCGACAAGGAGACTGTTATAAATTCCGTAAAGAAGACCGGACGCGCCGTCGTCGTTCACGAGGCGCACAAGGTCTGCGGCATCGGCGCGGAGATCGCCTCGGTCATTCAGGAGGAGGCTTTCCCGTACCTTGACGCTCCCGTCATCAGACTCGGCGCAAAACAGTGCCCGCTGCCCTTCAACCTCGGACTTGAAAACGCAGTTGTTCCCCAGCCGCAGGATATCTACGATGCGGTCATGAAGACACTTTATCTGAAGTAAGGAGGCACCGCTTTATGGCAAACATTGTTATAATGCCGAAGCAGGGGCTTCAGATGACCGAGGGACTTATCACAAAGTGGCTGAAAAACGTCGGCGACACCGTCAAAGAGGGCGAGCCGCTCTTTGAGATGGAGACCGACAAGCTGACGATAACCATCGACTCATCCTTCACCGGAACGCTTCTGAAGATAATCAGGGGCGAGGGAGAGGAGGTTCCGATCACAGAGCCTATCGCAATTATCGGCGAGCCGGGCGAGGATGTTTCGTCTGCCGCTCCGGCACAGGAGAAGGCGGAGGAGGCAAAATCCGATGCTCCAGCAGGCGGCGAGGGACAGCCGAACGTTGTCATCATGCCGAAGCAGGGGCTTCAGATGACCGAGGGGCTTATCACAAAGTGGCTGAAAAACGTCGGCGACACCGTGAAAGAGGGCGAGCCGCTCTTTGAGATGGAGACCGACAAGCTGACTATAACCATCGATTCGTCATTTACCGGAACGCTTCTGAAAATAATCAGGGGCGAGGGCGAGGAGGTCCCGATCACCGAGCCTATCGCGCTCATCGGCAATCCCGGCGACAGCACCTCCGGCTTCACCGCTCCCGCAAGTGCAGAGGAGAAGAAGGAGGAAGCTCCGGCACCGTCCGTGCCCGCGACGCTTCCGGCAAAGGATATGCGTCCGGCTGTCTCCGCTCCCGCAAGGGCTCCCGGCGGCAGGATATTCATAACCCCGAGGGCGAAAATGCGCTGCGCCGAGCGCGGGATCACCGATTATTCAAAGATCCCCGGAACCGGCGGAGACGGTCTTATAATCGAGCGTGACGTCCTTGCGTACAGGGAGCCGGAAAAGGTCACTGTGCGCGCTTCCGACCGCATAACCGTAAGAGCCGATGTCGGCGCTGCGGAGCGTTATGTGAAGTCGGCGGCTGAGGGCGGTCTTGACTTTGATTTCGGCGCTCTCATTGCAAAAGCCTCGGCTTCCGCGGCAAAGAAGTACCCGGATTTCGACGGAATTGCGATAAAGACTCTCTGCAATACCGATGTCGAGGGATATTTCCCGGCACTCCCGGCAGACAGCGACGCGCTTCTTTCGACGGGCGGAATCTACTCCGACGGCGACAGAAGGCTGACGGTGCTTTCGGTGGTGTTTGACGGGGAAAAGGTCGAAGCAGCCGATGCCGCGGCATTCCTTTCAAGACTTAAGAGCCTGCTTGAGAACCCGCTTCTCATGATGGCGATCTGAAACTGCCATGATAAAAGAACTGAAATACGGAAAAGGTACGGTACGGATAGATCTTGACGAAAAGAACATCATAGCCGAGCTGCTGCCGAACGACGTTCCGGTCGGTCTTACCGGAGCCGATGAGGTAAAGCGTTCCCTTTCCGCACCGATTGCCTCGGCAAGGCTGTCGGAGGCTGCGGCGGGGAAGCACAGGGTTGTGATCGTCACAAGCGATATCACCCGCCCCGTGCCGAGCTATAAGATCCTTCCTTCGGTGATTGACGAGCTTGAGGCAGGCGGGGTGAAGGACAGCGAGATAACCGTTGTCTTTGCTCTCGGAAGCCACAGGGGTCATACCGTGGAGGAGAAGAGAAAGCTGGTCGGAGACGCGGTTTACGACAGAGTGAAATGCGTCGATTCCGACCCGGACGACTGCGTGAGACTGGGCGTGACGAAGGCCGGAACCCCGGTCGATATCACAAGGACGGTTGCCGAAGCCGACTTCGTCATATGCATGGGAAATATTGAATTTCACTATTTCGCCGGCTACAGCGGCGGAGCCAAGGCGATAATGCCGGGAGTCTCCACCCGCGAGGCGATACAGTGCAATCACCGCATGATGGTCAGTCACGACGCCTGCGCCGGACGGCTTGACGGCAATCCCATACGGGAGGATATCGAGGAAGCCGGAAGGATCCTCGGCATTGACTTTATCGTCAACGTTGTGCTTGACGCGCACAAGGAGATAATAAAGTGCGTCTCGGGCGACCCGGTAAAGGCTCACAGGGAGGGCTGTGCCTTTCTTGACCGTCTCTATAAATGCCCGATCCCCGAAAAGGCGGATATCGTGGTCGTTTCGGCGGGCGGATTCCCGAAGGACATGAATATGTACCAGGCGCAGAAGGCGCTTGACAACGCAAAGCACGCGGTACGCGACGGCGGCACGGTGATATGGCTTGCCGAATGCACCGAGGGAATGGGCGAAAAGCACTTCGAGGAGTGGATGACCGGGCATGAAAAAAGCTCGGACATGATAGATCATCTGCATAAGCACTTTGTCCTCGGCGGGCATAAGGCGGCGGCGATCGCGCTTGTCCTTCAGAAGGCAAAGATCGTGCTTGTCAGCGCATATGACGACGATTATGTCCGTTCCGTTCACCTCACGCCGGCGGCATCGGCGGATGAGGCAATGCGGAACGCGCTTTCGGAATACGGAAGCGACGCAAAGGTGATACTGATGCCGATCGGAGGCTCCACGCTTCCTTCACTTGCATAAAAGGCTCAACTGACCTTTTTGAATACAGACAGACAAACCCCGGAACCGCTTTTTCCTGAAAAGGAAGGCGGTTCCGGGGCTTTTTATCGGTTGGCTTCAGAGCTTTCCGGCAAGGTAAGTGTTGTAGCCCTCGTAATAGTAGCTGTGGTCGATGCCCTTCATGAAAATCTCGCGGCTGTCAACGTCGGCTGTGAGGGCGGGTTTCAGAAGAACCTTGATCTCGATATCGCGGATGGGACTGCGCTCCATTGCAAGAAGATAATCCTCCTTGTCAACAAGGCTCCAGTCAACGACCCTGCCTATGCCGTTTTTCAGCATATGGTCAAGCCATATCCGGGTGCTGCGTCCGTTTCCCTCACGGAAGGGATGGGCGATGTTCATTTCGACGTACTTCTCAATTATCTCATCATAGGATGACTGCGGCATTTTATCGATATTGGCAAGCGCGGCATCGAGGTACATGACCGGTGCGAAGCGGAAGCTCCCTTTCGATATATTCACGGTGCGAAGCTGTCCGGCAAAGGGATAAATGTCCTCAAAAAGCACCCGGTGTATCCCGGAGAGCGTCTCAAAGGTTCCGACCGGCAGGTAATCAAGCATTCCGCTTTCAAAAAGAAGCACTGCCTTCTTCTTGCTTATCCGCTCTTCCTCGCGGGCAAGGATGGCGGAATCGGAAATTCCGAGCTTGTTTTCAAGTGCCATTGCGTTGTCCTCCGTATTTTATGTCATCTTCGTCTTCCGGTACTCTCCCGGTGTTGTGCCGGTGACGTTCTTGAAGGCGCGGTTGAGCTCGCGCTTGTCGTGGTAGCCGATCTTCTCGCTGATCTCCTCGACCGACAGGGTAGTGCAGTCAAGAAGCTCTATGACCTTCTGAACCCTGACGCTCTGGACGTAGGCGGAGAAGGAGACGCCGAAATTCTTCTTGAATGCGCGGCTGAAATAGGCGGGGGAATAGAAGTATTTCTTCGCCATTTCGTTCATTGAGATCTGGGAGCTGGCGTGCTTTTCTATGTAGTCGATGATACCCGGGATGATGTCGCGGATGTCGTTCATGACCCGGTCGCTGTTTGTTGTCTCGATGTTCCGGATTATCATGTAGAAAAGGATGTTGAGGTAGCTCGACACGATCTCGGCATAATTGCTCCCGCGGTTGAGTATCTCGTCGCACATGGCGTTGACGATGGCGTCGGCGGCGATGAGGTCGTTGCCCTTGAAGCGTATGAGAGGGGTGCGGGGAAGCCCGTTTGTAGAGAACTGCTCGCTGTTGTACAGATAATATGCGAAGATATCGATCGCCGTGTGCGTGGAATACAGGTTTTCCGATATGAACTCCGGCAGAAGCACCATGTCGGCAAACAGCACGCCGGTTTCGGACTTATGAAAGTGTGTCTGGTCGGTGTCGATGAGAAGCAGGTCGCCCTTTGTGACCTTGTATTCGGTATCGTCGATATAGTGAACGGCACTTCCGCTGATAACATATATCAGCTCGAGAAAATTATGCTTGTGAACGGTGCTTTCCCCGACAAATGTATTGCGGTAGGCGGTGAATTTCATTCCGTTCTCAAGAAAATCCTTGTATTCGTAGGTGATTTCGCTCTCCATCGCGGCTCCTTTGTGATGTCGTTACATACGTATATTTTACCCTATCGTGGGAAATAAGTCAAGCACTCCGGAAAAAATAAAAACAGCTTCCTCTCTCGTCCGAAAAAGGAAGCGATCTTTATGCAACCGTATTTTATGCTTACGCCATACGATTGAGCGCAAGAGCGTACTGGCTCTTTTTTCTTGCGGCGTTATTCCTGTGAATAATACCCTTTGCAGCGGCGGTGTCAAGCTTCTTGACAGCGACCGCGTAAGCCTTTTCGGCATTCGCCTTGTCTCCGGCAGAGACAGCGGACTCGTACTTCTTCATGGCGGTTCTGAGAGCAGACTTTGTCATCTTGTTCTGAAGAGTTTTGACATCGCTGACCTTAACGCGCTTTTTTGCAGACTTGATATTCGGCAAACCGTTCACCTCCCGACGTTATCAGACGTTAATACACATTTCAGTGATTAATGATAACACATATGAGGGAAAAATTCAATAGTTTTTACGGAAAATTTAATTGTTAAATATCTGTAAACAATTTTTGCGGCGCTTGACAGGTGAAAAGATTTGTGGTAGAATCTATAATTGCATAGTTAGCCTCTTGAGCCCGGAAAAGACGGGAGTTCAGGGGGCAAAAAAGCCGGCGAAGCCTTACGGTACGCCGAAAAACGACTTTTTTGAATCATACCGGTGTCTGCAGACAACTCGGTACGGAAAGGACCGGAGCGTTCCTTTTCCGCAGCTTATAATTCGACTGTAACCAGCATGTCGTAGGGGTAGCGGAGAGGGGCGGTTTACGGCTTGCGTACCGGCGTTTTCTGTTTTTACAGGTATGATTTATTAATTTGAATGGAGTGATTACTGTAATGGTCAAGCCCCATAAGCTCGGCAAAAACGTCAGAATGAGCTTTGCCAAGATCGACGAAGCTCTTGAGATGCCGAACCTCATTGAGGTGCAGAAGAAATCCTACAACTGGTTTCTGAGCGAAGGATTCGCGGAGGTTCTCCGCGACGTTTCCCCGATAACCGACTACTCCGGCAACCTGAGCATCGAGTTCGTCGATTTCCGCATCGACCCCAACCCGAAATACCCGGTCGAAGAGTGCAAGGAGAGGGATGTCAACTATTCCGCTCCGCTGAGAGTGAAGGTGCGTCTTTTCAACAAGTCCACCGGAGAGCTTCTCGAGCGTGAGATATTCATGGGCGATTTCCCGCTCATGACCGACAACGGGACCTTCGTCATAAACGGCGCGGAGCGTGTAATCGTCTCCCAGATAGTCCGTTCCCCCGGCATCTACTATACCACCGAGGTCGATAAGTCCGGAAAGCGCATCTACGCGGCAACCGTGATCCCGTACCGCGGCGCGTGGCTTGAGTACGAGACCGACGCGAACGATATCTTCTATGTAAGAATCGATAAGAACCGCAAGATCCCCGTTTCCATCCTCATCCGCGCCCTCGGCATCGAGACAGACGCCGAGATCGTCAGTTTCTTCGGCGACGACCCCAAGATCACCGAGACGACAGAGCACGATATGTGCCAGACCGAGGCCGACAAGAACGGCACCACTGCGGGCGACGAGGCTCTTAAGGAAATATACAGAAAGCTCCGTCCCGGCGAGCCTCCGCTTGTCGAGTCGGCTCAGCTGCTTCTGAACAACCTTTTCTTTGACCCCAAGAGATACGATCTCTCAGGCGTCGGAAGATATAAGTTCGACAAGAAGCTGGCTCTCGGAAGCAGAATAATCGGCTTTACCCTTGCCCGTCCCGTTGTCTCTCCGATAACCGGTGAGTTCCTTTGCGACGCGGGTGAGGTCATCACTCCCGAGCTTGCCGCATCAATTGAGCGCGCCGGAGTCAACGACGTTTTTCTCCGCATAGACGCCGACCGCGAGATAAAGGTCTTCTCAAACGGCACCGTGTTCCCGGAGTACATCCTCGGCTACGACCTGAAGGACTGCGGGATAAACGAAAAGGTCAAGACAGGCGTCCTGCTTGAGATAGCGGAGCAGTGCGGTGACGACATCGAAGCCGTGAAGGCAGAGGCAAAGCGCCGTATCGCCGAGCTTGTTCCGAAGCACATCACAAAGGACGATATCTTCTCCTCCATAAACTACCTTGTCTGCCTCTCGCACGATATCGGCACGACCGACGATATAGATCACCTCGGAAACCGCCGTCTGCGTTCCGTCGGAGAGCTTCTCCAGAACCAGTTCAGGATCGGCTTCTCCAGAATGGACAAGATCGTCAAGGAGAGAATGAATATCCAGGACAACGAAACGCTCACGCCCGAGGGACTTATCAACATCCGTCCCGTCGTGACCGCGATAAGAGAGTTCTTCGGATCTTCTCCGCTGTCCCAGTTCATGGATCAGAACAATCCGCTGGCTGAGCTGACGCACAAGCGCCGTCTGTCGGCACTCGGACCGGGCGGACTTTCCCGTGACCGCGCTTCGTTCGAGGTCCGTGACGTTCACTACACCCACTACGGCAGAATGTGCCCGATCGAGACGCCTGAAGGACCGAACATCGGTCTTATCTCCTACCTTGCAACCTATGCAAGGATCAGCGACTACGGCTTCATCGAGGCTCCCTACCGCAGGATAGACAAGGCGACCGGCGTTGTCACGGATGAAATCGAGTACATGACCGCCGACGTCGAGGATAAATATATAGTCGCTCAGGCAAACGAGCCTCTTGACGAAAACAACCGTTTCGTCAACCGTAAGGTCACCGCGCGCCAGAGAGCAGAGATCATCGAGGTGGACAACACCGTTCCCGATTACATGGACGTCTCCCCGAAGATGGTCGTTTCGGTCGCAACGGCTATGATCCCCTTCCTTGAGAACGACGACAACTCGCGCGCTCTTATGGGATCGAATATGCAGAAGCAGGCTGTGCCGCTTCTCGTCTGCGACTCTCCCATCGTCGGAACCGGTATGGAGTACAAGGCTGCGGTTGACTCCGGAGTCGTTGTCTGCGCAAAGGAATCCGGAACCGTCGAGCGCGTTTCTTCCGACGAGATCGTTATAAGATCCGACGACGGAAAGAAAAATACCTATCACCTCATCAAGTTCAAACGCTCCAACCAGAGCACCTGCATCAACCAGCGTCCCATCGTCGATCAGGGCGAATATGTCGAGGAGGGACAGGTCATTGCCGACGGTCCCGCGACCTCGAACGGCGAAATTGCCCTCGGCAAGAACGCTCTCATCGGCTTCATGACATGGGAGGGCTATAACTACGAGGACGCAGTTCTTCTCAACGAAAATCTTGTAAGAAACGACACCTACACGTCGATTCACATAGAGGAATATTCTCACGAGGCAAGAGATACAAAGCTCGGACCGGAGGAGATAACAAGAGAGATCCCGAACGTCGGCGACGACGCGCTTAAGGACCTGTCTGCCGACGGTATTATCAGAAGAGGTACCGAGGTGCGCGCCGGCGATATCCTTGTGGGTAAGGTCACCCCGAAGGGTGAGACGGAGCTTACCGCCGAGGAGCGCCTGCTCCGTGCCATATTCGGCGAAAAGGCAAGAGAGGTGCGTGATACGTCCCTCCGCGTTCCCCACGGCGAAAGCGGTATCGTTGTCGATGTGCGCGTTTTCTCAAGAGAGAACGGCGACGAGCTTCCTCCCGGAGTGAACAAGTCGGTCAGGGTCTACATTGCCCAGAAGCGTAAGATCTCCGTCGGAGACAAGATGGCGGGACGTCACGGAAACAAGGGCGTTGTCTCAAGGATCCTCCCGCCGGAGGATATGCCGTTCATGGCAGACGGCACTCCCCTTGATATAGTCCTCAACCCGATGGGCGTGCCTTCGCGAATGAACATCGGTCAGGTGCTTGAGGTTCACCTCGGAATCGCGGCAAAGCGTCTCGGCTGGAAGGTCATGACCCCGGTCTTTGACGGCGCAAAGGAAGAGGATATCACGCAGTGCCTCAAAATGGCAGGCATGAACGAAACGGGCAAGATGACCCTTTACGACGGCAGAACAGGCGAGCCCTTCGACAACCCTGTCACCGTCGGGATCATGTACTACCTTAAGCTCCATCACCTTGTTGACGACAAGATCCACGCGCGTTCGACGGGACCGTACTCCCTCGTTACTCAGCAGCCTCTCGGAGGAAAAGCTCAGTTCGGAGGACAGCGCTTCGGAGAAATGGAGGTCTGGGCGCTTGAGGCTTACGGTGCTGCTTATACCCTTCAGGAGATACTCACCGTCAAGTCCGATGACGTCACCGGACGTGTCAGAACCTATGAGGCGATAGTCAAGGGTCAGAACATCCCGACGCCGGGTGTGCCGGAGGCGTTCAAGGTTCTTGTCAAGGAGCTGCAGTCTCTCTGCCTCGATATAAGAGTGCTTGACAGGGAAGGAAACGAGATCGAGCTCTCCACGATAGGTGAGGACGACAGCGATGCACCTACCTATATTACCGCCGACGATGTCGGTGAGACGGTGGAAACCGACGACACCTTCGATTCAATGACCGAAGAGACTCCCGACGACTTCGATGACGATTCGGATTTCTATGACGACGATTCCGACGCGGATTTCGGGGATTTCCCGGGCGACGACGCGGATTTTGATATGTAAGACAAGGAGATAATGCTTTGGAACATAATGTGTTTGATTCAATAAAAATCGGGCTTGCGTCTCCTGAAATGATAAGAAGCTGGTCGCACGGCGAGGTAAAAAAGCCGGAGACCATCAACTACCGTACCCTCAAGGCAGAGCGCGACGGTCTGTTCTGCGAGAGGATCTTCGGTCCGACCAAGGACTGGGAATGCCTCTGCGGAAAGTACAAGCGCGTCCGCTATAAGGGCAAGGTCTGCGAAAAGTGCGGAGTCGAGGTCACCACAAAGAAGGTGCGCCGCGAGAGAATGGGTCACATCGAGCTTGCCGCTCCCGTCTCCCATATATGGTACTTCCGCGCCATTCCCTCAAAGATGGGTCTGCTTCTCGACATTTCGCCGAGGCTCCTTGAAAAGGTACTGTATTTTGCACAGTATATAGTCATCGATCCCGGCATGACGCCCCTTTCGAAGTACCAGATCCTCACCGAGCGCGAGTACAGAGAGAATTACGAGCGTTACGAAAAGGATTTCAGGGTCGGAATGGGTGCAGAGGCTATAAAAGAGCTTCTTGCCGAGATCGACATCGAAGAGCTTTCCCGCCAGCTCAGGGAAGAGCTGAACAACGCAAGCGGTCAGAAAAAGCTCCGCATAATCAAGCGTCTTGACGTTGTCGAGGCGTTCCGCCGCTCCGGAAACAAGCCGGAATGGATGATACTTGACGTTATCCCGGTCATTCCGCCGGAGATCCGTCCCATGGTTCAGCTTGACGGTGGCAGATTTGCCACCTCCGACCTGAACGACCTTTACAGAAGGGTCATTAACAGAAACAACCGTCTTGCCCGCCTGCTTGAGCTTCAGGCTCCCGAAATAATCATACGCAACGAAAAGCGTATGCTTCAGGAGGCCGTCGATGCCCTCATCGATAACGGCAGACGCGGAAAGCCGATAACCGGTCCCTCAAACCGCCCGCTCAAGTCTCTGTCGGAAATGCTCAGAGGTAAGCAGGGACGCTTCCGTCAGAACCTTCTCGGAAAGCGTGTTGACTATTCCGGACGTTCGGTTATCGTCGTCGGACCGGAGCTCAAAATATATCAGTGCGGTCTGCCGAAGGAAATGGCTCTTGAGCTGTTCAAGCCCTTCGTCATGAAGCGCCTTGTCGAGACTCAGAAGGCTTCCAACATCAAGGATGCAAAGAAGAAGGTCGATAAGGTCGATGCAAGCGTGTGGGACGCGCTTGAAAACGTCATAAAGGAACACCCCGTCCTCCTCAACCGTGCGCCTACGCTTCACCGTCTGTCGATTCAGGCGTTCGAGCCGGTGCTTGTCGAGGGACGTGCGATAAAGCTCCACCCGCTGGTCTGCACCGCATTCAACGCGGACTTCGACGGCGACCAGATGCCGGTTCACGTTCCGCTTTCGGCAGAGGCTCAGGCTGAGGCAAGATTCCTCATGCTCTCCGCAAACAACCTCCTCAAGCCTATGGACGGAAAAGCCGTTACCGTTCCTTCTCAGGACATGGTCCTCGGCTCCTACTACCTCACGATAGACAAGGCGGGCGAGCCCGGAGAGGGTCACGTCTTCCGCGACTTCAACGAGGCTATGATGGCATACGCGAACGGTGTTCTCGGACTCCACGCGCCCATCAGGATCAGGGTAACAAGAGAGATAAACGGCGAGGAGCATACCGGTATCATCAACGCTACCCTCGGACGTCTCATCTTCAACGAGCATATCCCTCAGGACCTCGGCTTCGTTGACAGAAGCGACCCCGCAAAGCTGCTTGACCTTGAGATCGACATGACCTGCGGCAAGAAGCAGCTCGGTCAGATAATCAACCTCTGTATCGAAAAGCACGGCTTCTCGGTTGCCGCGCAGGTGCTTGACAACATCAAGTCGATGGGCTACAAGTACTCCACAAAGGCAGCAATTTCGATCTCCATCTCCGACGTCACCATCCCCGACGAGAAGTATACCTTCATCGAGGAGGCGGAGAAGAAGGTCGAGGCTATCCACAAGCACTTCCTCCGCGGTCAGCTTACCGACGAGGAGCGCTACAACAACGTTATCAGAATCTGGGAGCAGACGACGAAGGATATCGTCGCAGCCCTTCAGAACAGGTTCGACAGATACAATCCTATCAAGATGATGTCCGACTCCGGAGCGCGAGGCAACATGACACAGATGCGTCAGCTTGCCGGTATGCGCGGACTTATGTTCGCAACGAACGGACGTACAATGGAGATCCCGATCAAGTCGAACTTCCGTGAAGGTCTTAAAATACTTGAGTACTTCATCGCCGCCCGCGGTGCGCGCAAGTCGCTTTCCGATACCGCCCTCAAGACGGCTGACTCCGGATACCTTACAAGACGTCTTGTCGATGTGTCTCAGGATGTCATTGTAAGAGAGAGCGACTGCGGAACCGGAAAGGGTATGTGGGTCTCCGCAATCACCGACGGAAAGGACGTTATCGAGCCGCTCAAGGACCGTCTTGTCGGCAGATACACCGTCGGGGATGTTGTCGATCCCGCGACCGGCGCGGTCATTGTCCCGGCTGATCATATGATCTCCGACGACGAGGCATCCGCAATAGTAAAAGCAGGCGTGGAGCAGGTCTGCATCCGCTCTATCCTTGAGTGTAAGGCAAGACACGGCGTCTGCGCGAAGTGCTACGGTGCCGACCTTGCAAACGGCAGACCGGTCAACGTCGGCGAGGCTGTCGGTATAATAGCTGCACAGTCGATAGGCGAGCCGGGTACACAGCTTACCATGCGTACCTTCCATACCGGAGGTGTTGCAGGCTCCAATATCACACAGGGTCTTCCCCGTGTCGAGGAGCTCTTTGAGGCAAGACGCCCGAAGAAAACCGCGGTTATCGCGGAGATCTCCGGCACCGTCAGCTTCGGCGAGATGAAGAAGATGCGTACCATCAACATCACGAACAGCGATACCGGCGACTCGGCATCGTATCAGATAGCATTCGGCACGAGAATCCTTGTTACCGAGGGTCAGCTCGTCGGTCAGGGTCAGGCGCTTACAGAGGGCGATATGGCTCCCGCCGATATCCTCCGCGTCAGCGGACTTGATGCGGTCTATGACTACATCCTCCGCGAGGTGCAGAGAGTCTACCGTATGCAGTCGATTGACGTCAACGACAAGCATATCGAGGTCATTGCACGTCAGATGACGAGAAAGGTCAGGGTTGACGATCCCGGCGACGCAGATATCCTTGTCGGCGCAACCGTTGATATCGGAGACTTTGAGGAGGAGAACGAAAAGCTTCAGGCGCGTATCGACGCAGGTGAGAGAGATATCCGTCTTGCAACCGGCGCACCGGTGCTTCTCGGCATCACAAAGGCATCGATACAGACCAATTCCTTCCTGTCCGCCGCCTCGTTCCAGGAGACCACGAAGGTCCTTACCGAGGCTGCCATCAAGGGCAAGGTTGACTATCTGCTCGGGCTCAAGGAGAACGTCCTTATCGGTAAGCTCATTCCTGCCGGAACCGGTATGGAGCGCTACCGCAATGTCGAGGTCGAGTGCACAGAGCCGGAGCCCACCGAAGAGGAGCTTGCCGCCAGAGCGGCGGCAGAGGAAGCCGTGGCAGCGGATGCTGAAGCGGATACCGCCGTTGAAGCGGATGCCGCCGAAGCAGCGGATGCCGATACAGCAGACGACGCCGATCTTTCCGAAGACGGTGCAGAGGAGGATGCCTCCGAAGAGTCCGCGGAAGATGCCGGCTCCGAACCGGAAGAGCCCTCTGATGCAGAAGATGCGGAAGAGAATTCCGACGCTGAGTAACTGAATCAAAAAGTGACCCTTCCCGCATTTTCTACGGGGAGGGTCATTATTTTGAGAAGAATTACGGAATCAAGTTTTTTTCAAAAGTTTTTGAAGGGGTTTGGGGGGACTTTTTTCAAAAAGTCCCCCCAACGTTCTCTTATATTTAATCTTGCAATAATCCTCCGGATGTGCTAAAATAGAATCAGACAACCCAAACCGAAAGGAAAAGCGAAAAATGGAATCCAAAATGACATACTCGGTGTCGCTGGGAAGCGTTATCGACGAATTTCAGCTTGAAGAGATAAACAAACCGGAGGGCAGCCGCGACAGGCCGGTCAACAGGAGCGAGGTCAACCGTCCGGGGCTGGCGCTGGCAGGCTTTTTCGGGTATTTTGAGCCGGGACGCATACAGATAATCGGGCTGAGCGAGAACGACTACATCTCAAAGCTCGATGACGCGAAAATGAGGGAGATATTCGATAAATTCTTCTCGATGAACCCGGTCGCGGTCGTGTTCTCAACGTCGCTTCCTGTGAACGGGACGATAATTGAGGCGGCAGACCGTTACGGCGTGCCGATACTCAGAACCGCGTCAAAGACATCGGAGTTCATGGCGGCGCTTATCGGGTCGCTCAGTGTAAGCCTTGCGCCGAGAATAACGCGCCACGGTGTGCTTGTTGAGGTCTACGGCGAGGGCATTCTCATCCTCGGCGACAGCGGCGTAGGAAAAAGCGAGACGGCGATAGAGCTTGTCAAGCGCGGACACCGCCTTATCGCCGACGACGCGGTCGAGATCAAAAAGGTTTCGGCAAAGTCGCTTGTCGGCTCGGCTCCGGAGCTTATCCGGCACTACGTTGAGCTGCGCGGCATCGGGATCGTTGACGTAAAGCGCATTTTCGGTATGGGCGCGGTCAAGGACACCGAGAAGATCGACATGATAATCAACCTTGAGCAGTGGGTGCAGGGCAAGATGTACGACCGTTTCGGCCTTGAATCGGAGTACACGGATATAATGGGCATAAAGATCCCGACGACCGTTATCCCGGTCCGCCCCGGAAGAAACCTTGCCGTCATCCTCGAGATCGCCGCGATGAACAACCGCCAGAAGAAGATGGGATATGACACCGCAAAGGAATTCAACGAGCGGCTTATGAATATGACGATGTAAGCGTCAGGGCTTCGGCTCTGTCCTGCACGAGTCTGCACAGCCTTGTCTTATAATCGTCCGGCAGAAAAGATCCTTTGCACATGGTGATATACTGCTCCTTCATGGAGATCGCCTTGTCGATCATTTTTTCGGCGGATTTACGGTTCAGACCGCAGTTTTCGGCTAAAGCGAGGAAATCGCCGCGACGAAGACTGCGGTTTTTGCCGTTCAGCGTGAGTGCCGTCTGATCCCTGTCGGCGGGCAGAATGATGTTGACGGGGAGCAGGTCGTATGCTTCCGACAGCCGGTATGCGCCGCTCCACGGTGAAGTTTCGATCAGGGAGAAGTTTTTGAGGTGCATATCGGAGTTTCCGACGGCAAATGAGAATATGATCCGCAAAAACAGCTCGGTCATGTCAAGTCCGGGATTTTCAGTGTATTCCTTTACGATTTTGCCGCATCGCTCGTATGAGCCTTTGTATTTGTCGGCAGTGACGCGCAGATCAAGCTGACAGAAGTCCTCCATAGCAAGCTTGTCTCCGTCTGCAGTCCGGTCGATACGCTTTGTAATGTAGGCAAATTCACCGCTTCCCGTAAGCCGGATGAGCGCAAAGGGAACGGTTCTGATACCCGTAGCTTTTGCCATCTGCATGACGAGATGTTCTGCCTCGGGGAGTGCGGGATAATCGGCAGTTTGCGGCTTGAGAATATATCCGGCAGGATAGCCGACGAGCGTCAGACGCACTTTATCATTCTTTTCATTTGACAAGTGAAGCGACAGCTTTTTCTGTACTCCGGGAACGGTAAATCCGCGTTTTGTGCATTCGTCCGCAATACTTTCGATCGTATCGGCGGAAAGGTTTAACTCCGGTAATTCTTTCGTTCCGAAAAAATGCCTGACGCAGGAATTATGCCAACCGTTTATGAGCTCCTCCGGCTTTGCGTTTTCTTTCATCGGCTTTCCGCAGCAAAGACAGATCATTGAGCCGCCTCCCGTACCGAAACAGCACCGATGCAGTCCCGGCAGGCAGCGAGCAGCAAGCCGAAACGGTCTTTTGCGTCGAGCTTCCAGTTGTGCATTACGATGTTCAGAAGCCAGCCCTCCGGGATAAGTCCGTCAAAGAAGGCAAAGAGTGTTTTTGAGGTGTAGGCTTCCGACCGCTTCGGGAGTGTCAGACTGACCGCCTGTGCTGAGGGATCGGCAAGGTAGTCCGTATCATACGCAAACACATACCCCGCGTCGGTCTCGTAAAGCACTCCCGCAAAACGGTCGCGCACGAAGATCTGCGCCGAACGGTAATTCGATTCCATCAGACTTCCTCCTTTTCGTTCTCTGATATCCTTCCGGGAACCGCAGCCGCGCCGAACATGGCAAGCGCCTGATTCACCTTGTCCATTCTGACTGTTTCCTTTCCCTGTTCCAGTTCTCTGACAAAGCGAAGCCCAAGCCCCGAGCGGATAGCGAATTCCTCCTGCGTAAGTCCTGCTTCTTTTCTTTTTTGTTTGATAAACACGGCAATTTTATTCATAGTGATATCATTATACACCCTTTCGGGTATATTGTCAACCTGTTTGCGGTGAATTATACCCTGTAGGGTGTAAAAACATTTTTTGCTGTCAAATATATACCCGAAAGGGTGTAAAACAATCTCCCGGTGCGGTATTTTCTGCGCGTGGAAAAACAGTATGACCCCTTCCTCTCCCGGAAAGCCCGGAAAAGGAAGGGGTCATCATTTCATATCATCCCTGAACAAACACCCGGAGAGCCGGCTTTCCGTCGGTCATCACCCATGTGTCCTTCAGGTCAAGACCGCGGTAGGTCTCGCCGTCCTTCACGGTGAAGCTGTTTGTCACGCCGATGATGCTGCCCTCGCCGAAGAGCAGCTTTCCGGTTTCTTCGGGGGTGAAGTACTGCTCCAGCTTTTCGTTGAGAAGTGTGATCTCCTGTCCGGAGGCGCCTCTGTCGAAGATGCGGGCGGTCTTAAGCTCGTCTGCACTGCCGAAATTATAGAGCGAATATACGCTTCTCACTCCGTCGGGGGATATTCCGGAGGCTTTTCCCGAGGGGGAGGGGAGCTTCAGATAATTCTGCTCCGGAGCGTCAAGGTCTATTTCGGAATAGAAGGCTTTGAACTTCTCGCAGACGTCGGTCTCATCGCCGAAGCCGGCGCAGAATTTCCCGAACGCCGCGTCGGTCATCAGCGCGGGAAGACGGTTTATCGTTCCGCAGAGCGGCGAATCCGATTCCGCACAGCAGTCGGTCAGCGTGCAGACGATTCCGGCAATTGCGCCCTTGTTTCCGCTGTCGCCGATCGATGTGTCGGTATAGCAGGATTCGATTATATCCGCCTGTCCGGCAATGCCGCCGACGATGTTTCCCGCGGCAGAGCCTGCTTCACCGGTATCGAAGCCCTTCACGCTGCAGCGCCCGACATATGCCGCCTTTCCGGCAACCGCACCGATGCAGCGGGAGGACGGCGCAAAATGCGATTCCTCAAGCGTCACATCCTCAAGCGCGAGGTTCATGATTATCCCTATCCCGCTGTACGAATGCGTCAGACCGAACAGCCCGACATAGCTCCCGTCGGCATTCAGCCGCAGGTTCTTTATTGTGTGCCCGTTTCCGTTGAATATTCCGGTGAATGCCTTGTCCTCGTTCCCGAGGGGGACAAAACCGCCCTCAAAGATCCCGCCGCCGGCATATGCATTTTCGTCTATCACGATGTCGCAGACAAGGCGGTAGCTGCCCGTCAGGTCGTCTCTCACCGCCTCAAGCTCTTCCATGGTCGAGATATCGGTGTAGACGACGTTTTCCTTCACCCGGCTGTCAAGATACTTTCTGAATGCCGGAATAACGGCAAATCCTGCGGAGCAGAGAACCGTGACGGCTGCAAGCGACGCGGCTATCAGCCCGAGTCTGCTTATCCTGATGCGGCGCGGCCTTGTTCCGACCGCGTTCTTTACAGAGGAAAGCATTTCTTCCTCGCCAAGCCCGGAGGCGGACAGGGACTTCTTAAGTGTGTTTCTTTCCTGCATTGTAATATCCTTTCTCAGTTGTGATTTCCGGTGCCGTACTTTTTCCGCAGTGCGCAGATCGTGCGGCTGATCCGGTTTTTGACTGTGTGAAGGGGAACGCCGAGCGCTTCTGCGGCTTCCGGCATCGACAGCCCGGTCGTGTAGACAAGAATGAATATCTTCGCCGTCAGCGCGTCTCCGCTCATGATATCCCGGTATAGCTTCGAAAGCGTATCCGCGTCGGCGGCTATCTCGTCGGGAGAATCGCCGGGGTCGGGGATGTCCTCTTCGCTGTCGTCGTATACGGTGTTTCTCCCCGATTCCTCCGCGAACAGCCGTCCCGCTTCATGACGCGCGACGGTTTTGAGGTAGGCGGCGCATTCGCTGTCCGGGATCGGCTTTCCGCGGTCAAGCCTTTTCCAGAACGCGATGTAGGTGTTCTGCAGAATGTCCTTTGCGTTTTCGGGGTTGCGGCATTTTGCGATAACGTATGCGCTTACGTCACGGTATGTGAGATGATAGAGCCTCTCGAAGTCGTTTTCTGTTGTCATTGTCATTCCTCCTTCATACACACTAAGGGCAAAAATACGGGGACGGTTTCACGTTTCAGAAAAAAACTTAAAATTTTTTTTGAAAAAACGGGCGGCAGGTCATGGGTTCGAATCCCATCACCGCCGCCCGAGGGTATTTTACTGCTTTCCAAGCTCCAATGCGATCTCTGCAAGCCTTTTTACCGCCTCGTCGGTGCGGAGGCGGTCAGCCATATACGCATCGCGAAGCAGCTCCGAGGGGATGAAGTCGTCGTATTTTTCGAACACCGGGCATTCCGATGGCGCGACAAGCGCGCTTTTGTCAATGCCCTCCGTCGAAGCCTTTTTGCTGAGGTACGAGATAAGCTCCCGCCCGTCGCCGCGCTCCATTTTGAAGGTCATGTAACAGCATCCCTCATATTCCATGCCGCTTATCCGGAATTTCGCGCCGTTTTTCGCTATGAATTTTCTGAGAGTGCGGAAGGAGCGTGTTCCGAGCCACGGGAAGAGACACCACGTGTACCCGCCGAGGTGAACTATCGATTTTTTCAGCATCCCGGTGTTTCTCGCGACCCTTCTTGCCACGTCAAGACGCTTTCTTGCGTTCTTTTTAAGATACGGATAGACGGTGTCCTCTTCAAGCACCTGCTTCATGCGCTCAAGAATGCGCGTGTGTATCTCGCCGTAGTCGCCGGGCCAGGAGATCTCCATCTTGCCCTTGACCTCTTTGACGTATATCAGCTTCCGCGCAACGTCAAGCTCCTCGACCTCCCAGACCCTTCCGGCAAGGGCAAACCTGTCTCCGACCGGAGGCGGGGTCGTGATGGTTCCGATCTCGTCGGAGCCGGCGCGGACGGTGTAGTCCTCGCTGTCCTTGAAAACGGCATAGAATTTGAAGCTGTTTATCAGTCGCTCGCCCTTCAGCCCGACTATCAGTCCCTTTTCCTCGGTCATTTCGATGAAATCGTTCTTTATCATCGACAGAAGCAGCGTGCGGTACTCCTCCTTTGTGACCCCGGCAAAGGGCGGGAGGGAGAGAACCTTTTCGGCAAGCCTTTTCGCCGTCAGCTCCCCGGAGGCGGCAAGGGTGCTGAGCGTCTGCTGGAACAAAAGGCTGAACGGCAGCTTCTTTACATTCGGCGGCTCGATGAACCGTTCCTCAAGATAAAGCTGAACTATTGCAATGGCGCGGAGCAGTCCCCACGGCATAAGCTGCGGAAGCGGGGTGTTCGGAAGCGGGTTTTCCTCGCGGAACACCATCATCATTTCCGGAGGAGTGCCGCGCCTGCCGGAGCGTCCGAGCCTCTGGAGCAGGCTTGACACGGTGGTCGGCGCGTCAAGCTGAACTATCCTTTCAAGCCTGCCGATATCGATGCCGAGCTCAAGCGTAACGGTCGCGCAGGTGACGGTGCGGAGGCCGTCGTCCTTCAGCTTCATTTCCGCCTCTTCCCGGAGCGATGCCGAGAGGTTCCCGTGATGGATAAGAAACACGTCCGGATCGCCGCGCCGGTCGGCTATCTGCCGGAGGGTGGCTGTCAGGTACTCCGTCTCCTCGCGGGAATTGGAGAAAACAAGGCACTTTTTGTCGGCCGTGCAGTCGTATATATACTCAAATCCGGGGTCGAGCGGGGTGTAGCCGACGGAATTATCAGATGCTTCGGGTCGGGCAGGTTCATTTTCGCCGGGGGTGGCTTCTCCGACGGCGGTGAGGTATTTGTTCCCGCTTTCCGACTGGTCGGGGGAGTCGCTCTGGATGTAGAAATGCTCCATTCCGAGCCGCCATGACGTGCGGGTCTCCTTCATTCCGACGACCGAAACGCCGCGTTCGGAGCCGGCGCCGAGCCATTTCGCCGCGATATCCGTGTCGCCTATCGTCGCGGAAAGCCCCACTCTGACCGGGTCGCGCCCGATAAGCCTCGATATCCGGCAGAGCTGGCAGATAATCTGGTTTCCCCTGTCTGTCCCGGTAAGGGTGTGGATCTCGTCAAGGACGACATACCGAAGGTCTCCGAACAGCCTGACAATGTCGTTGTTGCGGTTCATCAGCATACTTTCAAGCGATTCCGGGGTTATCTGAAGTATTCCCTTCGGGTCGCGCAGAGCCTTGTTCTTGTGGGACATTGCAACGTCCCCGTGCCAGTGAAACACCGGGATGCCGCTCATGTCAAGAAGCTCGTCAAGCCGCGAAAACTGGTCGTTGATAAGGCTTTTCAGCGGAGCGATATACAGCGCCCCAAACGTCTGCGGCGGGTCATCGTACAGCCGGGAGATTATCGGAAAAAAGGCAGCCTCTGTTTTTCCGGACGCGGTGGAGGAGGTCAGAAGCAGGTTGTTTTCCGTGCCGAAAAGTACCTCCGCCGCGCCGATCTGCACCTCGCGGAGACTGTTCCAGTTGCGGGAGTAGATGTAGTCCCGGATGAAGGGGGAGTATTTTTCAAATGCGGACATGGGAGTTCTCCTTTTTTGTTTTTTTGGGGGTCGGATTTTGTTTTGCGGACAGAGATTTCCTGACTGCGTCAGAGCCTACTCAGGCTTCCCCCTGCTTCGCAGCCCTCAAAGGGAAAGGCAAAGTCGGGATCGTGCCGCGCGGCTCGCGAACAAACATTTTTTGCCCGAACACAGAAACTTTCTCCGCTGTGCACAACATCTCTGTTGTTTGTCTCACCCGGCTTGCCCGTTCTCCGGGGGTCTCGGGGGCGGAGCCGCATTGAGCCCCGGATTTCAACTTAATCTCTGTTCGTTACCGAAACACGGGGCTCACTCAGCGGCGCAGCCCCCTGAGCGGTCTTTCTTTTTCTTAGTTTTTCTTTCTGCGGAGAAAGAAAAACGGAGAGGCTCTGACGCAGTCGGAAAATCTCTGTCAGAAATCAAAATCCGATACTATCTGACAGTACACATAAGATCCACATCCCACCCCGGAACGGAAGGTGCTTTTCTCAAAAACATCCTGTAATCCGGATTGATCCCATGAATTTTCATCGGAATGTCAAATATATCCCGACTGCGGTGATAAACGGCGATCTTAAGGTCAGGGGAGTGGGACATTGCCCCGCGGCAGCCGTCGATTGCCTCGTTCTCCGCACCCTCGACGTCGATTTTTATGTAGTCCGGGATCCTGCCGCAGAGGAAGGAATCTGCCGGTGCGGCGGCGATCTCGACAGTTTTTCCGCCGCCTGTGCGGTGAATGCCTCTGCCGCCGCCCTTTGTGAAGGTGAGGACATCGCGTCTGCTCCATGCCGCGGCGAGGTGAGGCTCGATCTTCCCGGTCAGCTCCGACGACACCGCCAGCTTTGCAAAATTCCGCGGGTCGGGCTCAAGTGCTATGACGGTTTCAAGCGACGGGGCAAAGGCGATAAGCTCCCTTGCCGTGTCACCGGTGTACGCGCCGAGGTCAAGGGCTGTCCGATAACCTTCGGGCTTAAGTATATCTGTCATTATCTCCGCCGTCCCGGTTCCGTGATTTTTGAGATATCCGATTTTTCCGGTAAGACGGTAGTTTATCACGTCGTCGTAGACCGCAAGCGATTCGCTGTCGGAGAAAAGCTCTCTTGCCGCTTCGATTTTTTCACGGTTTTTCTCAAAAAAGTCTGCATCGAAAAGCTCCTCCCCGGCGACAGGCACGTCGGGAGCGTAAAGCTCGTGCCTGCCGTCAAGCTGATAAAACCGCTCCACTACCTCCTGCCGGTCAGAGCCGAACGCAAGGACGATTATAAAATCCCCGCCGTATTTTTTCAGGACATCGGCATATGAGACAACCGGTATCCCGTGAAAGGTGCGCGAGCGGACAAATCCGTCGCTTGCGAATATTGCGGAGACCGTTATCCCCAGTCTGTCGAAAACCGAAAATATACTGTCCGCGCCGTTTCCCGTGCCGTACATGACTATCGGGCGGTCGATGCCTCTTAAATACTGCCATACGTCGGTCATTCCGGATTCCCCGCGACAATGCGCATGAAGTTTTTATAAAGCACCGCATCCCGCACCTCCTCCGTCAGGTCAAGGCGCAGGAACTCGGCAAGCGATACGGCAGGGGTTATCGCCGGGTAGTCGCTTCCGAACATGACGCGGTCGGTGCCGCATTTTTCAATAAGGTATTTCCCGCGCTCCGGGGTCATGTCCCAGAGGGAGCTGGAGCAGTCGTAATACACGTTGCCGAACCGCCCGATAAGGCACTCCTCGGCTTTTTCCCACTCGCGGTAGCCGCCGAAATGCGCGGCAACGATCTTAAGAGCCGGGAAGCCCTCCGCGATCCTTGCGACACGCCCCGGGGAGGAGGCGTTTATCTGCTCCCTCGCGTCCCCGACGTGGAGCCACAGTATCATTTTCATCTCCTGCATTGCCTCATAAAGCGGCATAAGCTCCACGCAGTCAAGGTCAGAGCCCTGAAGGTCGGGGTGCAGCTTTATCCCGCGAAGCCCCAGCTTCCGGCAGTGCTCAAGCCCGGCGCGGAAATCCGGACAGTCCCGGTGCATCGACCCGAAGGCGAAAGCCTCGAAGCCGTCGGCGCGTGCGGCTTCCGCCTGATGTGCCGCCGCTTCGTTTATCTTATCGACGTTTTTTGCCGAGGTCGCGACCGGGAGCAGGAGAAATCCGGTTATCCCGGCTTCTCTTTCGCACCGCTCAAGGTCGGAGAATGTCCCGCTCTCCGCGACGGTGAAGTTATAGAAATTCCCGAGGTTCTCCGCCGCCCGTGCTGCTATTGCATCGGGATAGGTGTGAGTATGGGAGTCGATTATCTTTCTTTTCATCAGACCACCTGAAATATGAAGAATTTGAGGTATTCCGTCTCCGGAACGTTCCAGAGGACCGGATGGTCGGGAGACTGCTGACGCGCCTCAATCTGCCTGAGCGACACCCCGGCATCCTCCGCAGCGTTGTGGAGCATTGTCTTGAAAAGCGTTTCTGTCATGAAGTGAGAGCAGGAGCAGGTCGCAAGATAGCCGCCGCGCGGAAGGAGCTTCATAGCCTTCATGTTTATCTCCCTGTACCCGCGTATCGCGTCCTTTACCGTCGCGCGGCTCTTCGTGAATGCCGGCGGGTCAAGGATTATGAAGTCGTAATCGCATTTTCCGCTCCGTGCCATTTCGGTGAGCAGGTCGAAAACGTCGCGGCAGACAAACGACATCCTGTCGGTCAGCCCGTTTATCTCCGCATTGCGCCTTGCCATTGCCACCGCGTCCTCCGAGATATCGACGGCGGTGACGTGCTCCGCGCCTCCCATTACCGCGTTCAGCGCAAACGCACCGGTGTGAGTGAAGCAGTCGAGGACTTTTTTTCCCTTCGCAATGCGTGCGGCGGCAAGGCGGTTGTATTTCTGATCGAGGAAAAACCCAGTTTTCTGTCCGTTTATGTAATCGACCGCGTACTTTATGCCGTTCTCGCGTATGATGACCTCTCCGGGCGCATCATCCGTAAGCCCGTCGGCAGAGTAAAAGCCGGTGAAGCACGGCATACCCTCAAGCCCGCGTATCTTAACGTCGTTCCGCTCGTATACCGCGGTTATCGTCTCGCCCATCGAGCGCAGGCAGGACACGATCGCCGGAATTATCACGTCCTTCCGTCTCTCGATACCGAGGGAAAGGCTCTGAACCGACAGAATGTCGCCGAAACGGTCAACCGTCAGCCCCGGAAAGAAGTCCGCCTCCCCGAATATCAGCCGGCAGCAGAGGAAATCCTCCCCCGGCATGACGGTTTTACGATAATCTATCGCGTACCTCACGCGCCGCTTCCAGAATTCATCGTCAAAACGGTCGTTTGCGTTCCGCGATATCAGCCTTATTCTTATTTTCGAGAAGTCGTTTATGAACCCGGTGCCGAGATAACGTTCCTTTTTCGAGAAAACGTTCACAAGGTCGCCGTTTGAATATCCTCCCCTGACCTCCGTCACCTCGTCGGAGAATACCCACGGGTGTCCCCCGCGCAGCGCCTTCTCGCCTTTTTCGGTTATGTATGCTGAAGGAAAACTCTTTTCCATGCCTGTCTGTCCTTTCGATGAGTCATCATCTGTATATTTTATCACAGAAGCGGGAAAAGGTCAATAATTTGCGGGGGAAGAAATGAAATCCTCATACCGCTGTTGCAGCCGCGGGATTTTTGATGTATAATACTGCTTGTATACCCCGAAATAATTATCAGTTCAAAAGTTCTTGAAGATCCTTAAGGAACTTCTTTCAAGAAGTTCCTTAAGCGGGTCCGGGCGGAGCCCGGAAAAAAATAAGGAGTTACTATGATCGAAATAGTGTCGCTGCGCCATGAATGGCCGGAAAAAGCCGGATTTTTTATCGACCGTCCGGTCGGATATCCCAAGTATACCTTTCTTCACTTCAATAACAGCGTTGAGATACTTGTCGACGGGGCTATGGTTACAACCGAACCGCACGCCTGCATAATCTATAATATCGGCACACCGCAGTATTTTATCAGCCATATGCCGCTGACACACGACTGGATGCATTTCGGAGGCGAGGCTGCACCGCTGTTTGCCGCGTACGGGCTGGCTGTCGATACGCTTTACTATCCCTCAAGCCCGGCATTCATAACCGATATCATTTCAGAGATGGAGAACGAATACTTTTCGCATCACCCGCAGTGGGAGCAGCTTCTTTCGCTCAAGACCGAGGAGCTGTTTCTGAAGCTGTCCCGCGCTTGCCGGAAAAAGTTCGTCATATCGGTGAATTCATCAACAGAGGGGCGGTTCTATAACCTGAGAAACACTATCTTCTCCGACCTGTCGCACCAGTGGACTATCGGAGAGATGGCATCAATGGTCGGACTCAGCGAATCGAGGTTTGCCGGTCTGTACAAGAACTTTTACGGCATTTCCCCGATAAACGACCTGATCCGCGCAAGGGTGAACGCCGCGGTCAATGCACTTGAGAATACCGGAAAATCGATAAGCGAAATAGCCGAGTCGCTCGGATACAACAACCTCCCGCATTTTATCAGACAGTTTCACAGTATCGTCGGTATGTCTCCCGCGTCGTACCGGAAGGATCAGCATGACAAGAGAAGAATGCAGCTGACCGACCTCAACCGCACGGTTCCGAAGGATATCAGGTAATGCGGGAATACGACAACGCGAAAACAGCCTTCCGGACTTATTTTCGGGAGGCTGTTTTACGCTCTGCCGGCATCTTGACAGTAGAATAAATCAAAAAAATCAGTATGTTATACTATCGACAAACGCGGGATTTTGTTTTATCATATATTTGTAAACAATGGTTGACGCGCGGATAATAACGCCGGACTTCTTATTGATACTTCACAAATTTTTCTTGCAAACATAAAAAGCGGCACTGTATCGGCGGAGTCTTTGTGATTCCGGGACGGCTGCCGGGAAAGGGTTTTATGAAAACAGTAAAAATCATATCGCTGCTTCTGGCGCTGCTTATCACGGCGGCGGCTGCCGTGTCGTGCCGGGACAATACGCGGAAGGACGCCCCCACCGGAAAGAGCAGCGGAGATACCGGAAGCGGCGATGACGGAGCCGGTTATCTTCCCGATGCCGATTACGGCGGGTACAGATTCCGCATACTGTCGATCGCAAACGAGAACAGCGGGATATATACCGGGTTCGATTCCGAGGCTGACACGACCGACCTCGTCCTTGCGGCGCAGTACAAAAGAAACAGGAAAATAGAATCGCGGTACAATATCGTGTTTTCCGAGGACGACGTGACCGGGTGGGAAGAGCTTTCGTCAACATTTATGAACTATGTCTCCTCCGTCAGCGACGAGTATGAGCTGAATATGCTGATACAGCGCGAGGCATTTGCCTACGGAGTTGACGGGTACATAACAAGAACCGATAAGCTCCGCTACTGCGATACGACGCAGCCGTGGTATGTCCAGGACGTGTACAGGGCGCTGACGGTAAACGGCATTCAGTTCTTCTCGTACAGCTCCGAGTGTCTGAATATGTTCGCGCAGACGAACTGCACGGTTTTCAATAAGAGGATCGCCGGAGACAACGGCGTTGAGGATCCGTATGAGCTTGTAAAAGCCGGGACATGGACGCTTGATAAAATGCTCTCTTCCGCCAAGGCGGTCACAAGGGATCTCAATGCAGACGGCGTTTTCAACGATTACGACCAGCTCGGCATAGTCGGAGAGAGCGACATGATCTATCCGTCGCTCTGGATCGGCGCGGGCTATTTGACGGTTGAAAAGGACGGTGACGACTATCCGGTCTATACCGCACCTTCCAACGAGGGCTTCATTGATTTTCTCACCCTTATCGGCGGATATTTCAACGAGGACAGGGTCATATACGATACGCAGTACCGCCCGACGGAACAGTATTTCGGTCACGGCACCTTCCGCGACGAGGCGACAGCGGTATTCAGAAGCGGCAGTGCGCTTTACAGAGTTGCGATAATCAACGAGCTTACCGTTCTCGGCGACATGACGGATGATTTCGGAATAGTGCCGAATCCGAAGCTGAACGAGGAGCAGGACGGATATCACTCCCGCGTGATCGACGGCTGGCTTTACGTCGTTCCCAACACAAACACCCGTCTTGATATGACCTCGGTGATTCTTGAGGCGCTTGCGATTGAGAGCAGGAATTATGTTTTTGACGCATATTACGAGCAGTCCCTCAAAAACCGCTATACCAACGACCCGAATGCCAAGGAAATGCTTGACCTGATAAGCAGCACCCGCACGATCGACCTTGGCGATACGGTCTGGCAGGCGGATATCAGAAACAAGATTCAGGATGCCGTATGGAAAAAGGATCTTGCATTCAATTCGGCTCTTTCGTCGATAAAATCGTATGTCGATCTTATGATCGGAATTTATCTTGACGAGCTTGCAAAATAAACCGAACCGGAACACTGCCCGAAAGGGTAAAGATACAAAGGAGTATACTATCATGAAAAAGACAAAGAGTGTTTTCGCTGTTATTGCCGCGGTACTGATGCTTGCATTCTGCTTCCCGGCAGCTGCCGGTGCGGAGGGCGACGAGGTTTCGTTTTATGAGGTCGAGATACGTTCGCCCAAGACGCTTTACATGAACTTCACCGTGAAAATGGACAACGTGTTCGATCCGGAGTCCAAGAGAACGGAGGACATGGGAATGGTCGGGTTCTACTATTATGCCGCCATCCGCATCGTCAACAACACGACCGACTGGGAGCTTCAGTACATGGGAGACGTTCCGATCCAGTGGGGCGGCTACTGCGACTATCCTCTCGGCTTCGCGATGGGCGAAACGATGTCGTGGACAATGACAGATACAACGCTTTCCTGTCAGACGATCGAGGATATTTTCAAGCTCGTCCGTCCCGGCGGGGCATTCGAGGGCTGCGTCGTTGCCTTCTGCATTGAGGAGTGCGGAACCGTTACTGCCGGAAACGGTTATGTCGATTCGCTTTTCGATCAGACGGATTTCTCAAAGAAGCTGTATGCCAACAAGCCCGCAAAGGAAGGCATCTTTGACGGCGCGTATGTCGAGATGACCGACACCTTCGTTTCCGACGATACTTCTGCCGAACCGGAGAGCTCATCCGATGATACTTCCGGAACAAAGGCTGATACCGATGAGACAAAGAACACATCGGCAGCTTCCGGCAACATCTCCGCGGATGCTTCCGATACCGGAAAAACGCCTGCCGGATCGGAAAACGGCAATACGTGGATCTATATCGCAGCCGCGGTGATAGTCATAGCCGGCATTGCCGCAGCGGTCATCATCGTCAGAAAGAAAAAATGATGAGAATCGCAATAAGCGTATTTCTTTCTGTTATGATCCTGTGTACCGCTGTGATGACCGGCGTTTCCGCTGCCGATAATACGCCCGCTCTGCTGACCGTGACCGATGTTCTGATGATAAACGACAGTCAGCTTATCATACGTTTTTCGGAGCCGGTCGCCTTCAATCTTCTCGGAAAGAACCGCGGTCCGTATATCGCGCTCCGCGTAGTTGATGCAAACAACCGCCTTCAGTATGCGGGCGGCACGGTACCGCTTCAGTACCGCGGAAGGCTGTGCTTTACCGACAGTGCGCATGATACGGTGCTGTTCACCTATGACGACGGCGTGAACGACATTGTCTCCCTTCTTCGGTTTGAGGGCGATCTTGCGCCGTTTGCCGGGCGGGGATATGAGCTTAAACTCGCAATCGAGGAAGTCCCGTTCGATCAGTCATCCCCGAGCCGCGACGGTCTTATCGACAATATAACGACAGCCGACGGGAAAACAAAGCTCTCGGCAAACCTCGTCGGGAACTGGGACGGACAGTACTGCGAAATAAAAGAGGACAGGAGCATCAGCGTTGACTCGGGCTCTTTTGAGGACATAACCGACCCCGACGGGTTTGATTACGGAAAGGTCCTCTCCGTGAAGAGCGGTAACGGAAGCGGATCCGCGTCCGATACCGCAGTCACACCGGACGGAACAAAGAAAAACAGCATTCTGCCGGTCGCGGTGCTTGCGGGATGCGCGGTTTTTTCGGCTCTGCTTGTGGGTCTGGCTCTTTCGGGCAGAAAAAAACATAACGGGGGAGAGCGGAAATGAAAAAACGGCTTTTCTCCCTTGCAATGGTGGTAATTATGCTGTTTGGTTTATGCTCATGCGGACGCACCTCCGGTGTGCCGTCGGGGGAGACCGGGCGGGATGACGGGAAGGCGGCTGACAACGCGGCTGCGGAAACCGCAAGGCTCTGGATCGAGGACAGGATCGGAAACGACGCTTTGTTTTCCTTCAGATACGGTTCTCTGTCCTTCGGCGAGATTGTGTCCCGCGCGGAAAAGAAAACAGGAAAGTCGGAGGACGGCAACGGGAACACGGTTTATACCGTTGAATACCTTTTCGACGGTGTGAAGGCGACCTGCACCGCGCTTCTGTACGGAAATTCCGCGGCGGTTGACTGGGTATGCGGATTTGAGAACACCGGGAATGCCGATTCTCAGCCGATAACCGGGATATATGCCGCAGATACCGTTGTCGATATAACCGACGCGGAGGTGAACTACGCAAACGGCAGCAACGGCAGAGCCGATGATTTTTCGCTTATGTCGAAAAAGCTGACCGGGGACGCGGCTCTTGAACTTTCAAGCACCGGGGGACGCTCCTCTCAGGGGCATATGCCGTATTTCGATATTCTGGGCAGTGATTCCGGTGTGATCGCCGCCGTCGGATGGACGGGGCAGTGGACAGCCTCCGTGAAGCGCGAGGGCGATTCGGTAAGAATACGTGCCGGGATGACAAAGACCGACATTGCTCTTCATGCCGGGGAGTCGATACGCACGCCGTCGTTTGTCCTCACGTTCTTTGAGGGCGATGCCGATGCCGGTCACAATGCCTTCAGAAGGCTGATACTCAACGAATATACTCCCTCGGACGGAGACGGGAAAAAGCTGAGATATCTTCCCCTCACCATAAATAACTGGGGTTCTTCCGGAACCGAAAAGCTCCTTGCGACCGTTGAGACGGCAAAGCGGTTCGGGGTGGAGTTTGACGTTCTGTGGGTGGACGCAGGATGGTACGGACACCGCGCCTCTGCCGATACCTACGACGACGCATGGTCGCAGCAGGTCGGGGACTGGTTCATCAACGAAAACCTCTATCCCGACGGATTTTCGACGGTTTCGGACGTGCTTCACGGCGACGGCAAGGGGTTGCTTCTCTGGTTTGAGCCGGAGCGGGTCAGGAAGGACACCGAAACGTACCGGAAGTACGGAAGGTTCGTCCTTGAAACTCCCGCAATGGGTGACACCTGTCTGTGGAATTTTGCCGACAGCGATGCGGCGGAATATATGACCGCGCTTATCAGCACGTTCATAAAAAACAACGGGATCGACTGGTACCGGCAGGACTTCAACTGCGACCCGCTTCTGTTCTGGCAGCTTGAGGACGACAGACAGGGCTTTCACCGCGAGGGGATAACCGAGATAAAGTACATCACCAACCTGTACCGCTATCTTGACACTCTTATCGGACAGAATCCGGGACTGCTCATCGACAACTGCGCTTCCGGCGGAAGACGGCTGGATATCGAGATGATGAAGCGCTCAGTGCCGCTCTGGAGATCCGATTATTACGTCAGCGGAAATGTGACGGATTCCGATTCGGCAAGGTCGATAGGCTATAACCTGTCATACTGGCTCCCGCTGTCCTGCGGAGGCTCCACGACCGACGGGCTGGGTACGTCGTACGACTTCAGGTGCGCGATGGGGTCCGGGATGACTGTTGACATTCCGGTGTCGGATTTCGGCTGGTGGAGCAGAAGGGTTGACGAGTATTTCCGCATACGAAAGCTTATGAGCGGAGATTACTATATCCTCTCCCAGGGGAATGTCACGAATTACACGAAAAAGAACGCCTGCTATGAATATATCGACCCCGAAAGCGGGGAGGGCTGTCTCATTCTTTTCCGTCCGGAGGGTTCTCTTGCGGAAAAACAGACGTTTTATCTCAAAGGGCTTGACCCTGACGCGGTATATACGCTCAGAGTCTCCGACAACGGCGAGGAAATAACCGCTTCCGGAAAGGCGCTTTCCGATGACGGGCTTACCGTTTCCATGAATCAGCCGCGTATGTCGCTTGTAATATTCTTTTCGGAAAAATAACCGTGCGGAAAGTACGGATCAAAGGAAGGAAACAAATCATGAAAAAAATCGCATCGGTAATTCTTGTCCTGTGCATGGTATTTGCACTGTCCGGGACGGCTGTCCTTGCGGCAGGTGAAACAAGGCAGACCCCGTTTGCCGTCCGCAGCGGACCGTATCTGTTCGTCAACTTCGGTCAGCAGTACGACTGGGCGGTGCACGCGAACTTCGTCGCACTTGCGGTCTCTGTCGGCGATACGCTCTGCACTGCGGGAGCCGACGGAAATTCCGGTCATCTTCAGGCGTCGGGCGTCCTTACATGGCTCAACGAGGAAAAGACTCTTGCCGTCTTTGCACTTCACGGCGGTCACGGCGCGACTGTTGAGGAATTCTTCAACGGAAGCAAGACCTTTGAGGGCAAAACTTTCCCGCAGTGGGTCAGCGAAAAGCCCGGCTCTGCGATCACGCTCCGCGTTGACTGCGCGGCAATAGACGGAGTTATTGATTACAGCTGTCATTACCTCCCGATCTACGACTCTGCGGCAAAGGTGGATTACCCGGTCGCAATAAGAGAGGGTAACACCGTTACGCTCCTCACCGGCGCAGCATACGGTTCGGACGGCAAACTTGAAGCGGTCAGACCCGGATGGTCGGATACAATAACCTTCTCGGCGCTCTGCCTTGCTCAGGACAAGGCTGACGGCGGAGACGAGCTCCTCTGGGGCAATGCCGATACGCCGCTTCAGGCATCCGGCGACCTTTCGTGGAACGAGCCGAAATCCGTGGCTTCCTTCACGCTTCATGCCGGTCACAACGCAAAGATCACCGATTTTTACGACGGCACCAACACTGCGTTCGGCGGAAAGGGCTGGAACGAGTGGAAGGCATCGTTCGACGGGGCATATTACGCTCTCCGGCTTGAATGGTGCAAAGAGCCTTATGACTGCCACTATCCGAAGATTATCGACGGCGCGGTAATAATTATCCCCGAGCTTGCTCCGGCGGCGCCCTCCGGCGACGGAGACAGTCCGGATACCGGAAATTCAGCTTTTGCCGGCATGATATTTACCGGACTGCTTTCGGCTTCGGCTCTTGCATTCGCAGTTTCCCGCAAAAAGCGCCGCTGAGCCTTAAGCTTCCGGCTGACGGAAGATACCGAAAACCGCCCCTTTATCCCTTTTTGCAGAGGATGAAGGAGCGGTTTTTTTGCCTGTCCGGTGTTTCCTCTTCATCGCATACTGTTGAAAATTGATATTTAATCCTTGCTTGTGTGATTGATTGTCGTGCAAAGGAACTGTATAATATAAATAAAGGGACAAACAAAACAGGTTGTCCGAACAAAAAACTATACAAAACCGAAAGGATTAAAACCATGAAAAAGTTACTTTCCTTCGCACTTGTCCTGCTTACGGCACTCTCGTTCTGCGTGCCTGTATGCGCGGCAGACAACAGCGGCGTGCTTATCGCAACCGATTTCAAGGACCGTAAGGCGTATTTTGTTCCGCTTGATCTGAACCTTGCGTCGGCAAATATAGTTACGGTCGACGGGAACGAGTGTCTTTACATTGCCACCAGAAATACCGGTGCAAACAACTGGCTCGGCTTCCCGGTGCCGCAGACCCTCGAAAAAGAGACCGACTATGTTTTTGCGTTTGACGTGGCAGTTCCTCAGCTTTCCGACGGAACAAAGACCGGATCGGTGAAAATGTACTGGAACGTGATCACCGGCGCGGGTGCGGACAAGTTCACAAGCGGCGATACACCGAGAGCCGATATCGGCAGGGTCGATGTCCCGGTCGGAACCTGGAAGCACGTTGAGCTCACCTTCCGTCACGGTCTTGATTTTACCGCGTTCGGCTTCTCCGACTGGACCGAGGGCGACAACAAGAACGTGAATGCGGAGTATTACATCGATAACCTCGTTGTCTGCAAGGGCAGCGAATATCAGGAGATCAAGAATAATTTCAAGGAGCGCAGCGGCAAGGCAAACGCTCCGGACGGATATCTTTCCTGCGATTTCTCCGGTGTCGGCGTTATCAACCGTCCCGACGGCGATAAGAATGAGGTTGCCGGCGGCTACCGCCAGTACAACGTCAAGGATTACGACGGAAACGGCTGCGTTCAGATGAAGAGGAAATCAGAGGATGACGAACTCGGCTGGACGGACAACCGCGAGCTGACCGTGCCCTTCAGCCCGGCAAAGGGAAAGACCTATAACGTGAACTTCAGACTCCGTTACATAGGCTCCGATGCTACTCCCTCAACAAAGCTCGATTTCTACCTCACAAACGGTACCGGCAAACAGGATATAAAGACTGTTGAACTCAAGTCGAAGGAATGGACGGAAGTGAAGCTCTCCGTAACCGCCGACGGGGACTATACCGCGCTTGCGATGCTTGAGCAGAAGATAAACGCACTTAACGGGTTCTTCCAGTTCGACAACCTGACGGTAACCGAGAAGAAGCCGTCGGCAAACACCTCGGATTTCGGTTCGGCAATGCTGGCGCTTGCCGGTGTTGCCGCGGCGGGAATATACCTCGCGCTGAGAAACAGAAAAAAGTCCGTCTGAACGGCAGAAACCGGATGACGATGGACGGAACCGGATATGGCCTCCGGAAGGTCATATTGCTTATACTTGTTATTATGCAGATAACCCTGACATCGTGCTCAAATGGCGGAGCCTCCGGAGCAGGCAGCTCCGGAGGCTCCGCCTCACCTGATGAATCCGTGACTGCCGGAATGATCACCGACCCTGATTTCTGCCGCAAGGCGGGCGAAGGGGTGGAGGTCATCGACATGAGGATCGGAATGTGGGTGGCGCCGAGAGCACATTTAATGAAGACTCAGGAGGAAGCCGACCGCCGTTTTGCCGAGATACGGGAAGCGGGGATCAATATGTACTATTCCTTCTATGAGGAAAAAGACGACGCATGGCTTGACCGTATGCTCCGGGCGGCTGAGAAAAACGGTGTAGGAGTCCTGATATCGCTTGACCGGGTGTATTCCGGCTCCGACATCGAAAAGAACCTTGAGCTTGCCCGGCGCACAAAGGATTATTCCTGCGTCATCGGGTTCAATATGTACGATGAACCGTCGGCTGAGGTGAACCCGCTTCTTTCGACACAGAAGATAAAGCTCCGCGAGCTTGCCGGAGACGGAAAGATCCTTATGTGCAATCTGTTCCCGAACTATGCACCGCCGGCAAAGCTCGGTGTTGCGGAGGGGGTCGGGGGCAGGACGGTCTATCAGACCTATCTCGACCGGTTCATGAGCGAGGTGGGCACCGATGCGCTGTCGTTTGATTTCTACCCGTTTCAGGCAAACAGCAGCACCGACAAGGATTATCTCCGAAATATGCTGAGAAATCTGAGCGACATTGCCCTTAGCGCGAAAAAGAACGGTGTCCCGGCATGGGGCTTTATTCAGGACAGCTCATGGGATGCGACAAGGGTGCCGGATGACGACGAGCTGCGGTTCCTTTCCCATGCCCATCTTGCCTTCGGACTGAAGAGCTATTCGTATTTCCTCTATGCCCAGCCCTCCGACAAATCGGGCGGAGAGGGGATCTTTAAGGGAATGATCGACTACGACGGCAACCGCACGGAGATCTATGACCGCGTGAAGAAGAACAATGAAGAGATCGCCGGTATGCGCGGACGTTTCCTTGATTACGGGCTTGAGGGGTTTCTGACCGACAATATTTCGTCGGCTTACAGAAGCTGTATCGCGGATGAGCTGAGGCTTGACGGCTTCGGCAGCCTTGAGAGCGTAAAGACCGACCGCAATCTTCTCATCGGCTGTTTCAGAAACGGTAACGGAATTGCTTATTATGTGATGAATTTCGGATATTCAGCCGGCGGCAGTGCAACGCTGACCTTCGGAGAAGGCGGCTGTGATATCACTGTATGGGGCAGCGAAGGAATAGAACAGACCGGACATTCCGATACGGTCGGATTCACCCTGCGTGCCGGAGAGGGAAAATTCATAGAGCTGAAAGCCTATTCCGACGGGCGATAATGACAAAAAACAGGATCCTGCCAAAGACCCGGGTGTCTTCGGCAGGATCCTTTCTGTACGGAATACCGTCAGTTGACAGCCTTGAGTATCTTTTTCTGCTCGGCAAGGCTGAGCTTGCGGAACTGCGACGGGGTTATTCCGTAATGCTCTCTGAACAGGCTAATGAAATATGACGTTGTCGAAAACCCGGAATCGGCACTTATCTGCGCGACCGACATTTCGGTGGAGCTGAGGAGGTTCACGGAATAGTTGAACCGCAGCTTTTTCAGATAATTCTTGAACGACATACCGACATTTGAATGAAAGATCTCTCCGAGATAATTCGGAGTGAGGTACTGCTTTGCGGCACAGTCGGTGAGTGTAATGCGTTCGCGGAAATGGTTTTTAAGGTACATGACGGTTTTGCTTACCGAGTCGCTGTACTGAGGGGAGGACGGTATTTCCTTGCCACACTCAACGCTCTTGCGGAGCAGCATTATTACGAACCGGCTGAGATCGGCGCGTATCATCTCGGTCTTCAGAAAGCCGTTGTTTTCGGATTCGCTTTTGATTTTTTTGAGAAGATCGATTATTTCAGCCGTTTCCTCTTCACCGAAAACCACCTTTGCGACAGAGCCGCGGTTTTCCAGCATTGCGGCGAGCTTAGGCGGCAGAAACGACTCGGAAAAATTTACGGTGTAAAGTCCGAGCGGGTTGTCCTTCGATTCCGAAACCGTGTGAAAATCCGACGGAGCAATAATATACGCGCATCCGCGGTAGATCGAATGCATATGGCTGTTGAAGAAATGACAGCCCTCTCCTCCGGTGATGAATTCCACTTCGTAATAGTCGTGCCAGTGTACCGAGCTCATCAGGCGCGGTTCAAGACGGAACTCTTTTTCGCGTATAAGGAAATCATATTCCTTGAATTCTCTGCCCTCGCTGTTCAGCGGGGTCGCAAGGAAAACCTTTTTCGGATTACTCATGTTTTTTACCGGAGTTTTTCCTTTCCTCCGGGATTATCCCGGAAACCGTTCTGATATCATTATATCATAAATCAGAAAAAAAGCAATACGACCCGTGTTTTTTTATATTATCTCCGTTATAAAAATCTATACAATTGACCGGGAAAATTGTATAATACAATCAAGAAAATACGACCGAAAGCCGCCCGTAACGCTGTTTTTGCGTAAAGAGATGCTTTTCGGCGCGTAAACGGAGGAATCAGAATATGAAAAAAAGAATATTTGCCGCATTGTCTGCCGCAGTTCTTTTGGGTTCCGTTTTTGCCGGCTGTAAGCACGGACATGACGAAAAGCCCGACGGATCAGGCGGGAACAGCGGTACCACCACACCGGCGTCCACCGAGTGGAGCTACGATTACGGAGACCTGAATTACGGAGGCAAGGATATCCGGTTCATGACGCTTGATTACCTGTGGGATATGTACATCTATCTTGACAGGGATATTGACGACACCGACCGGCTTGACGCTGCGGTATATAAAGAGACAGGCTCATCGAAGAAAAGTACGGCTGTAAGATCAATGTGTACGAACAGCAGTGGAACTGGTCGATCCCCGGATATGCCAACGAGGTGTACAAGGTGCTTGCCTCCGGCGACGATATGTACGATGTCATCTATGTTCCGATAAATGCCCAGCCGAGTATCATCACCGAGGGAAGACTCTATAACCTTGAGAACATCAGAACCCTTCAGCTTGAAAAAGACTGGTGGGACAACAGCATAAACAACGGCTACCGCATTGCCGACAACCTGTATTTCGCAAGCGGCTCTCTCATGCTCCAGTCGTTCGACAGCGCGTGGGCGATATTTTTCAACCAGAAGCTGATAAACGAATACAGGCTCGACAACCCGTATGATCTTGTCAGGAATGACGGCTGGACGCTTGATGTGTTAATGAGTACCTGCCGTTCGGTTGCAAATGTCAATTCCTCCCCGTCATTTGAATGGGGAACGGGAGACGGCGACCAGCTTTACGGCATTTCGGCTCACCCAAATCTTCCCGACAAGCTGATATATGCCTCCGGCGAACGCTATGTCAAAGAGGACAGCGACGGTAAGTTCTATTTCGCGGCGGCAGACAGCGAGCGCTTTATCAACGTTGCGACAAAGCTGATGGATTTCCTTTCGTATGAGGGCAACCTCCGCGCTTCAAGCGAGGAGCTGGGCAAGGACGGCGCGGGTTATATGTATCCCTTCGTGAACGACAGAGCCGTTTTCCTCGGCGCGGAGATCAAGACCGGACGCTTCCTCAAGCAGAAGGGCTATGAGACCGAATACGGCATCGTTCCGCTTCCCAAGTACGACGCAAACCAGAAGGAGTATTACACTCCCATAGTCGAAAATCTGCTTGTATTCACCGTTCCGACCACCTGCAAAAATCCGGAGGAGATCGGAACCGTAATCGACGCAATGACATATCTCGGTTACACCGACGTTCTTCCCGAATACTATAACCAGACGCTGTTCCGCGGACTCAATAACGACGAAGACCGCGAGATGCTTGACATCATCAGTAATTCAAGAGGCGTCGATATCGCCTACTTCTACGGCTGGAACCCCGACCTTGCGTGGAAGATCGGGAACAGCATTTTCAGCGGTCAGCCCGACTTTGCAAGCTCCATCGCCGCTGAAAAGGAGAGCATTGCTCTGAAGATAGAGGACTGGGTCAGCCAGCTCGGGAAATTAAGCAAATGAAACGCATGACCATCCGGCAAATCTGCTTCCGCACCGCGGTACTTGCTGCCGCGGCGGGGATGCTCTGCGGATGTGCGGGTACAGGTCATCCCGCATCCCCGTCAGATGAACTTTCGGTCACTGTATCCGGAACCGGACAAACAAGCGAAACAGGTACAACAATATTGAATACAAAGGACAGCACGGCGGTACCCGTAACGAACGGAAGCACAGCCGAAGAGACCGCCCCGCGTCAGACGGAGACCTCCGGAACGACCGTCCCGGAGACCGATGCCCCGACCGGCGGAAACGACACGGATAAACCGGATGACACCTCTGCCGATACGTCGAAGGGCACATCCGCCGAAACATCGGAGGAGAAGCCGCCGGTCCCGGCAAAGGACGGCTTCAACGGCATCTGTTTTGCCGTGCCCGGTGCTCAGTCGAGAGGGCTTGACACCGACAGGCTGTTTGACCTTGTCGGAGCAATGAATGCCGGTGCATTCCGGAACTGGATGCACGCCACCGAGATACTGAACGGACCGACGGAGGTCAACAAGAAGGATGACATATGTCGATTCTATCTACCCGTTCCGGCTTATAGAGGACGAGACAGCCGCCTCATGGGGAGGCACTATCGAGATATACTACGGTATGTTCAGGGTCTTCGGTCTGTCGGAATTCGGGGCAAAGGAAAAGGCAAAGGCACTGTGCCGGTGCTACGGCGGAGACGTTGAAGGTCTTGATATGTATATCGGAGACAATTCGGTGTATCCGAGGTAGCTTCCGGAGCCGGTCGGCAAAGGTGCAGAAAACAGAATGGCGATATCCGAGAAAACCGCGATTATCCGACACCGGGCAGTCGCGGTTTCCGGTATCAGAAAAAGGAATCGTTGCAATGACAGAAAGAGATTATAAAACCGGACGGGAGAAATACGCGATGCTTCCGTCGGGGAGCATTTCCCTTACCGGAACAGCCGACAGCGCTGCCCGATGGATCGAAAGGGAACAGCTTACCGATGCCTCGCTCTGGGCGGGGTTTGTGAACGAATACCGCGTCAGGACCGATGACGGTGACAACGCATGGCGCGGTGAGTACTGGGGAAAGATGCTCCGCGGGGCGGTCACGGTCTTCCGGTACACACGGGACAGGGAGCTTTACCGGGTGCTGTCAGCCACCGTCCGCGACATGATGAGCACACAGGAGAAAAACGGCAGGATATCGACCTATGAGCAGGAGCATGATTTTTCAAACTGGGATATCTGGTCAAGAAAATACGTCATGCTCGGAATGGAATATTTTCTTGAGATATGCGAAGAACCGGAGCTTGCGAAGGAGATAACGGAGTGTCTCTGCCGACAGTGCGATTATCTCTGCGACCGCCTCGGCGACAGGGAGGAAAACAAGCTGCCTGTCACCGAAACGACGCGCATCTACGGCGGAATGAATTCGGCATCGGTGCTTGAGCCGGTCGTGCGGCTTTACCGCCTTACCGGGAACGGAAGATATCTGAAGCTCGCGGAGCATATAGTGTCGACAGGAGGCTCAAGGGCGGCTGACATCTTCCGGCTCGCGCTTGAGGACCGGGTCGATCCTTATGAATACGGGGTTTCGAAGGCATATGAGATGATGTCCTGCTTTGAGGGGCTTCTTGAGTACTGGTATGCGACAGAGACCGACTGGTGCAGGCGGGCGGTCATAAATTTCGCGCACCGGGTCATTTCGTCGGACGTGACGGTGATCGGAAGCTGCGGCTGCACGCATGAGCTTTTTGACCATGCCGCGGTAAGGCAGTCGCGTCAGGCGGGAGAGGACGAGATAATGCAGGAGACCTGCGTCACCGTTACGTGGATGAAATTCTGCAGCCGGCTCTTCAGGCTCACCGGCGATCCGGTCTTTGCCGACTGCATTGAAAGCTCGTATTACAACGCCTATATCGGCGCACTCAACACCGGACATCACAGATCCGCGGCGGCACCGGAAAGCACGCCGGAGAGAAGGATAACCGACACGTTTCTTGCCTTCGACAGCTACAGTCCCCTTACTGCCGGGACGAGGGGAAGAAAGATCGGCGGGCTTCAGGTTCTTGCCGACGGGAGATATTTCGGCTGCTGTGCCTGTATCGGAGCGGCGGGAGCCGGAATATTTGCCGGACTGCAGGCAATGCGGGAGAAGGACGGCATTCTTGTCTGCTTCTTCGAGAGCGGGGAGATAAATACCGTCTCTCCCTCCGGCTCCCGGCTCCGTCTGAGCATTGACAGCAGATATCCGTTCGGTGACGGCAGGGTCGGAATCGTTATAGGCGCGGACAGAAAAGAGAATTTCCGGCTCTCTCTCCGGATACCGCACGGGTCGGACGCAAGGATAACCGTATGCGGTGAAAGCTACCCGGCGGCGGACGGCATAACTGATATTGTCCGTGACTGGGAGAACGGCGACACTGTCTCGGTGGAATTCGATATGTCGGTGCGGCTTGTTCCGGCGCCGGTGTATGAAACGACGGTGATCCATAATATCGACTGGGCGACCGGCGGCACGATCCCGACGGAGGAGCATCAGACCGCGGACGCACGAAGGCGCATCTGCCTGCTTTCCGGTCCCATAGTGCTTGCGGCGGAGCGCGGGCTGACAAAGGACGACATCCGGCAGCCCTTCGCCCCGGTGCGCGGAGCCGACGGCAGGATCGTAAGCCGGCTCATCACGACTCCCGGTTACCGGAAAACGCTTGTCATTCCGGATGCCGTTTCAGGGGAGACTGTGTTGTGCGACTATTCGTCAGCCGGTCGGAGCTGGAGCAGGGAAACCGAATTCGGCGCATGGCTTCCGGTCAGCGGAGAGTATATGGCTTCACTGCACATTGAAGGCAGATAATAACGGAGGGTATTATGAAAAACAGAACAAACAGGACACTGACGGCGGTTCTGGCTGCGCTTATGTGCCTTTCCCCGCTTCTCGGTTCCTGCGGAGGGAAGGGCGAAGGCAGTGAAAGCGGAAGCACCGGGGGAGGCTCCGGCGGCACGGCGGGAAAGCATGAATACGTTGAGCCGGAGAATGGCTTCAACGGGATAGATATCAGCATTTCCTCCGCAAACGGCAGAAAGCTCGATACCGACAGGATAGCCGACCTGCTCGGAATAATGAATACCGGCGCCGTGAGGAATACCGTCAACATGACAACAGTCCTGACCGATCCTGTAACGGCGAACGAAAAACAGCTTGCCCTTCAGAAATCGTGGATAAGCAGGCTCTCGGAGAGCGGCATCACCAAGATAATTGCCGTCAGCTGTGGCTGGTTCCATACCGAGGAGAGCGGTATCACCGACAGATATGCCGCCCCCGCATGGAGCGGTGCCGACGATTCGGATTTCAGAAAATGGCTTGCGCTTTATGAGGAATCATGGAGAACTCTTGCATCTCTGTTCCCGGAGATACATTACTGGGAGATGGGAAGCGCGCTCAACAGCGACGGATATCTCCACCCCGACGGATATCTGACCTCCGGCAAGGCTTTCGGGAGCGACAGTAAAATCGAGATCATTACCGAGATGTGCTATGCAGCCTCAAAGGGAATACACAGCGCAAATCCCGATGCTGTCGCGGTGTTCCCCGGAATTCTCACCGATGCAGGCTCCGATGACGCCAAAAAGCTGCTGAAAAAGGTTTACAGAAGCATCGGAAGCGGTCAGTACGGAAACGGAAGCACCGACCCTGACGATTATTTCGGCGCGGTCGCTCTTCAGTGCCGCACGGAAGCGGGGAAATTCGATGTCAGGTCATGGACGGATGTATGCGAAAACGTCCGCGGCGTTATGAACGATTACGGTGACGGGGAAAAGAAGATACTTGTCACCGGATTCGGCTTCAGCGATTCGGGAAACGAAAAAACCGACGCAAAGCAGGCGGATATCCTGAAACAGGCGCTTGAAGCCATGAAGGGGAAGGATTATATCGATTCCGTGTTCGTTTACAGAATGCTTGAGGGAAGTGACGATACCGCGGCTGCCGAAAGATGCTACGGGCTGTTTTCGGTAAAGGGAAAAAGCGGTTTTATCCCGAAAAGCAAGGCTGCCGCAGTATGCGATTTCTTCGGCGGAAAGACCGGTCAGCTGAACAGATACGAAAAACCGACTGAAAGTGAGGATCCGACAGTGATCAGTGAACAAAAGCCGCTCAGCTACCTCTGCACATGGGGCAGACAGGCATATGCGGCATCAAAGATGGGGCTTTCAGGCTCCGGAAATTCCGGTATGCGCGATGCTCTGACGGCGCAGAGCCTTTTCGGCACAACGGCATATTATCATATAATTCCCGAAAAATACCGCTCCGGGCTTATCTTTCTGATAGACGACGGGTGGGATGTTCCGATCGGGACGTCCGCTGACGGCTCGCGTTCGGAATTCGGCTCAATGGAGCCTGACCCGGTCAAATTCGGTTCGCTCGGCTCAACGGCTCAGGAGAGGCTGAACGAAATGAGCCGTAAGACAAAGGAGCTCGGCTACGCGGGACTTGGGCTGTGGGTCTCGCCGCAGATCCCCGGAGAGGGGTGGACAAGCGCTGAGGAGGCAAGAAGCTACTGGATCGGGCGCGCCCGCATGAGCAGCGAGGCGGGAATACTCTACTGGAAGGTCGACTGGGGAAAACACCAGACCGATACGGAGTACCGCAGGATGATGACGGAGGTATGCGCCGAATATGCCCCGGGACTTACCGTTGAGCACGCATATACGCAGGTTCCGTTTACTGAATCCAACCCCGACAGCAAGTTCCTCACGGAGCGCGAAAAGGCGATAAAGGCGCTGACGGCTCTCGGAGGGGTTATAAGAATATACGACCTCAGCGCGCCGTTTGAAACGGTGTGTGCTCTCGGCAGAACCGATCAGGTGCTTCAGCTTGCGCGGAATTCTTCGGCGGCGTGCAGTGCCAACGTTGAATCGGAGGGATACATCGGCGCGGTTCTCGGGCTTCCCGTCGGAATCATGTCATATGATACCGAAATGCAGGTGTATCTGAGATGGCAGCAGTACTCCCCGGTGTTTGACACGAAATCGGCAGAGTATTGCCGCTCCGACAGTATGCTGACCGACACATATTATTTTGAGAAAGAGCTTTTCCCCGGCTGGTTTGAATGCGCGGACAGACTGCTTACCGAAACGGCTCCGGCGGTAATGTCCCGCGGCTGCACGCTTCCGTCGGTCACCGTCGGAAGCAACGGCATTGTTCCGTATGTCGCGGCATCAAAGAACCCGATAACCGGAGCATATTCGATAGGATCGTTCCCGCGTACCGTTGACCCCAACACCGAAATTAACGGAAACGCGGAGGTTGCGGCAGAGGTCGGCTCATCCGACGGCAGGATCGGCATTTTCGGTATCTTCGGAAAGCTCACGCTGACCTTTGACGGCGACATTTCCGGCTGCTCGGTGTACGCAAAGGACATTCTGTCCGACGGGGAGATGCGCGACATAACCGGTCTGGTTTCGGTGAGAGCCGACACCCTGACCGTTGACGGTACGGTTATCAGGACTGTCGGAAAAGAGGCGCGCGGAACGAACGACAAAACGCCTCCGGCGATGATGCTGGTTCTGAAGCCTGCGGAATGACATCCCGCCGCGAAAGGAGAAAAATATGTCAAAGAAAAACGTGCGGAGGATAATGGCACTCCTGCTCTCAGCCGTGTCGTTATTCGGGCTTGCCGCCTGCACCGGGGACAAAAAGCCGGAGAATCCGGTGTCGTCGGATGTGTCATCGGCGCCCGGTGAAACGACGGACGGCGGGTATGTTCTCCCCCCGAGAACCGGCGACCCGGAGTTCAACGGAATATGCTTTCCCATGACCGGTGCGGAATCGCGCGGGCTGAACATGGACAGCCTTATCGACCTGATGAGCATCATGAATGTTCACAGCATGAGAAACTGGATGCACGCGACAAACCTGCTCACAAAGGATCTTAAGCCCCGTGAGAAAAAGGTAAATCAGCAGAAGGAATGGATAAGCAAGCTCACGGCAAAGGGCATTACGAAGATCGTCGGCATGAGCCACTACTGGTTCTGGCCGGAAAAGTACGGTGTGACCGACAGATCCGCCGCACCCTACCGTGACAGAACCGAAGGGTCGGAGTACTGCGAATGGATTGCCCTTTATGAGGAGACATGGTATGCCCTTGCCTCGGCATTCCCGGAGATAAAATACTGGGAGGTGGGCAACGAGTTCAACTCCGATGCCTTCCTGCATCCGAAGAACTTTTATGCTGACGGGAAAAAGTTCACCCTTGACGAAAAAGCGGCGATCGTTACCGAAATGTGCTTTGCCGCGTCGGCGGGAATACACAGGGCAAACCCCGACGCCGTCGTGATCTTCCCCGGACTTGCACCGGAGGGAGGCTTCACGATAATGCGGAAATTCCTGCGGCGGGTGTATCAGAACATCACAAGCGGAGAATTCGGGAACGGAAGCACAGAGCCGGACGACTATTTCGGAGCCGTTGCATGGCACTGCTATATGCTGAACGAAAAATTCGATATCGACAACTGGGTCAGCTACAACGATTCGGTCTACGAAATAATGAAGATATACGGCGATGCCGACAAGAAGGTGTACCTTACCGAATACGGCTTCTCCGACGGAGGAAGCGAGGAGACCGATGCTGCGCAGGCGGAGTATCTGCGGCAGATATACGATGCGGTGTACAACCGGATGCTCTACGTGGATTCGCTGTACCCGTTCCGGCTCGAGGAGGACAATACCAAGCTCGGGATAAACGATATCGAGGTGTTCTACGGGATATTCCGTGTGTTCGACCGCGAATCCTTCGGCGCCAAGGAAAAGGCAAAGGCGATATGCGGGACCTACGGAGGCGACCTTTCGGCACTGGATAAGTACAAAGGAAGCAATTCCGTGTATCCGACAAATATAAGCAACAAGTGACACGGATAACAGAACGGCAGGAGTTTATATATTCCTGCCGTTCTTCCTCAGATACAGGTATTGCATTTGCCGCCGTCATCGGTTATAATGTTCGTATTACGGCAGTGCCGCATTGACGGAAAATGAGAAAGGAAAAACAAAATGTTTGATCATTCGGGAATCTGGCTCGGGGATACGGCTGAAAAGGACAGCTACCGCGATTTTCTCTGTAAATTCACTCTTGCCGCTGTCGGAAAGCTGACTCTTAAGGTCTCTGCGGACAGTAAATTTGTCTGCTTTCTTAACGGAACGCTCTGCGGGTTCGGGGAATGCGCGGATTTTCCGTCGCGCCGGGAGTATTATACGTTTGACATATCGAAGGCGGCGTTGACCGGGGAAAATGAACTTGCCTTCACCGTATGGCACCTCGGGGAAGGGTCTTCTACTTATATTGTCGGCGATGCGTTTCTTGCTTTCGCTGTGGAGTGTGAAGGAAAAACCGTTGTCTCGTCGGACGGAGAGGTATATGCAAGGAGAAATCCGTATTACATTTCCGGTCGCTGCCGCAGGATAACCTCCCAGCTCGGTTACGGTTATGCTTACAATGCGGCGGGGAGGGAAGAAAAATATAAAAAGGCGGTCGTGACCGGCAGGATAACCGCCGTCAGCCGCGGAATACCGAACCTCAGGATGCTGCCGCCGAAAAAGGCGGATTTGCTGTCACGCGGCAGGAGTCTGATCTTCGATCTCGGTGAGGAGACCGTCGGATACCTTTTCATAAAATACCGCGCGGAGCGTGAGCAGACGCTTACCGTCAGCTACGGGGAACATCTGAGAAACGGTCATGTCGCGCGGCTGATCCACGACCGCGATTTCAGCGTCACGTACACGGCAAAGACAGGTGAGAACGAATTTGTAAATCCCATGCGCCGCCTTGCAGGAAGATATCTTGAGGTTGAGGCGGAGTATCCGGAGGAGCTTGAGGGGGCGGTCATAACCCTCTGCCCCGTAAAGCTGCCGGTGCGGAGGAAAAAGCGGGATTTTGCCTCTGATACCGACCGGAAAATATACGATACGGCGGTAAAGACGCTTGAGTGCTGTATGCACGAGCATTACGAGGACTGCCCATGGAGAGAGCAGGCGCTTTACACGATGGACAGCCGGAATCAGATGCTGTGCGGCTATGATGCCTTTTACGGCCGCGCGTTTCAGCGGCATTCTCTGCGCCTTATTGCTCAAAGCCTGCGGGACGACGGTCTGCTTGCGATCTGCGCACCGGGCGATTCTCCGATAGAAATACCGTTTTTCTCGCTTGTCTACCCGATCCAGATTTTCGAATATACCGAAAGGACCGGCGACCGGTCGGTGCTTGATTTTGCCGGACCGGTGATACGGAGGATAATGCAGACCTTTGCCGGCGCCGTCGATGAAACCGGGCTGATCCCGGCATTTCCTTCGCCGTGCTGGAATTTTTATGAGTGGACGGACGGAAGCGACAGCATTGGGGATCTGACGGGCTGCCGGGACATGAGGCTGCGATACGACCTGATACTGAACTGTATGTATATTTATGCTCTCGGCTTCTGCGGCCGGCTTTTCGGAACGGAGACCGATTGTTCCGCGATGAAGGAGGCGGTCAGGAGGACGTTTTATGTCCCGGAGGACGGGCTTTTCAGGATGTCAACGGTTGACGGCCGGTATTCGGTTCTCGGTAATGCGCTTGCGATGCTGTGCGGGCTTGGCGACAGCCGGCTTCCCGAAAGGCTTGTTTCCGGAAAGAGCATGATCCCGGTGTCGCTTTCGATGGTGACGTTTCTGTACGACGCACTGCTTGCCGCCGACGGAAGGTATTCTGACTTTGTGCTTGCCGATATCCGGAGAAAATGCGGGAAAATGCTTGATGCCGGAGCCACGACTTTCTGGGAGACGGAGCTTGGGGCTGAAGATTTCGGCGGCGCGGGCAGCCTGTGCCACGGCTGGTCGGCACTTGCGGTGCATTATTTCGTCCGTCTCGGAGCGGTGTGAGGGCATTCCGACGGTTTCCCGCCTCAAAATGCTGTTTTTCCTTACCGTTTGACAAACCCGCTTTACGGTGGTATAATATTTCCGCCGTCCGGTTTTCTTCAGGACGGGAATAAGATTCGGGGAGTCTGTTTTATGGACAGGATTGCAAGCTTTTCGGTCGATCATGACCTTATTGAGCCGGGGATATACATTTCGCGCATCGACGGTGACATTGTCACCTATGACCTGCGCACGAGGAAGCCGAATGCCGGAGATTACATGGACAATCTGACCATGCACACCGTCGAGCATATGCTTGCGACGTTTCTGCGCAACTCGGAGATCGGCGGGGAGGTCATATATTTCGGCCCGATGGGGTGCCGGACGGGGTTTTATCTGCTTGTCCGCGGCCGCAGACCGGAGGAGGTGCTCTCTGCGCTGAAAAAGGCTCTTGCAGACACGGCGTCGTATGAGGGCGCGGTTTTCGGTGCGGCAAGGAAGGAATGCGGAAATTACCGCGAGCTTGACCTTCAGAGCGCGAAAAAAGAGTGCAGGCGGTATCTTTCCGTGCTTGAGTCGCGGGAAAACGATTTCAGATATGCGGAGTGACTGAGGATATGACCGGAAAAACAAAAACAGTCGGCATAATTGCCGCGATGAAAACAGAGGCAGAGAGGATAATCTCGGCGATGGAGAACACGTCGGTGAAGATAATCAGCGGGATGGTCTTCACCTCCGGAGAGCTTTCCGGGGTGAGGTGCGCCGTCGCCGTCTGCGGCATCGGAAAGGTATTTGCCGCGGTCTGCGCTCAGACGATGATACTTGAGTATTCACCCGACGTGATAATCAACACCGGAGTTGCCGGGACGCTGACCGACAGGCTGTCGATAGGCGACATAATCGTTGCCGGACGGACGGTTCAGCACGACATGGACACCTCGGCGCTCGGCGACCCGGTCGGTATGATATCCGGGATAAATATTGTTTACCTCCCGTGCGACGCTGGATTTTCGGAGGTGCTTCTTTCGGCCGCAGAGAAGAGCGGGGCGAACTGCATTTCCGGGACGGTTGCCTCCGGGGACAGATTTGTCTGCGATTCCGGTGACAGGAAGCGGATATCCGACCTTTTCGGCGCGTCTGCCTGCGAGATGGAGGGCGCGGCGATCGCTCAGGTCTGCTATATAAACGGCACCCCCTGCTGCGTCATGAGGGCAATTTCCGACGGCGGGGACGAGGACGCACAGACCGATTATCCCACCTTTGCGAAAATGGCTGCCGAGCGCGGCGCAAATGTTGTCATCGATGCCGTAAAATCGCTTTTTGACGGCCGATAAATATGGACAAAAGCGGGAATATGTGATATAATAACATATTATCATATTTCACGTCCCGTTTCCGGAGGAGTACGGCAATGAAAATATACAAATACACGGTCGGCACGATGGGTACGAACTGCTATATCATCGACGGCGGCTCGGGAAAATGCGCGGTCGTTGACCCCGGCGCGGACATCGAAAAGATAACCTCCGCCGTGGAGTCGAAGGGGCTGACCGTTGAAAAGATCATTCTGACCCATGCGCATTTCGACCATATGCTTGCACTTGAGGAGCTGAGAAGGCTGACCGGCGCGCCGCTGCTTATTTATAAGGACGAGGCGGGGCTGCTTGCCGACTGCAATAAAAACCTGCTTCACCGCTATGCGGATGTCGACGTTCCGCCGGAGCCGGCTGAGGTTCTGCTTTCCGACGGCGACGTTATAACCGTCGGCGACGGAAGACTCACCGTCATGCACACGCCGGGACACACTCCGGGGTCGATGTGCCTTGTCACGGGAGACACCGTAATAAGCGGCGACACGCTTTTCCGCGAGAGCATCGGCAGATACGACTTTCCCGGCGGAGATTACGGCACGATCATGAAATCGCTTGACAAATTCAAAGCGCTTGAGGGCGACTATAAGATACTCCCCGGTCACGGGCCGTCAACGACGCTTTCACACGAAAAGGAATATAATCTGTACTTACAGTGAACGACACAGGACAACGAAAGGATTTTTGAAAATGGACTTCAGTTATCTTGCGGAGCTTCTCTTTCCCGACGTGAAGGAAACTCCCGAAGAGCTTGAGCTGCGCTATCCGAAGCGTGACCTTCCGGAGGGGGCGAAGGTGACAAGATTCGCACCCAGCCCGACGGGGTTTGTGCATTTCGGAGGGCTTTTCCCCTCAATGACGGGAGAGCGGCTTGCCCACCAGTCGGGCGGCGTGTTCTTCCTCAGGATCGAGGACACCGACGCAAAGCGCGAGGTTCCCGGCGCGGCGGAGGGGCTTATAAAGACGCTTGCCCGTTACGGGATAGAATTTGACGAGGGCGCCGTTATCGGAGACGACGGAAAGATCACCGACAGGGGCGCTTACGGACCGTACAGGCAGAGCCTCCGGCGCGATATCTACCGTGTTTACGCAAAGAGACTTGTTTCGGAGGGAAAGGCATACCCGGTATTCACCACGGCAGAGGAGCTTGACGCACTCAACGCCGCCGACAAGAAGGCGGAGGTAAAGAACAGGGTCTGGACAGAGGAAGCCGCCGCGGAACAGAAGGCGGAGATGCTTGCACAGCGGAATTTCACGGTCGATGAGGTAAAAGCACACCTTGAAGCCGGGGACAGATTCGTCCTGCGTATCCTTGCCGACGGGGACGGGAAGAGAACGGTAAAGGCATCCGACCTTGTCCGCGGCGCGCTTGAATTCCCGGAGAACGACGAGGATTTTGTCCTTCTGAAGTCCGACGGTATCCCGACCTATCACTTTGCCCACGCCGTTGACGACCACCTTATGGGCACGACCCACGTCATCCGGGGCGAAGAATGGCTCCCCAGCCTGCCGAAGCACGTGCAGCTCTTCCGTTATCTCGGCTTCAGGCTCCCGAAATATATGCACATCGCGCAGATAATGCACCTCGATGAGAACGGCAACAAGAAAAAGCTCTCGAAGCGCGATATGGGCGCGAATATGGACGATTACACCCGCATGGGCTACTCCCCGGAGGCGGTCTGCGAGTATGTCATGACTCTGCTCAACTCCAATTATGAGGAGTGGCATATGCAGAATCCCGACAAAAACTACCGCGATTTCCCGTTCAGCATAAAGAAAATGTCGGTCTCCGGCTGTCTGTTCGATTTCGGAAAGCTGAACGACGTGTCAAGAAATATTCTTTCGGGAATGACCGCAGAGCAGGTATATGACGGGCTGACAGGCTGGGCGGCGGAGTTCGACCCGGAATTTGCCGCGGAGCTTACCCGCGACCCGGAGTATACAAAATCGATCCTTGCGATAGGCAGGGGCGGGAAGAAGCCGAGAAAGGATCTTGCCGTCTGGAGCGATGCAAAACCGTATATGGGCTTCTTCTACGACAGGTATTTCGCCGTCACAGACAGCATTCCGGACAGCTTCTCACGGGAGGACGTGAAAGCCGTACTTACCGGCTTCCTTGATTCCTACGACGAGGGTGACGATATGAACGTCTGGTTCGAAAAGATCAAGAGGATCGCCGCAGCCCTCGGCTATGCCGCCGACATGAAGGAGTACAAAGCCGACCCGCAGGCGTTCAAAGGAAGCGTTGCCGACGTGAGTATGTTCATCCGCGTCGCCGTTACCGGGAAGATGAATTCCCCCGACCTCTATACCGTCATGCACATCCTCGGAAAAGAGCGCACGGAGGCAAGGCTCCGCGCTATGCTCATATGACCGGCAGCCGACGGCACGGACAATAACGAAAGGAACCGCTGAAACATGGAAGACAACAATTTCAGAACCGAAAGCAACTTCATTCACGAAATAATCGACGCTGACCTTGCCGCGGGGTACAATACCGTCGTTCACACCCGGTTTCCCCCGGAGCCGAACGGATATCTCCACATCGGCTCGGCAAAGGCGATATATATCAATTATTCCACAGCGATGAAATACGGCGGGAAGTTCAATCTCCGTTACGACGACACGAATCCCGCGAAAGAGGATAACGAGTATGTCGAGTCGATATACAACGACCTCATCTGGCTCGGCGCGGTGCCGAACGGCGGCGTTTTCTACGGGTCGGACTATTTTGACAAGTGCTATGAGTATGCCGTTAAGCTGATAAAAGCCGGAAAGGCATACGTCTGCGACCTCTCGGCAGAGGAGATGAAGGAGTACCGCGGCACGCTTACCGAGCCCGGAAAAAACAGCCCCTACCGCGGCAGGAGCGTCCGGGAGAACCTTGACCTGTTTGAGCGCATGAAGAACGGCGAATTCCCGGACGGAAGCCGCACGCTCCGCGCGAAGATCGACATGGCGTCGCCGAACATGAACCTGCGCGACCCGGCTATCTACCGCATAGTTCATACCTCCCACCACCGTCAGGGCGACAAGTGGTGCATATATCCGCTCTATGATTTCGCACACCCGATTCAGGACGCGCTTGAGGGGATAACCTATTCGCTCTGCTCGCTTGAATTCGAGAATCACCGCCCGCTTTACGAGTGGGTCATCGACAATGTCATCGACTTCACGCCGAAGCCCAAGCAGAGGGAATTCGCGCGTCTGAACGTCACCTACACCGTCATGAGCAAGCGCTATCTGCGCAAGCTTGTGGAGGAAAAGCTGGTCGACGGCTGGGACGACCCCAGAATGCCCACCATCTGCGGCCTGCGCCGCCGGGGCTTCACTCCGTCGGCTATATTCGATTTCGTCCGCCGCGCCGGAGTCGCAAAGGCGTACAGCATCGTCGATATCGAGCTGCTTGACCACTGCATCAGGGACGAGCTCAACATGACGGCACAGCGGCGCATTGCCGTCCTTGACCCGGTGAAGGTGACAGTCACCAATTACCCGGAGGGAAAGGTCGAATACTTCCCCGTCGCAAACAATCCGAACGACCCGGAGGCAGGAACGAGAGAGGTTCCGTTCACAAGAGAGCTTTACATCGACCGCGAGGACTTTGCCGAGGTCCCGCCGCCAAAGTTCCACCGCCTCAAGCCCGGCGGAGAGGTGCGTCTTATGGGCGCCTATATCGTAAAGCTGAATGAGATCGTGAAGGACGCCGACGGAAACGTGACCGAGCTTCGCTGTACCGCCGATCTTGAGACCGGAAACGGCAATCCCGCGGACGGCAGAAAGGTAAAGGGCACGGTTCACTGGCTCTCCGCGGATCATTCAAAGGAAGCCGCCGTCATGCTTTATGACAAGCTGTTCACTATAGCGAACACCGGAGACATCCCGGAGGACAGGACCTACGACGACTATCTCAACCGCGAATCGGTTAAGAAGCTGACCGGCTGCCGCATCGAGCCGTCGCTTGCCGATGCAAAGCCGGGAGAGAGATTCCAGTTCGTCCGCACCGGCTATTTCACCCCCGATTCAAAGAACCCCGGCGTGTTCATCCGCACAGTTACCCTCAAGGACAGCTATAAGCCGCAGTAAAATGCGCTGAAAGTCAATAAAAAACCGGCTGACACGGTATTCCGCGCCGTGAAGGTCGGTTTTTGCCTGACTGTCATTAAGAGTATCGCGGATTTCTCGAAAAAAATACAGTTTCGGACAAAATACCTCTTGCATTTTCGGATTTATATGATATAATCTATATGTTTGTTTTCAGAAATAATATTACCTGCCGTCACGATGACGGTGACAGGGGAAAGGCACACGCGGCAGAAGCCGGAATTTATCGGAAAAAACTATGTACGACAAGGTTGTTGAAATAATTGCACGTCAGCTTCAGATAGATACTGACATGATCGACGAGCATACAAAAATTATGGAGGACCTCGGAGCCGATTCGCTTGACGTTGTCGAAATGCTTATGGCTATGGAAGACAGCTTCGGAATCACCGTTCCTGACGAAGATATCGAGGAGCTTGTGACGGTCAGTGACATTGTTGAGTACGTCGAGAGCAATATGTGACCCGCTTTTTTTCGGGCGGCGCTGATGTGCGCTTGCCCGGTTTTTCTTTTCCTGCCCGCAGCCTATGAATATTGGACATTCAGCCCATGACGCGGAAGGTCTGCCGGGGTATAATAATGACGCATATGCTTACAAAGGGGATGAAGAGATGAAGCTTTCACCGATAATCAGAAACGGAATGGTGGTTCAGGCGGGAAAACCGGTCTTTGTTCACGGAAGCGGAGCGGGATATGTCACCGCACGCTTTATGGGAGCGGAGAGAAGCATTGAATCGCACGGCGGGGAATGGGTGCTCGAATTTCCGCCGCTTTCTTACGGAGGACCGTATGAGATGGAGCTTGACCTTGACGGGCGGAGGGAGGTCATAACCGACATCGTTGTCGGCGAGGTGATCCTTTTCGCCGGTCAGTCGAACATACAGTTCCGGCTTGAGGAATCGAATGTTCCGGAATGCGGGTATGCAGACGACGGCTGTGCGAGGATATACGTCTGCCCGCGCCCGGAGGCAGGAGACAGGATCACACCCGACAACGGCTGGGTGAAGTGCGGCAGAGAGAATGCCGGCTTCTGGTCGGCGCTTGCATACCTCACGGTCAGGGAGGCGCGGTGCGCGGGGATCCCGTATGTCGGCGCCGTCGTCTGCTGTCAGGGCGCAAGCGTTATCGAAAGCTGGATCCCGGAAAGCCTGACCGACGTTCCGGAGCTGCGCCTGCCAAAGGAAAAGCTGTTCTCCGACCACGCCGATTACCCGTGGAACACTCCGGGGTTCATGTACCGGTATGCAATGAAGGCGATAATGCCGTACTCCTTCGGCAACGCCGTGTGGTATCAGGGCGAGAGCAACACTTCTCCCGACGAGGCGGCGATATATCCGGAGTTCCTGCGCCTGCTTGTTGAGAATATCAGGAAGGACTGCCGGGACGGCGCGCTTCCGTTCCGCATTGTTCAGATAGCCGACACAAGGGACTGCCCCGGCTGGCTCGGCATTCAGAAGGCTCAGAGCGATTTCTGCACCGCGTCGGAGCGCACATATCTTGTAAAAAGCGGCGATATCAGCGAGAAGGACATGATCCACCCGATAACGAAATCCCCGCTTGCGGCGAGGATATTTCTCGATATGAGAGAAAAAGGCGACATCTGATCCCGCCGGACCTTTTAAGACAAAAAACAGCTCCCGACACTCCGGAAGCTGTTTTCTGTTTTTGCGATTATTCCTCAGCCGGTGCTCCGACGGGACATACGTTAGCGCAGGAGCCGCACTCGACGCACTCGTCAGCGTTGATAACGTACTTTCCGTCTTTCTCGGAGATGCAGCTTACGGGACATTCTTCTGCGCAGGCGCCGCAGGCGATGCACTCGTCACTGATTTTATATGCCATTGTTGTGAACCCATCCTTTCTGATATTTATAAGTGCATTATAGCACAGTTTTGCCGATAAATCAACGGTTTTTGAAAATTTACAGATGATTTATCTTTTTGTTTTCGTGAAATATCCGGCTCAGCGGACAATTCAGGATTTTGTATTCCCGTCTTTGGGCTGAGCGGTCTGGGGCGGCGGATTCTTTCTGCCCTTTGCGCTTCCCTTGACCTTAAGGTCGTCGCGATGGTAGAGCTGGATGCTTGCCGGATTCTTCGCAAGCGAAACCTTGCACAGTCCCGCAAGAGGCGACGTTTCGACGACAACACCCTCGCCGTCCGGGGTATCGACGACGGAATCGACCTTCGGGGTCTTTGCGATCTCCTCGGAATATGTGTCGTACTCATAGCGCAGGCAGCACATAAGCCTTCCGCACGCGCCGGAGATCTTCGCGGAGTTGAGAGACAGATTCTGTTCCTTGGCCATCTTAATCGATACCTGAACGAAGTCCGGAAGGAAGCTGGCGCAGCAGAACGGGCGTCCGCAGACTCCGAGACCGCCCATCAGCTTGGCTTCGTCGCGGATGCCTATCTGACGTAGCTCGATCCTTGTCCTGAAAACCGAAGCAAGGTCCTTGACAAGCTCTCTGAAATCGACTCTCCCCTCGGCGGTGAAGTAGAAGAGCAGCTTTGAGTTGTCAAAGGTGTACTCGACATCGACCAGCTTCATATCAAGCCGGTGTTCCTCGATCTTTGAAAGGCAGAGGTTATATGCCTCGGTTTCTTTTTCAAGATTTGCCTCGTATCTCTGTTCGTCGTCGGGCGTGGCTGCCCTTATTGCCTTGCGGAGCGGGAGAACGACCTCGCACGCCGGGACGTCCCGGTTCGCCATCGAGACAAAGCCGTATTCAATGCCCCTTGAGGTATCAACGATGACATGGTCGTCGCGCCGGAAGCTCATGCCGGACGGGTCAAAATAATACACCTTTCCGTTCTGCTTGAACCTGACCCCGACGACCTCATAGAATGTCTCCGGTTCGGTCTCCGGAAGCGATTCCTGAGACTGCGGATCGGGCGCGGTCATGTCGTCTCCGACCGACTGGGTGCGCGGCTTTCTGTCGCGGCGCTCCGGTTTGTCCTTGGGCTTTGCCGGAGGCTCGTCTGAGGGGATATCCCCGTTTTCGGGAGCCTTTTCGGCGGCATTTTTCTTTTTCTGGCGGTTTTTCTTGCGGCGCTTTGCTCCGTCAGGGCGGCTTATGCCACCGTTTGATGCTTTTTCGGCGTTCTCAGTCTTTTCCTCGGGTGCCGGTTCGTTGTTTTGTATGATTTCGTTGTCCATATCAGTGTCCTGTTCGCTGTTCTTTCCCGGAAAAACGCGCCGGGTGCGCGGGTCGCGGCTTATTTACAGCCCCATATCCTGTCGGCAAAGACCGTTGCCGCAGTCTGAATATTTACGTTTGTATCGGAGAGCTGCCCCTGCGCCTCTGCAAGGACGGAGAAGATATCAAGCAGGCTCTTGAGCGTGAAGTGTCCTCCCGCTTCCTTTGCCGGCTCAGTGTCGGAGTAGAACAGAAGGTCGGGCTTTCCCGCAGAGCGTCTTACCGCCGTCATGTCGCGGAATGCCGATGCCATCATTGAAAACAGCCGTGTCAGGTTTTCCCTCGACGACGCCCCGGATGTCACCGCAAGTAGAAAATCCGCGCGGTCGGTCCCGCAGAGTGCCTTTATTGCGCCGTCGGCTGAGGAAAAACCGGAAAACAGCTTTTTGTCGGTGCTTTTTATCAACGAGAGAGCCGCACCGTAGCTCCCGTCAGCCATTTTAAGGATCCGGAGAAAGGAGTCGCGGTCGCTTCCTGCCATAGCCGCCGCCTCCGGGCTGTCTGAGGTGAGGAGGGCTTCAAGTTCTTCCTCGCCGAAGCCCGTGGTTCTGATCTCCGGAGCCCTTGACCGGACTGTCGGAAGAAGTGCTGCGGAGGAGGTGCAGAGCAGTATGAAATATACCCCTGAGGGCGGTTCCTCAAACAGTTTAAGAAGCGCGTTCTGAGCCTGCGGAGTCATGGTGTCGGCATCTTTTATGATATAGCACTTTACGTCAAGGTCATTCGGAGCGATATATGCGGTGGCTTTTATATCGCGGACGGCTTCGACGCCGATGGTTTTTCTGTCCTTCTGCGCGCCGATGAAAATGACGTCGGGAGAGATTCCGGCAGCTATCTTCCGGCACGCCTCGCACTCAAGGCAGGGGCGGAGCTTTTCGCGGCAGGCTATTGCCATTGCGGCGGTCTTTGCGAAGGCGGTTTTTCCGCTTCCCGGTTTGCCGGAGATTATAAGCGAGTTCGGAAATGCGTTTTTTTCGGTAAAACCGATGAGCGCAGCCTTTATTCTGTCGTTTCCGTATATGCCGCCGAAAGCCTTGGGATTGGCTTTTATCACCGCGTCCGTCACAGCCGTCTGCATTCTTCGATATTCAGTACGAACACGGTTGCACCGCCGACGGTGACGGTTCTTGCCGGCTGTGCGCCTCCCGCGTCGCGGCGGGGCATGTCGGACGGGATATTCTGCACCCGCTTTTTTGAATTGTTCTTTATCACCTCAACCGCGCGGTCGATGTCGCCGTCCTCCACTCCCATCAGAAACGTCGAGTTCCCGGTCATGAGATATCCGCCGGTCGATGCCAGCTTTGTGACATAGAACCCCGCCCTGCTGAGGCTTGAATTGACCGCGTGCGCGTCGTCGTTATTGACTATTGCAATTATCAGTTTCAATGGTATCACCTTAGATTTATTATTTTGGGGCGCTGCCCCAAGCCCCGCCTTCTTTCTTGAGAAGAAAGAAGGGAGAAAGAAGAATAAAAACAGATTTTTTTGGGGTTATGGGAGGGTGCGATTTTTTGAATCGATGATATAAAATGAGAGGGAAACGCAAACACTATATCCATAATACTCATTACAGAAATTATATCAGAAAAACGCGGCATTGTAAAGCGTTATTTGATATTTTTCCGAAGCTGCGGAGGCATATCATGAAAAAACACGGGATAAAGCTCTTTGCGGGCACTGCGGCGGTGGGGATACTTACGCTTACCGCGGCATTTTTTGCGGTGAGGTACTTCATGGTCGGCAACGAATACGCAAGCTGCCGCCGCGGGATGCTGTCGCGGTCGTATGAGATGCTGATATCGCTTCTTGTTTCTTACCGGGAGCGGCAGGGAGCGGAGACGGCAGAGAGGATATCGTTCTGTGCCGCGTATCTGCCGCTTTCCGAGGGCTCGGAGCTTGCGGTGCAGAGATTCTGCGCCGACATTTCGGCATCGGAGACCGACCGGGCGGCGGGAGAGCGTGCAGAAAAATACTGCGGGGAGCTTCTCGTGCTTCTCTCCTGTTCAAGGACTGCGGCGCTTTCGGGGAATATGCCGGAGTTCCCCGCATATCCGGAGGCTGACGCCGCGCCCGCCTCGGTTCTGCCGGAAAAATATGACGACGGCGGACGCGGAGACGCGAGAAAAGCCGCCGATGCACTTCTGGGTTCCCCGGCAAGACTGCGGGAGTATTCGTACAGCGCCGACGGAGTGACGGTTTTCGGCTTCAGAACCGCGTCGTCGTATGCAGAGTACTGCTCCGCCACAGGACGGCTCATACGCGCGGTGATCTGCCGGAGAAGCGCGGCATACGGTGTCCCGGAGGAGACGGATATTATTCCGGCGGCGCGGGAATTTTCGGTAAAAAACGGATATCAGCCCTCCGGCGATCCTGTCGTGTCCTTCCTCGGCGGGATATATACGGCGGAGTTTCCCTGCGGGGATTTTAATGTCACCGTCGGTGTGAGCGGCGGCGGAGAGGTGTGCCTGTTTCTTGCCGTTCCGTGCGGGAAAAGGGGATAAATTCCTTTGCGAGCTGTTCCCGCAGGCGCGGATTGTAAAAAAACAGTAAATAAACTGCCTACTAATATTGAATTCTCCGGCAGCGCGATGATTTGGCGGCTTTTTGTTATTGACTAATCCCCGGTTTTGTGATAGAATAATATTTACTTGACGGTTGTAGTTTCAGCCGGTTTCCGGACGTGTTTCCGGAAGCGATTATCTGCCGTGCGCCGACGAGTGCGGCATAACGAAAATATTATTTGACAATTCGCCGGGGAACGGAGTAAAAAATGGGCAAGGGCAATCGCAACAGAGAGCTCAGGATAGCGGACAAGCCGTCCGCCACAGCCGGAAACGGTGTGAAGCTCTCCAAGATGCAGCTTATCAGACAGCAGGAGAAAAAAGCAAAAATCAAGAAATACGTGACGATGACAGCGTCGATTGCGATCGTTATCGGACTTGTGATCGGAATCGTGGCGGTGTCGCTCAGCAAGGCGCCGAAGCTTGAAAAGACGGTTTCCGGCACCTCCGAAAAGTACGAGATTGACAACGCAATGATGGCATACTTCATGTACGGACAGTATAAGAGCTATGTACAGAACAACTATTACTATCTGTCGTATCTGGGACTTGATACCTCAAAGAGCCTCAAGAGCCAGAACATCACCGGAAGTGACAACATGACATGGTTCGCCTATTTCATGAACGTGGCAAAGAACCAGGTAAACGAGCTTGTTGCGCTTGCGTCAACCGCTCAGGAAAAGGGTCTTAAGCTTGAGGAAAAGGAGCTTAAGGAGATCGACGACACAATGAAGTCGATAAAGGAAGCCGCCGCAACCAACGGATTTGCAAGCGTCAATAAATACCTTGCCTCGTACTATGTTACCGGTGTTACCGAAAGCGCGGTAAGAAAGTGCATGGAGCTTCAGTATCTCGCTTCCAAGTACTATACCGAGCTCACCGATTCGTATACCTACACCGATGCGCAGATAGAGAAATACGCAGACGACAACCCCGATAAGTTCTTAAAGTTTGACTATATCTACTACACCTTCAAGCCCGATGCAAAGAGCGATGCCACCGATGCCGAGAAGAAGAAGGCTCTTGAAGAGGCAAAGGCAAAGGCAGACGAGCTGAAGGGCAAGATCACCGACGACAAGTCATTCCTTGAACTTATAACCGAGATGGAAAAGGCAAAGGAAGAGGAAGAAAAGAAGAACGAGACCGGAACCTCCGCAGCCAGCGGAAGCGGCACCTCCGATAAGGAAGAGAAGGACTACACCAAGAGCTATATCAAGGAAGGCGCGGCCTATGAGAAGGACAAAGACCTTACCAAGTGGGTCGATGAGAAGGACAGAAAGGTCGGCGACGTCACGGTGATCGAGACAAAGGACGGCGGCACTGTTACCGGATACTCCGTTTATTACCTCACAAAGACCTTCTATAAGGACGAATATGCCACGAAGAACGTAAGGCACATTCTTTTCGGAATCGGCAATTACGGCGACTATGCCGACAAAGCCGCTGCCAAAAAGAAAGCTGAAGAGATCCTTGCCACATACAAAAAGGGCGATATGACGGAGGACTCCTTCTCCGCACTCGCAAAGGAGTACACGAACGACTCCAATGCCGACAAGGGCGGTCTTTACGAGAATGTTGAAAAGGATACGATGGTCACGGCGTTCAACGACTGGATCTATGACGAGTCGAGAAAGCCCGGCGATACCGGTATCGTTGAAACGACATACGGACAGCACGTCATGTACTTCGTCGGCGACGGCAAGATCGCATGGAAGCTGACCGCCGAGAATAACCTCAAGAGCGAACAGTACAACAAGGAACTGAAGGATCTTGAGAAAAAGTATCCCGTGACATACGACGCGGCAAAGCTCGCGCAGATTCCGTAACTATAACAGGCAAACCGGAGAGCCGGCATGACGTGAAAACGGCAGTCGGCTCCCGTGCCGTATTACAGGCAGGATATCGATCCGAAACAAATGCGAGGACATTATTATGATAGTTGAAATCAGCGAAAGAATGAGCTCCGAGGTCAATTTCGGAGCGACTGTCACAACACCGACCGGATTCGATCCGGAAAAGGAATCCCTTCCGATGATAGTATTCCTTCACGGAGCCGGAGAGCGCGGCGAGGATCTGTCGATAGTGAATAAGGTCGGGCTTCCGAAATATTTTACTGCCGACCCCGATTATAAAGGGCTTCGGGTCATAACCCTGTCGCCGCAGTGTCCGGATTATACCGTATGGAACGACGTGTCGCTTCAGCTGTTTCAGTTTATCCTGAAGGCGGCAAAAGCCTACAACGCCGACATGGACAGAATATCTGTGACGGGGCTGAGCATGGGCGGCTTCGGCACATGGGAGATGGTCATTTCGCATCCGGATTTCTTCTCGGCGGCGGCTCCGATATGCGGCGGCGGCATGGACTGGAGGATACCGTCATTCCTGCCGACTCCGATCCGGGCATTTCACGGCGACGCCGACCCGGTAGTTCCGGTCGTTTATTCGAGGATCCTCTGCAGGGCGGTCAACGACAGGGGAGGGAACGCTGTGCTTACCGAGTATCCCGGCTGTGACCATGATTCGTGGACGGCGGCATATGAGACGACCGACGTTATAGAGTGGCTTGCCGCTTCGCGGAAAAATGCGCATTCTTGACACAAAGCAATATCTTGACGAAACGGTAAAGCTGCTTGAGAACGGCGCAAAAGAGCTCCCCGTCCCCGTTTCCGGGTTCAGCATGGCTCCGTTTCTCTCCGACGGAGATACGGTCATTCTGTCGCTTCCCGGAAAGATCGGACGCGGGGATGTGGTACTGTACCTCAGATGCGGCGAAAGGTACGTCCTTCACCGGGTAAAGCGCGTAAAAAACGGCATTTACACGGTGCTCGGAGACGCACAGAGCATCTGCGAGGACGGCATAACCGAGGGAGACATCAAAGCCGTTGCCGTCGGTGCGATTCACCGCGGGAAAAAGTGCCTTCCCGGCAGTTTCCGATGGTTTTTCTATAAAACCTTCTGGCTTTCCGCCGTGCCGCTCCGCAGAACGGCATTCAGAGTATATGGTGCGGTCAGGAAGAAATAGTTTCTCCGAAGACTTCCCCCGACTCTTCAGATAAATCCGAAAAACGGTCAGTGCCGTGCAGGCATTGACCGTTTTGTCATGGAATGAATCTTTTTGAAGTATTGACCGGCAGATGACCGGCTGCGGTCAGAGCCGCAGAAAGCTTCACTTCTCCCCCCAAATCCCCATCACATAATCATAAGCCGCCTCGGCAAGCAGCTTTATATCCGCGCCGGAGGTGTTGATAAGGAGATCATAATTCTCCCTCGCTCCCCATTTGCGGTCGCTGAAAAAGCCGTAGTACTGCGACCTTCCGCGGTCGATCTCGGCAATTTTCTTCTTCATTTCTTTCTCGGTGAGGCTTTCGCCCGCCGGCTTGCGGTCCATGCAGCGCTTCAGCTTGCTTTCCGCGTCGGCGTAGACGAAGATGCGGAAGGGGTTGCTGTCGCGGAGGATGTAGTCGGCACAGCGCCCGACGATAAGACAGTCAGACTTTTCGGCAAGCTCCGAGATCAGCTTGTGCTGTTCGCGGAAGAGGTTGATGCTCTGCTGGAACACGGGATTCGGCATACTGAAAAACGTCCTTCCGATGTGTATCGGGAACGACGCGACGGGAACGCTGTCCTCTATGCGGTGTATATACTCAACGGACAGTGCCGTGCGCTTTGCTATTTCGGTGATTATCTCCTGGTCATAGTAGGCGATTCCGAGCTTTTCCGAAAGCCTCCTGCCGAGCTCTCGCCCGCCGCTTCCGAACTCTCTTCCGAGCGTGATGATCCTGTTCATATATGATTTTCTCCTTCCGGGAATGTACCGTAATAATCATTGCAGCGGTGCATTGCAGAGCATATGCGCTGTTGCCGTTATATATTTTATCACATTTGCCCATAAAAAGTCAAGATAAAAACAACGAAATGAATAAAAAAGCAAGCGGGGTGTTAAAAAACCCGTTCTGAGCTTTTTAACACCCCGCAGAGAGTGAGTTACCCGTCAGTCAATTATATAATCTTCCCAAAGACCTGTCAGGTAGTCAAGCGTCGGCTGGCTGAGATTTTTGAAGGAATACTCCGCATATGCCTTTGCAAAATCGTATCCCTCGGGATAGAGGACTGCAAGCGCCTCGTCCCCCATCTCTTCCCGGTACTTTTCGCTGTTCAGAACAAGGGTGTTGGGAGAGGAGTAGCAGTGCTGGAGCGAGTTTGCAACGGCTGCATCCTCGGTGAGCATGAAGTTGATGTAAGCCTCAGCCTCGGATTTGTGCTTTGAATTCTTGAGCACGCACATGGCATCGACATAAACGTTCGACTTCTCGGGGATATGGATCCTCAGGTCAACGCCGTCCGCCTGCTCGCTCTGCATGGTGAGAAGGTCGCCGGCATAGTAAGCGCCGAGAGCGGCTTCGCCCGCCTCCATGATGTTGAATATCTCATCCATGACCCTTGCCTTGAGAAGCGGCTTCTGCTCCATCAGCTTCGCCTTTGCGGTGTCCCACACAGCCTTGTCCTCGGAGTTGACATCAAGGCCAAGCATATACATCGCGGTAGCGAAAGCGTCGCGTGAATTGTTGAACTGAAGGATCTGACCGGAATACTTGCTGTTCCACATGACCTCCCAGCCGGTCACGTCGGCGGGATCGACCACCTTTGCGTTGTAGATGATCCCGACAACCCCGTAGGTGTAGGGAACCGTGTACTTGTTCTCCGGGTCATAGTGAAGCCCGCGGTACTTTTCGTCGATGTTTTTGTACTCCGGAATGTTGCTGAAATCAAGCTCGGCAAGCATATCGTTCTTTATGAAGTACTCGATCATGTAGTCGGACGGAACGATCACGTCGTAGTTGACCGACCCGGTCTCCAGCTTCGCGCGGAGCGACTCGTTGGAATCGAAGGTCTCGTAGTTCACGCGGATCTTCTTGCCGTACTTTTCAAGGTACCATTTTTCAAACTCCCTGTTGGTGTTGTAGGTCCCCTCCTTGCCGGTCGAGATGTACTCTCCCCAGTTGTAGACATTGAGGACAACAGTGTCCCCGCAGCCCGAGAGCGCGATAAGTGCCGCCGCAAGAATCAGCGCGGCGATGAACGTTACAATGATCTTTTTCATTTCCGAATTACCTTTGACACGGAAAACGTGTCTCCTTTACATAATATTTCAGGTCTTGTTGAGGCTTTTCCTGATCTTGGCCTGTTTTCTCTCGTCCTTTGTGCTTATTATGTTCGATATGATAAGAAGTATAAGGATTACAAAGAATATTATGGTCGCAAGCGCGTACATATCCGGCGTGACCGTCTTTTTTGTCATTCCGTATATGTAGAGCGGCAGGGTCTGAAAGCTGCTGCCCTTTGTGAAATAGCTTATCACGAAGTCGTCAAGCGACATTGTGAACGCCATAAGCCCTCCGGTCACGACCCCCGGCATTATCTCCGGAAGCTCGACCCTGAACAGCGACTGAAGCGGTGTGCATCCGAGATCAAGCGCAGCCTCCGGCATCGACTTGTCCATCTGATTGAATTTCGGCAGAACCGAAAGTATGACATACGGCAGGCTGAAGGTGATGTGAGCTATCAGCATCGTGAAGAAGTTCAGCGATTCGGTGAAACGCAGCAGGCTCCCGACAAAGACGAACATCAGCATAAGCGAAATGCCGGTTATGATATCCGGATTCATCATCGGGATGTCAGTCACGGTCATGACGGCGGTCTTCAGGTACTTTCTGCGCATTTTCGAAATTCCGTATGCCGCGGCAGTACCCATCACCGTTGATATGACGGCGGAGGTTACGGCAAGGATCACCGAATTTCTGAGCGCCTGAAGCGCGGCACCGTCGGTGAACAGGCTCTTGTACCATCGGAACGAGAAGCCCGACATATTGACGGTGCTCTTTCCCGCATTGAATGAAAAGACGATAAGCACAAGGATCGGTGCAAAGAGAAACACGAACAGAAGGGTAAGGCAGATTGCCGATGAGGCTCTGTTTTTCTTTTTCACGGTATAAGCCCCCCCTCTCCGCCGTCGGAGAACCTGTCCATAATGAACATCCCGGCAAGCAGTATCACCATCAGGACGAAGGATATCGCCGCCGCCATATGAAGGTTGTTTGAGTTGAACTGAGTCTCAATGGCGTCGCCTATGAGATAGAACTTGCCGCCGCCGAGCTTCTGTGAAATATAGAAGGTCGAGATCGACGGGACAAATACCATCATTATCCCGGAAATGACCCCGGGGATGCTCTGCGGGACGATGACCTTTCTGAACACCCCGAAGGGATTGCAGCCGAGGTCGGAGGCAGCCTCGACAAGACGGTGGTCGAGCTTGGTCATTATCGAATATATCGGAAGCACCATATAAGGCAGGTAGTCGTAAACCATTCCGACGACGACCGCCCCCTCGGTGTACATCAGCTTCATCTGCTTAAGCCCGATCGAGGTGAGAAGGCTGTTTATGACCCCGGTGTCCTGGAGCAGGACCATCCACGCATAGGTTCTGATGAGGAAGTTCATCCACATGGGAAGCATGAGGAGCATTATCAGGATCTTCTGCCTTTTCGGGTCGGTCCTTGCGATGAAGTACGCGGCGGGGTATCCGATTATCAGGCAGATGACGGTTGCAATGACAGCCAGCTTGACCGACCGCCAGAGTATCGTCATATATTTCGGTGTGAAGAACGCCTTTATGTTGTCGAGCGTGAAGGCAAAATCACGGTCGGTGAAGGCATAGTATGCGACAAAAATGAGCGGTATGACAATGAACAGCACCGCCCAGACTGTATAGGGCGCGGCGGCAAAGCGCTGGAGCAGCGATCTTGTCACCGTGACCTTTTCGGTCTTCTGCCTGTTCATGTCATTCGTCCTCCTCCGGCTCTTCGATATCGGAGAGGTGCTCCATCTCGTCGGAGAAGGTGGAGTAGTCTCCGAACATTCCGGAGAATTCCGACTTCTTCATGACGTGTATTGCGTCAGGTTCTATATAAATCCCGATAAGCGCGCCGCTTTCGACGTAGTCGGTCGTCTGTATCATCCACTTGAAGCCGCCGATATCGACGATTATCTCAAAGTGAACTCCCTTGAAGGTGACGCTTGACACAACGCCGGTCAGCATCCCGCGCTCCGGAGACACAACGTCAACGTCCTCCGGTCTGACAACGACATCGACCGGCTCGCGCTTCGCAAACCCGGAGTCGAGACAGCGGAACTTCTTCCCGGAGAAGGCGACGTAATAGTCGTCAATCATCTGCCCGTCAAGAATGTTGCTCTCGCCTATGAAGTCGGCAACGAAAGCGTTTTCCGGCTCGTTGTAGATATCCTCCGGCGAGCCGATCTGCTGTATCTGACCGTTGTCCATAACGACAACGACATCGCTCATCGAAAGGGCTTCCTCCTGGTCGTGCGTGACATAGACGAAGGTGATTCCCATCATCTGCTGAATGTTTTTAAGCTCAAACTGCATGTCCTTACGCAGCTTCAGGTCAAGCGCACCGAGAGGCTCGTCAAGAAGCAGAACTCTCGGCTGGTTTATCAGCGCACGGGCAATGGCAACTCTCTGCTGCTGACCGCCGGAAAGCGTGCTGATGCTCCGCTTTTCAAATCCGCGGAGGTTGACAAGCTCCAGCATTTCGTGAACCCTGTCGGTAAGACCCGGTCCGGAGGCTCCCTTGAGCTTGGGGCCGAAAGCGATATTCTCGAAAACGTTGAGATGCGGGAACAGAGCGTACTTCTGGAACACGGTATTTACCGGTCTTTTGTACGGCGGAACATCGTTCACCGCTTTTCCGTCAAAGTAAACGGTTCCCTCGTCGGGCGACTCAAAGCCGCCGATTATCCGCAGCGTCGTTGTTTTTCCGCATCCGGACGGACCGAGAAGTGTGACGAATTCCCTGTCGCCTATCTCAAGGCTGACGTTTTTCAGCACCTGCTCTCCGTCGAAGGATTTAACGATGTTTTCAAGTCTGATGATCTTATCCGTGGGGTTGTTCATTTTACAGTTATAGAACCGCCTTTCGCAGTGTTATAAATGCAAATCCTTCCCGCAGAGAACCGCCCGTCAACAAAAAAAGTATTGACGGAAACGGCGGATTCCGAACGGGAAAACCTCCCGCCCTCCGCGACAAAGCGCGGCTACCTCTGCAGTTTCGGAAAATACGGATACATTGTAGCAGACTATATCGGAAAATGCAATAGTTTTCGCGAAATTTCCTGAAAAATCGTCGAATTTCAGTATATCCGGCGCTTTTCGGCGGTTATATTTAATTATTTTACGGAAAACTCGCGTATTCTCGGATTTCCTCTGTTTTTGACCGGAGGTTTCAGAGGGTGTCTTTTCCGTGTCAGCGCGGCGCGGGCTTCAGATACAGACAGGCGAAAAGCGTGCAGGAAATGACAAAAAGCGACGGGTTCCCGTTCTTCACGAAGAAGATGTAGACCGATGCTCCCCACATAATCAACAGCCCGGCAAACGAGGTGAATCTCAAAACCCGCGCGGCAGCCACGGGAGAAAAAACAAGGCTCATCCCCGCCCTCAGCATCCCGCCTCCGTCAAGCCCGTCGATCGGGACGATATTAGCCGCCGCAAGCGTGAGGTTTACGTATATCAGCGCGCGTCCGACCTCTCCGGCGGGTATTGCACGGGATATTGCGGCAAGCGCAAGATTAACCGCAATTCCCGCAGACGAGATGAAAAAATCCTTCCGGTACGACCGGAGCGGACTGTCAAGCCTGATGTCCGCCCCGAAGGGATAAAGCGTCATTCCGGTGATCCCGACACCGCATAAACGCGCCGCCGCCATGTGCCCCAGCTCATGAGCTCCCGCACAGGCAAACGTTATCGCGGTGAGGAACGAGCGGTCGTAAAGGAACAGCAATATGTAGAACAGAACGCTGGGGAGGGGCAGAGTTATTTTTGTCTTATGACCGAAGGTTTTATTGCTCAAAGTATTGTCACCTGCCCGGGGGTGTGGTATAATATAGTGGTGTGATGAATCGGGGTCGTGTTTTGATATATCAACAGAGTTTTTCCGACTGCGTCGTCGCCAATCCGTTTTTCTTTCTCCGGAGAAAGAAAAACTAAAAAAAGAAAGAGCTGCAAGGGGGATGCCCCCTTGACCCCCGCTGAAGGTAGCGACACCACCACCGTATGTGGAAGCAGTGGGGAGGGGTCAGTACAGGTCGCACAATGCGGACAGGGCGGAGTTCAGGTTATTAAACGTCCTGCCGCGAACATCCTCCTTGGCTTCCCCTCGAGGGGAAGCTGTCAGCGTCAGCTGACTGATGAGGTGTAGCGCGTCAGCGCGTTGCGAAGCATAAAGTTACTTTTTCGTTTGTAAACGGTTCCGCAAGCGGAACCTACACCTCATCCGTCGGCTACGCCGACACCTGTCTCGCTGCGGCTCGGTCAGGCGCGGGTCTTGGTTCCCACTGGGAACCAATTCAATACCGCGCCCCTGCTTCGCAGCCCTCGGAGGGGAAGGCTGAACGAACGGCTTTTACCCGAATACCGAATCTTTTTCCGCTGTACACCCCGCCCCTGTCGCTGCCGCTACCGGTCGCACCCGTTCCTTGGGGGTCTCGGGGGGCGGAGCCGCCTTGAGTTCATTATGTCGCCGCCGCTTCCTGCGGTGACATAATGAATCTCACTTCGCGGCGGAACCCCCTGAGCGTGCTTTCTTGCGCAGATTCCGCGTAAGCGGATTCTGCCTGCGTTCCTTTGCACGAGCAAAGAATGGCGTAAACCTCGGCGACGCAGTCGGAAAATCTCTGTTTCCACTCCCCAAAACCCCAACTCAAAATCCCCATGAAAGGATCCCTCCATATGACCGACAAAACCCTCGGATTATATATCCACATCCCCTTCTGCATAAGCAAATGTCCGTATTGCGACTTTTATTCCGGCACCGACGACAGTCTTATGGGCAGATACACCGACGCGCTTGTGCTTCACATGGAGGACTATGCCGAAAGCGCCTCCTCATATGACGTTGACACCGTGTATTTCGGCGGCGGAACACCGACCTCCATGCCGGTCGCCTGTCTGCTTGACGTGACCGACGGTATATACGATAACTTTACTCTCCGCGAGGACACGGAATTCACAGTCGAGGCAAATCCGGCAACCGTCACATATCAGGGGCTCAAAAAGCTCCGCCGCGCAGGGGTTAACCGCCTGAGCATCGGGCTTCAGAGCGCGGACGACGGCGAACTTAAGGCTCTCGGAAGGGTGCATACCTTCGACGATTTCCGGGAGAGCTATGACCTTGCAAGAAAGGCGGGCTTCCGGAACATAAACGTTGACCTTATGTACGGCATCCCCGGACAGACGGAGGACAGCCTTGCCGAAACGCTTGCAAAGGTCGCCGCGCTTGACCCGGAGCATATCTCGCTCTACGGCCTGCGGATAGAGGACGGAACGCCGTTTGCGAAAAAGCGCGACACACTTGATCTCCCCGGCGAGGACGCGGAGTGCGCCATGTACTTTTCTGCGATAGATTTTCTTGCCGAAAACGGCTGGGCGCAGTATGAGATAAGCAATTTCGCCAAGCCGGGAAAACAGTGCCTTCACAATCTGCGTTACTGGAACTGCGAGGAGTACATCGGCTTCGGCCCCGGCGCACACTCATATTTCGGCGGCAGGAGATTTGCATATCGCCGCGACACCGAGGCATACATACAGAATCTCGAATATCAGGGTAGCGTCCCCGACATTCTTTCGGAGGATTATGCGCTGAAGCCCTCCGAGCGCCTCGGAGAATACGTCATGCTCCGCCTGCGCCTTACCGACGGGGTCGATTCCGACGCATTCGCCGCAAAGTTCGGCGTCAGCTTTGAAAAAATGTTCGGGAAATACCTCCCCATGTACATCGAAAACGGCTTCATGGAGAACATCGGACGCAAATACCGCTTCACCCCGAAGGGAATGTTCGTTTCCAACTACATTCTCTCAGCCATGCTCGATTTCGACAGCGACATGATAGCCGGCTGCGCCGACGGAAGCGACAGATAATAAAGCGCCGGCGCGATAACCGGTCACTCCTGCCCGCCCTGTCCTCCCATCGCCGGAAACAGAATAATCCCCCTCCGTATCCCCGCATAGATCACCCCCGCGTCGGATTCCGGCAGGGGGTTCTTTCCGTATCCGCACTCAAGCGTGAAACCGGGACGGTCGTATTCGTTTATGAACCAGTCCTTCAGCCCGCCGTACGATGCCGTCCTTTCCGGCTTTGCGACACGGTAGCCGGTGAGCGCCGAGAGCCGGTTCGCGATGATCTTCCCGCCCCGGGGGATGTGCCCGCCGTAATCGGCATATATCTCCCCTCCCTGCGTGTGAAGAGCCATGAGAAGCGATATGTCCGACGCGCGTATAAACGAGCAGAGCGCCGATGTCTCCGGCTCCGATTCGGGATGATCTCCGGAGAACCGCGTCGGACCTCCGCCGGTTATGCCGAGGGTCGGCTCCAGCTTTTTGTATTCTTCAAACCCGGCATTGTAATTGTGATTGAGATCGACTCCCCGCCCGTTTGCCTGCCAGCGGGAAAAATCGCCGCCGCTCATGGCGTTCAGCCGTTCGGTCAGCGGGTTCCGGTCGTCATGCCCGTTCACCGCAAGCTCGGTGCCGTCGGGATTCAGCATCGGAACTATGAACACGCGCCGCATCCGGAACAGAAGCGAAGCGTCGATACCGGCAACCGTCCGGCAGGCTTCTGCCGCACGGCAGTACTCGGCGGCATATTTCATGAGAATGAGCGATGTTACCGACTCAAGTCCGTGGTGCGTGCCGACAAAAAGCACGTTTTTCTCTCCCTCGCCGATCGAGATCAGCGGAATGCTCCTCCCGACGAGGCTCCTTCCTATCGACGAGACAGTGACAAACCTGTATTTTTCCGAAAGCGCGGTAATGTCCGCGCAAAGTCTTTCATATGTGTAACCCATAACCGACAGTTCCTTTCATTATCCACAGCTTTATATATTCGCCCCGGAATGTTTTTATGATTTTCAGGATCTCTTCACGTTTCAGTCATTCACCCGTCAGCGGCGGCGGGAGCGGAAACACTCGGTCAGGGGAAATAACGGGTTCATCCCCGGTGACGGGAATAATCCCGCTGAGATCCCTGACGGAGTCACGGGCGGCGACTCAAACGGCTATGCCATGTCTCCCGGATATTCCTGAGGAACCGCCGCGGCGACAATAAAAATGACCTCCGATATCTACGGAACCGGCAAAGGGACAGGCTTCAGACCCGGAAGAAGATAAAATAATGGCTGTTAAAAAACCCGTCCTGAGTTTTTTAACAGCCACAGTATATACCTTAAGCGGCAGAAAGCCGTAGTTTTATTTCGTATCCTGCCGCTTACGACAGCTTGTTCTCCAGTCTCAGGTTATCGGCAAACATGGCGATAAACTCGGAATTCGTCGGCTTGCCGCGCTGGTTCTGGATGGTGTAGCCGAAATAGGAATTGAGAACGTCAACGTCGCCGCGGTCCCATGCCACTTCGATGGCGTGACGTATGGCACGCTCCACGCGGGATGAGGTCGTCGAGAATTTTTTCGCAACGGAGGGATACAGGACCTTTGTCACGGAATTGATCATGTCGGTGTCCTCTACCGTCATCATAATTGCGGTCCTTAAGTACTGGTAGCCCTTGATATGTGCCGGCACACCTATCCGGTGTATGACCTTTGTGACCTGCGATTCAAGGTCGGGCGAGGCGGGAGTTTTGCCGGGTGCCGCAGTGCGCAGACTGTAAATGCGCTTTATCCTGTCGTCAAGCCGGCGGTAATCAAACGGGCGTACAAGACAGTAGTCCGCGCCGGATTCCGCTGCCTCCTCAAACATATTCTTGTTCCGCACGGAGGAGTAGACAATGAATGCCGGACGCTCTTTTTCCGCCATGCTGAGCAGTTTTGTGCCGCGTATCAGCTGTGTGCTGTCGAACTTCGGAAGCCATATGTCGACAAGAACGACATCCGGACGGAATTTGTCTATCCGGCACAGGGCTTCCTCCCCGTCGGTTGCCTCTTCTATCAGCCGGTATCCGAGAACCGTAAGATTCGAGCGGCAGCTTTTTCTGAAATCGGTGTCCTCGTCTGCAATGAGGACCTTGATGCTGTTCTGTTCCATATTGATCACACTCCGTATTTTTCCGGGCTTTTCACGGTTATGCCGCCGCGTGCGCTCCGGTTTTTTTCTTTGTGCCAATATAATACCATATTTTGGCAAATAATGCAATACCCGCGCGCTTAAAAAGTTATTCGGAAATCACAGGCAAAAATTGTTAATATTGCACAAACCGCGGCTTTGAACTCCGGAAACACATACACCGGCTGCGTTTCGCATAATTATTGTGTAAGGGGGGTGCGGCAATACCTGCCGGATCCCGACCGATAAACGGAGGTGACTGCGATGAATGCAGGAATGAAGATCACGCTTATAAGCTGTATTGCCGCGGGGGTGCTGACGGTTTCGGTGCCGCTTCTGTCAGAGGTGACAAACCGCGGAAGGGGACACGCCGTGATGCCGCCGGAGGTGATACTTCTGCCGCAGGAGAATGCCGTGACCGACGGAACGGATGAAATGCCGGCAGGAAATCCGACGGAACCGGAAAGCCCTGTAACCGAGCCTCTGCCGGAGGAGGATATCACCGTCCGCGTGCTTGATGCCGATACGGGAAAGATAACCGAAATGGCACTTGACGGTTACATAACCTGCGTCGTTGCCGCTGAAATGCCGTATACCTTCAACAGCGAGGCGCTGAAGGCTCAGGCGGTCGCGGCGCGGAGCTTCTGCCTTTACAGAATGAAAAACGGCACCGGGCACGACGGCGCGGATATCTGCACGGACTATGCCCACTGCGCGGCGTTCATAACCGAGGAGGGACTGACAGAGAAATACGGCAAAACCGTCGCGGGGAAAATAGAAAAGAAGATCGGAGAGGCGGTAAAAGCCACCTCCGGAAAGATAATCACCTACGGCGGACAGCCGGCGCTGGCTCTGTTCCATTCCCGGTCATACGGCTTTACCGAATCGTCGGAGAACGTGTGGGGCGGGAAAGTCCCGTACCTTGTTTCGGTCACAACACCGGAGGAGGACGATGTAACCGAGGTCACCGTCAGCGACAGCGAGCTTAAAACGGCATTTTCGTCGGATTATGCCGTGAAGGTCTCGGCAGGCGGGAGAAAAATGTGCCTTACGTCGGAAAAGAACGGCACCGGACGCCAGTCGTCGGTGTTTTACGGCAATCATGAGCTGACCGCAAGGAAGCTGAGGTCGCTTCTCGGCCTGCGGTCGTGCAGCTTTGAGTATCAGCGTATTGACGGCGGGTGGAAATTCACCGTTCACGGCTACGGCCACGGCGTCGGAATGAGCCAGTACGGCGCGAACGAAATGGCAAAGCGAGGCTGCGGATACGAGGAAATACTCCTCCATTACTATACCGGCGTTACCCTGACCGATATATCCAAGCCCGCAGCCGGATGACCATTATAAATATATCCAGTCCAAAAGTTCTTGAAGTTCCAAGAAACTTCTTTCAAGAAGTTTCTTGGTGGGTTTGGGCGAAGCCCAAGAAAATCACTGCATCGCGCGTTCGTCGGCGGAGAAGAGGGAGCGCATTTTTCCTGCCGCAATGCGGTTTTCCGGAGAGGAGAGCGACGGGTCGGAGGCGACCGTTTTTTCAGCCTCGCTCATTGCCTCGCGGAGGAGTCCCATGTCGGCAACCGTGATGCCGAAAGAGCCGTGCTGACGCGCCGCGCCGTTTCCGGAGGGGAAATAGTCGCCGGGACCGCGGAGCTCAAGATCGTATTCGGCAATTCTGTAGCCGTCGGAGGTGGAGCGCATGACGGAGAGCCGCTTTTTCGCCGCCTCGCCCTTTGCGTCGGAAACAAGAACACAGTATGCCTTGCGCTTTCCTCTCCCGACCCTGCCGCGGAGCTGATGAAGCTGGGCAAGACCGAACCTCTCGGCGTTCTCAACGATCATAAGGGACGCATTCGGAACGTTGACCCCGACCTCGATGACGGTTGTCGAGACAAGAATGTCGATCTCCCCTTCGGAGAAGCGGCGCATTATATCGGCTTTGTCCTTCCCCTTCATCTTTCCGTGAACAAGACCTACCGACAGGTCGGGGAAAACCTCGTTCTTCAGCTTTTCGCAGTACCCGACAGCCGATTTCAGCGGCGGTCGGTCAAACTGCATCTCCGCGCTTCCGTCGGGGGCAAAGGAGATAAGATCGCCGTTCTCGTCGGGAGACGCGTCCTCGACCGCGGGACAGACGATGTATACCTGCCCGCCTCCGGCTACCTGCTTGCGGATGAAGGAATTCAGCCGGCCGCGGTAGCTTTCGTCAACGACAAAAGTGTCGGTTTTCTGTCTTCCCGGCGGGAGCTCGTCAAGCATCGAAGCCGAAAGCTCGCCGTAGAGGATAAGCGACAGGGTGCGCGGGATCGGCGTTGCGCTCATGACAAGGACGTGCGGAGTGATCTCTCCCGCGCCGCCGAGCCTTGCCCTCTGGGAGACGCCGAAGCGGTGCTGTTCGTCCGTTACGACAAGCCCGAGACGGGAGAATTCCGTATCGGGAGTTATGAGCGCGTGGGTGCCTATCACGATGTCGGTTCCGCCGGAGGCAAGGGCGGCTTTTATGCTTTTTTTCTGTGCCGCTGCGGTTGAACCCGTGAGGAGAGAAACGCGGAAGCCCAGCTTTTCAAAGAGCGGGGACAGCGACTCGAAGTGCTGAACCGCAAGGATCTCCGTCGGTGCCATGAGAGCCGACTGGAAGCCGTTTTCCGCGGCAATGTACATCGCGGCGGCGCAGACGGCGGTTTTTCCGCTTCCCACGTCGCCGGAGAGAAGCCGGGTCATGGGAACCTCCGCGTTTATCATGTCGGAAGCTATCTCGCCGACCGATCTCTTCTGCGCATTTGTCAGCGGAAAACCGAGCTTCGGAAGGAATTCCGACAGGTCGCCGTTTCTCATTGCCGGAGGGGTGCCGCTCCGCTTGCGGTTTTTGGTAAGCGACAGTCCGAGGGAGAAAATGTACGCCTCTTCCGCCGCGAAATATCTTCTTGCAAGCCCGATATCGCTCAGCTTTCCGGAACAGTGTATCTCCCGGTACGCGGTATATGCGTCGGGAAGTCCGAGACGCTTTCTGAATCCTTCCGGCAGCGTTTCGGGGATGCCGCATTTTTCGATCATTGAAAGAGCGTCGGAGACCGCGTCCGAGATTATCCTCTGCGTCAGTCCCGCCGCCGAGGGATAGACGGGAACGACATCGGGAAGGGAAATGCCGTCGATAAAACGCTCTTTTACCGGGGAGGACATCATGAGTCTGCCGCGGTCGGAGGTGACTCTGCCCCAGAAGCGGAAGGTCTCGCCGACGTGAAACGCCTTTTCCGTGAAACGGCTGTTGAAGTAATTGATTATCACCGTTCCGCTGTCGTCAAACGCGGTGAATTTCGTAAGAGTCATGCGGTTTTTCAGCAGGGCGGTGCGTGGCTGGGTGCCGATCGTGAGAAGATATGAGCAGTTCTCGCCCATCACGGCATCGGAGAGCAGTCTTATGTTCCCCCGGTTCTGATAGGCACGCGGAAAATGCCGGAGCAGGTCGCCGACGGTGTATATCCCGAGGCGCGCGAAGGCATCCTTCCGTTTTGCACCGATTCCGCTTACCGAGGAAATGTCGCGGGAGGTTATTTCAATGTATTCACTGACCGCGGCATCTGCCGGCGGGGATTGTTTTATATCGTTCATAAAATACTGTTGATTTGCCCGTAAACGGGGGCTATAATATTATTAAGTGAATCAAAAACAAATCTGATCTCAGGGAGGGATTCTGTCATGGAACTTATAAAAAACAGGCTAGCGGAGCTTAAAAACGCGCTTTCGGGGATAAAGGACTATCAGGTGTCGGCAAAGGGCAGAGCCGAGATCACTCTTCACACAAAAAACGCGCCTGATGCTCCGAAATTCAGGGCGGAGGCTGTCGAGGACGGAGTTACCGTCAACGTTACCGACATTCTTCTTGTCGGGGCGGCTGCCTGTGCGGTTGCCGGGATATGCGCGCTCATCTGCGACATAATTGACTGAAAACAATTATTATATTGCTCTCCGCCGACCGGCGGAGAGCAATAATTTTTCAGGTTGTTTTTGAGTCGGTTTTTTTCTTTTTCGTGCCGCCGAGGACGGAGGGCTTCAGGATCAGGTCAAGCGGGCGGGCGACGAGGTTCATCGCGAGTATCACCGGGACTGCATCCGCAGACGGGGCGGCAAGGCTCCGCAGGCCGAACAGAAGTGCTCCGCCGATAATTCCGGATGCAAGCCTTGCCCTCCGCGATACCGGAGCCGGTCCGGGATACGAGGTCATGAGGAATGCGCAGAACACCGCGTTCCCGACGAACACGCAGTCAACGGCATAGCGTATCGACAGCAGGTCGGAGGCTATCGCAAGACGGGGAAAGGCATATGACAGTATTCCGAGCGTCAGGACGAAGGCAAGCGGCTGCCGCAGGTCTGTGACCCTTCTTGCCATGAGCCATACCGCGCCGGCAATTATCAGGAAGGCCGATATTTCGCCGACGGCACCGGGACGCATCCCGAAAAACAGATCCCAGTCGGACTGAGCCGGGAAGGAGCCGGACATCAGCTTTTCAAGCGGGAGAACGGCGGTTTTGTACGCGCCGGCATTCACGGAAAACGCCGCGAACTTCGTTTTGATTTCCGGCACCGCGCACATTATGCCGGGAAATGCGATATACATGACCGCCGCAGCTGCCGCAGAGGGGTGGAGCCTTATCCGCGTAAGACTTCCGGCGATATGCTTTACCAGCACAACAGAGACGAATGCGCCGAAAACCGGAAGCCACAGGGGAGCCGATGCCGGCATCAGAAGCGCGGTCATAAGCCCGATGACGGCTCCGGAAAGGTCGGATACGGTGTCCGGCTTCTTAAGTACGACCGGAGTAAGATAATCGAACAGAACGCTGAATATCACCGATATGAGGACAAGGGTTATCACCCGTGCCCCATACAGATAAACTCCCCATGCGGCAAGCGGCAGAAGGGCGACTATCATGTCGGTCATGTCGGAGCGCACGCCGTTTTCACGCAGAAATGTCATTTTACGCGCGGGGCGGTGTATGACGGGCTTTTCTTCAGGGATGGATTCCGGGGAAATCGCAGGGATGCCGTCGGGTTTCTCCGGCTGTCCGGATTCCTCCGGTTCATCCGGCGCGGGCTTTGGCTTATCGACGGGTTTGGGTATTTTCGGAAGGTGTATGCCGTGCTTTCCGTTTTCCGGGGCTTCGGTATTGTCGTCGGAAAGACCCTCGACCCTGCCGAGCCAGTCATCCTCCGGGATGTTTCCGTTCATGCCGTGACCTCCTTCTTCATCTCTTTTTTCATTTCGGATATCGCCGCACGGAGTTCTATGCCGGCGGGACATACTCTGTCGCAGCAGCCGCAGGAAATGCAGTATTCCGCGCCGGACTTTGCGGCTTTTCCGGTATCCCGGCAGCCGTATATCAGCGAGGGCAGAAGCCTTACCGGGCAGACCGCCGCGCATCTTCCGCAGTCGGTGCATTCGTGCGCCTCCGGCTTTTCCGGTGCTTTTTCGGCGGCAACCGACACGGCAAAGACTCCGGGAGATGTGTATTCGCCGTCAGAAACCTCTTTTGCCGTCATTTCGCCGCCGGTGAAAACAATTCCGCCGTCGGCTGAGCCGCAGAGTGCCGGCAGTCTTTTTATCTCCGTTCCGAAGGGGACGGAGTAAACGCCGGATGTCTTTCCGATGCCCGACACGGTGATGTATGACGACGTGTACGGAATGCCCTTTGCAAGTGCATCGAAAGCCGCCGCGCAGACCTCTGCCGGGATTACGGGATATCCGGCTTTTCCGGTGTCGGTCAGCGGATTGATCTCAAGATTGAACAGCGCGCTGACAAGCATATGCGGCTCGTGCTGAGGGTATTTGTCCGATACCGTCTTTATCTTCACAAGCCTGCCGTCGGCATGACCCGAAAGCTCGTCCGCGCACGCGTGCATATGCCGGGGGACCGCAAGATATCCCTTTGCCGTTCCGGTCAGCTTCATGAATATGCGAAGCCCGCCGGCGACAGCTTCCGCACGGTCAAAAACCGTCGCGGCAGCAGATACCGTTCCGGTGTCCGGTTCGCAGCAGTCGGCAATGATGCATTCCGCGGGCTTTTTTGAAGGAACCGACGGGGTGGGTACTCCCATCACGTGAAGCGCATCGCGCAGCTCATCGCCGCTCATCTCCGAAATCCGCTTTTCAGCCGGGTGAAGCGCCGGAGAGAGCCTGCCGAGATAATCGTTTTTCACCGTGACAAACCCGCCGGACAGCGACACCGTCCCGGAAATTCCGGAAAGGAGCGCCGTTCCGTCTCCGTCGGCAAGGACGGTTCCGATAAAGACCGTCTCTCCGTCCCTGACCCTTGTGCTGTATCCGTCGGGTATGCGGAGCGTTACCGACTCCGGGTCAGCCGGCGTGACCGGAGTTTTTCTTTTCAGCTCTGAATAGTCGGGGAATACCCCGCCGGTGAAGGTGTTTGACATTTCTGTCCCCCTTTTTCTCCCGGAAATGCCGGGTGTGAGGTCGGTGCGGCTGCTGCCGTCTGAAAACCGTACTTCTATTATATAACAAAACGGCTGGAATTACAATATGCAGTGCGATTTTTTCCGGGGGCGGAGAAGGTGTATTTTTTTCAAATCGCTACTTGAAAAATCCGCGCGGATACTGTATAATAATATAATCAGGAATTATGTGCTCCGATCCGCACCCCGGATCCGGCAGATTATCCGGATGAAATTACGAAAGGCAGTGTGATAAAATGTCTGCGGTACGCAATTTTATTATAACCCTTATCCTGTCGCTTCTGATATTCGGACTTATCGCCTACGGTATAGTTCAGTTCGCCCTCGGCGCGTTCGGACTTGACGGAAAGGGCGACGAAAGTCAGGGCACCGACAGCATCACCGTTGAACCGGACGGCAGCGTGACCGACAGCCCCGACGACCCGAAGACCTGGGACGATGTAAAGGGCGACAGCTTCACCGTCCTGCTCATAGGAACCGACCATCAGCCGTCGGTGTATAAAGACTACGGCAAAAGCGAGGGCACCGACGAAAACGGGTTCCCGAAGGACCCGCGCACGGTAGGCGCCGACACAATGATACTTGTAAGGGTCAACAAGGAAACCGGAGAGTGCGTCATCTGCGCGATCCCGACCAATACGAAGATAACAGCCGACGGTATGCAGTGCCGTCTGTCGGAGCTTTATGCCATGAAGGGCGCTGAGGCTGTGAAGAGAAGGGTAATGGCTCTTACCGGGCTTCCGGTCGATTATTATGCCGCAATAAGCGTGGAAAACTTCGCAAAGCTGATAAACGGGCTCGGCGGGGTGACCTTCTTCGTTGCCAACGATATAAGCTATGTTGACAACACCGGGAAAACCGTCAACCTCCGCCGCGGCTCTCAGAAGCTGAACGGCGAAAAGGCGGTTTCGATGCTGAAATACCGCGGTTACGTCGACGGTGACAATACAAGGCGCTCGTGTGCGGCAAAGTTCATAAAGGAGCTGGCAAAGGCGGTTCTTGTCCAGAGCAATTATTCTGACGCAAACGTGCTTTACGCAAAGTACAAGGACTATTTCGACACTGATTTCACGTTTGATGTCCTCGGAAAAAACATCGACCTCATCTTCTCGTATTCCAAGATGAACGTCATTGAGTATACATACCCCGGCACAACGATCGGAACCGGAGAAGACGAGTACTTCAGCCCCGGCATCCTCAAAGCCACGGAATATTTCAGCAAATATAAATTCAACGGCTGATGCCGGCCACCGAAAGGATAATATAATGAACAACTCCGAAAAAACAATGGATAAGATAGTTTCTCTCTGCAAGGGACGCGGCTTCGTGTACCCCGGAAGCGAGATATACGGCGGACTTGCAAACGCATGGGACTACGGTCCCCTCGGCGTCGAGTTCAAGAACAACGTCAAGAAGGCGTGGTGGAAGAAATTCGTTCAGGAAAGTCCCTATAACGTCGGACTTGACTCCGCGATAATAATGAACCCCCAGACATGGGTCACGTCGGGTCACGTGGGCGGCTTCTCCGACCCCCTTATGGACTGCAGGGACTGCCACGCAAGACAGAGAGCCGATAAGCTCATCGAGGACAACGGCGGACACGCAGAGGGCATGACCTTCGAGCAGATGACGCAGTACATAAAGGACAACAACATCGCCTGCCCGGAGTGCGGCAGTCACAATTTCACCGATATAAGAAAGTTCAACCTTATGTTCAAGACCTATATCGGCGTTACCGAGGACTCAAAGAGCGAGGTCTACCTCCGTCCGGAGACTGCGCAGGGCATATTCGTAAACTTCACGAACATCCAGCGCACCACAAGAAAAAAGCTTCCCTTCGGCGTCTGCCAGGTGGGAAAGTCCTTCAGAAACGAGATCACACCCGGAAACTTCATTTTCCGTATCAGGGAGTTCGAGCAGATGGAGTGCGAATTCTTCTGCAAGCCCGACACCGACCTTGAGTGGTTCTATTACTGGAAGGACTACTGCAAGAACTTCCTCCTCTCCCTCGGCATGAGCGAGGAGAATATGCGTCTGCGCGACCACGAGAAGGAGGAGCTGTCCTTCTACTCAAAGGCTACCACCGATATCGAGTACCTTTTCCCGTTCGGGTGGGGCGAGCTTTGGGGCATTGCCGACAGAACAAATTACGACCTCGGCAGACATCAGGAGGCCAGCGGAAAGCCGCTTGACTACTTCGACCCCGAGACAAACGAGAGATATATCCCCTATGTTGTCGAGCCGTCTCTCGGCGCCGACAGAGTTGCCCTTGCGTTCCTCTGCGAGGCTTATGACGAGGAGGTCGTTGACGCGGAGAAGAACGACGTAAGGACCGTTCTGCGTCTCCATCCGTTCCTTGCACCCTTCAAGGCGGCGGTACTTCCGCTTTCAAAGAAGCTCGGCGATTCCGCTATGAAGGTCTATGAGACGCTGGCAAAGGACTTCAGCGTCGATTACGACGAGGCAGGCTCCATAGGCAAGCGTTACCGCAGACAGGACGAGATCGGCACCCCGATGTGCATCACCTACGATTTCGACAGCGAAAACGACGGCTGTGTCACCGTCCGCGACAGGGATACAATGGAACAGGTCAGGATCCCGATCGACGGGCTTAAGGATTATATCGAGGAAAAGATAAGGTTCTGAGATTCAAAACAGTATCTGAAATAATGCTTCCCACAGGCTGAGGCTTGTGGGAAGCTTTTTTGCGGATAAAAGCCTGCTGCCTGCACATTGTGTCACGTGAACATGGCTTTGAATACAAAAATGGAAATAATAAACTCTATTGATGAAGTGAGCTTTACAATATTCCTTACTATAATCCTATTGATTTGTACGATTTTAATAATGTGCACACTTGACTTTTATCAAATCGCATGATATAATTTAGAAAAAGATAACCTGAATCCGGCAATCCTGCTTAAGGAAAACTGCAGTGCACGGCTGTTTTTCCGGAGCAGCTTGCGGTTTGCGGGACTTTGAAAAACACTAAAATATTATTATGAGGTGCAAAAAATGAAAAAAATCAGAACAGGAAAGATCCTTGCCGTTGTTTCGGCAATCATGCTGCTTGTTTCGGCTTTCGCTGTGACGGCATCCGCCGCTGCTCCCAAGGAAGGACAGCTTTATCCGGTATTTCTTCTGACTGAGATTCAGCCGCAGTATTCATTTTGGTATACATCTGCCGCTGACGGAACAGACCCGTTGAAGGGTGCAACTAAGATAGAAACATTTGAAAGCGGAAGTAAGGTATATTACGAGAGCGACAGCGACATATTGCTTCAGGTGGAAAAGAAGGGTGATACCATCTCTAAAGCCGTTCTTGTCTTTACGGCACCGGCAGACGGTGAGTATTCAATGGAGTTCTGGACCGGTCTGTTTGCAGAGGGACCCGACACGCATTATGCCATGGAGGTTTATGTTGCCGGAAAGCTTGTTAAAGGTTCACACAAGGAAAACGTCGGAAACAGCTGGGGCGATAAATATACTCTTAACGGCATCAAGGCAAGAGAAGGCGCTGCCATCTGTGTAACTCTTGCTAAAGCTAACGAGGGCGGCGAGATCGTTGCTGAAAAGCAGCAGCTCCGTATGAACGGCTTCAAGCTCAACTTTGTAAAGTCCGCGACCTTTGAGCCTGACCCGCCCACTCCTCCCACGCCGGACACGTCCGACGGAATTATTGCTGCGGCAGTAACTCTTGCTCTTTGCGGAGCCGCTGTTGTTATTGCAAAGAAAGTGCACAGATAACAGGCAAAATAACAGGAAATATCCCGCGGGGGTGTTGAAAAACCGGTTATGAGTTTTTTGACACCCCTGTTTTTCAGAAGCGTTCCGGTTATTCCGGAACGGCAATGTCAGAAAGGCATGGTTATTATGAAACATAGGTCAATTGCAATAAAGGTGCTTGTGCTCCTTATCGTGTTATCCTCTCTGATTTCGGCGGCGGCGTGTACGGCGACCGGCGGCGGAGAAGGAACAAAGGGCACGTCGGGCACCGTAGGCACCGATGTCACATCAACTCCCGAGACTGAGCCTCCGTATCCGCTTGATATCGTTGATTACAAGGGCAAATCCTTCAGGGTCACGCTCCTCAGCGCTTCCGACGAGAGAGAATTCTTTGTTGCCGACGGCGCAAACGGAGACGATGTTGACGTTGCGCTTTACACGAGAAATTCCATCGTTGAGGATCGCTACAAAATAAAAATCGAGCCGGTATATATAAACGGCGAGGGGCTTTTCGGGCACACAAACACGATAGCTGACGTTATCCTGTCGGACAACGACGCATACGATCTCGTTACGTCATATGCATTTGCGGCAGGTCCGCTTGTCATGAACAGCTGTCTTTTCGACTGGAAGCAGCAGAAGCACAACGATCTTGAGGCTTCGTGGTGGATTAAGTCGATAAACGACAAGTTTGAGATAGACGGTCATCTTTACACCGCTGTCGGTGATACAAACACCTACACGCTGATCTATACATATGCAATGATGTTCAACCGCACGGCGGGCGACAACGAGAAGATCACATCTGACGTATTTGCCGCCGTCAGGGATGGAAGCTGGACGATAGACAAATTCAACACTATCGTTTCAAACATCTACAACGACATCGACGGCGAGAACGGAAGAACTGCGGGCGATTACTACGGCTTCCAGGGCGAGTGCCTGACCAACCTTGACAACTACAATTTCGCCTTCAACATCCCGATGATGGACAACCGCGAGGCGGGAGAAGCCGGGATAAGGTTCGTCTACGACGGCGAGAAGCTCCATGACGCCATTGACAAGATAATCAGACTCTACTGGAACAACAGCGGCTCATTTGTCGAGGGCGACAATGTTGACGCATTTGTAAACGGCAGATCGGTATTCAGCACCATGCTTCTCAACGACTGCTTCTCAACCATGCGCAACATGAGGGACGACTATACCATTCTTCCGTATCCGAAGTTCAACGAGGATCAGAAGGAGTATCTGACCGGAATGATGGACAACTACATGGTCATCGGAATTCCGATCAGCGAGAGGGACACGGATTTCGTTTCTCTTGTCACCGAGGCACTGAACTATGAGGCAGAGAGGATTCTCTACCCCGCGTACTACGATGACGCGCTTCAGAACAAATACCGCCGCGACGACGAGACAATTGAGATGCTGAACATCCTGATGAACGGCAGAACGGCTGATTTCGGAACGCTTTTCCAGAACAACCTTGACAACATCTCCTGCTGGTTCAGATGGATCGTCGATTCAAAGGAAAACACCTCTGCAAGCTACGTCGCCGAGAGGAAGGACTACATTGAGATGCTGACCGCGGCTATCGTGACCAAATACCGCGAGGGTGCACTCGGATGAAGAGACGGATACTGCTTATCCTCCTTGCGGTTCTGACGCTGATACCGGCAGTTTCCTGCTCGCGCGGTAACACACCGGCTGATGAGAGCGGTTCCTCAGGGACCGTGACCGAAACTCCCGGCGGATCGGAGACGCTCCCCGGCGGAAATGAAAGCAAAACTATGATTTCATGGATATCGAACGGCTATGACAAGATCATAGCGAACGGAGACGTGCCGAAAAAGCCAAGCAATTCCCATACCGTCTATATGGCAAAGGGCGAAAGCGAGGGCTGCCAGATATCTCTGCGCTCCCCGGAGGACATGGCCGGTGTGACGGTTGAGATATCGGCGCCTGAGGGGCTGACTGCTTCTGCCAGCATCGAAAAGACCCAGCGGATCGCCGGAAAGCGCTGGCCTGACGGGCTTCTGCCGCTTGACAAGGTAAAAAGCTTTGATCTGAAGAGCGGGGAGACCTCGACAGTATACATAAAATTCAGATCGTCCGGCAGCACCCCGGCGGGAGATCACAAATGCACCGTGACGGTGAAGGACGGAAGCGGCGAGGCGATTGTCACAGCCGGGATCACCGTTCACGTCTGGGATTTTGAGCTTGACGGCGAGTTTGCGATCGAAAGCTGGATTGATATCCGAATGGAATCGCTTGCGAAGGAATACGGCTTCGGCGATCTGCGCGCCGGCGCTCTTCCCGAGGAGGACATGGAGAGGCTGCGCGTTATCTATAAGCTGTATTACGATATGCTGCTTGACTACGGTATCTGCGGGGGAGACCTTCCGTATGATATCCTTGACGACCGCGCGGACGAATATCTGAACGACCCGAGAGTGAAGGTGTTCACGATCGGGCAGGGCGAGGTCGATGAGGAGACGCTCCGCGCACGCTACAACAAAATAAAGGACAATCCGGAATGGCTTGCGAAGGCGTTGTATTACTCTCTCGACGAGCCGACCACCCGCGCCATGCTTGACGAGCTTGCATCGCGCTCTGCGGCTGTCAGGAGGATCGCGCCGGGGGTGAAGACCATTTCGGCATACTATGAAAACATAACCTATGACGGCGTGACCGACGCTACAGGGTTCCTTCAGGAGCATCTTGACATTTCCGTTCCGAAGCTCTGTCTGTTTGAGCGCGTGGGCGGGCTTGAGAGTTACAAAAAGCGTTTTCAGGCTTATAGGGCGGCAGGCAACAAGGTCTACACCTATGTCTGCTGGGAGCCGTGGAAGCCCTTCCTCAACGTGTTTGTCAACGAGGAGGGCATCGACCACCGCGCTCTGTTCTGGCAGATATACGACTGCGGTGCAGACGGCTTCCTTTACTGGGCGGCAAATCAGTGGTATGACCTTGACGTCAACCCGTGGAACAGTATGCAGACGATCCCGTGGTTGACAAGGGATATCTACGGCGACGGGTCGTTCATGTATCCCGGCAACAAATTCGGCTTTGACGATCCCTGCTCGTCGCTCAGACTTGAGGCGGTGAGAGACGGACTTGAGGACAACACGCTGCTCCGCATGGCAAAGAAGCATCTCAGCAGCTCGTGGCTCGACAAAGAGATCGACAAGGTCACAAAGAGCCCGACGATCTCAACGACCGACAGCGGTGTTTTCGATACCGTCAGGATCAATATCGGAAACGCACTTGAAAAAGCACTTTCGGGGAAATAAATGAAAATCGTGACTGTCAAAAAACCGATGTTTTTTGACAGTCATTTTTTCACAATACGATTCAAAACAGTGTCAGGTATATGAACAGAAGAAAAATCACAGCGCTTTGCGGAATTCAGTCACAGAATTCTGCTCCGATGCCGTATAGCCGCATTTCAGAAAGCAGTTTTCGGCTGCCGGATTATTTTTATCCGCCGAGGCTGCGATAAAATCAAATCCGTTTTCTTTGGCATACCGTTCCGCAAAATGCAAAGCAAAAGTTCCTGCACCGCACCGCTGAAGTTCTTTTGCTGCAAAAAACATTGATATGCGTGCTTCCGCTTCGCCGGGTGTCCCGCTTAAACGAATATAGCAGGCAGGTACAGCTCCTTTGCATATCAGAAAATGCTTTTCGTGGGGATTGTCGGCAGAAAGCACTTCTTTCCATTCATTAAAGCTGATATCTTCGGTTTTCAGTTCGTTTTTGTTCTGAGCAAACATTATCCTGACAAAACACGCCTCATTGACCGTTGCGGGAATTACGCAAAAGCAACCCGGAATTCTGATTTCATGCATTATTTGCCCGTCGTTAATGATGCTGTTGAATGTTTCAAAAGGCTTTTCCTCAAATCCGATCGATTTCTGCAGATTTCGGCTCGGCACATTGTCCGGGTCGACATAGCAGCGAAGAGCTGCCGCTCCGGTTTCGGAAAGTCGGCTTATTGCCGTTTCTATCATCTGCCGTGCAATTCCCATTCTCCTGTACTCCGGCGCAACAAAAAGATCGCCGTAGTACCAGAGTGAAAAATCGGTTTCGCTTCGGATGCAGTGTAAACAGCCGACCACCTTGCCTTTCGGCGCTGCGGCGATTACCTCAAAGCAGTCATTTCCGTCTGTAAGCTCATTGAAAACTGCATTGCGCACACAGTTTACATATTGCGGCGCGGACGTTCCCCAGCGCATTTGCGCGATTTTTTTGGCAAGTTCGTCTCTTAAAAATTTACTTACCTGAATTGTGATGATTTCTCTCATTACCGTTACCTCTCTTCAAAAAAATAAAATGCTCCTGATAAAATCAAGAGCATTCCGGTTACAAAGTAACGGTATATATCAGTCAGCGGACAAAACGGCAATTGATTTTATCATTATCGGTTCGGTCATTTTGTCCACCTCCTTTTGTATCTTGTATCTTACGCTGACATTCTATCATAAATCAAAACATATGTCAAGTATTGATTTGAAAGTATTGAAAAATTGGGGTTTTAAGCCGTGATTCGGCGGAAAAACGATTTTTCTCCGAAAAGCAAATAATAAAGCCGAAAACGAACCGTTTTCGGCTTTATCTGGTGCGGGTAAAAGGACTTGAACCTTCATGAAATTGCTTTCACTAGAACCTGAATCTAGCGCGTCTGCCAATTCCGCCATACCCGCGTATGAGGTAACGGGAGAGAGTGACCGGAGATGAAGTCACCGGACATCACCGGGGATCTCAGCGTTACTGTTTTCACGGTACGCAGCGGTGCTGTCGATACCGAACGAATTGAATTATACCATAAACTCTGCGGTTTGTCAATAGAAAAAAACGCGATATGAGAAAAAATCCGACCGGAGAGGTGCTTTATCCGGCGATGATGATTTTTTCGGGTTTTTTAGCGACTGATACTGTTGATTTGTACAAAAATATCTGTTATAATGATTCTGAATGAAAAATTGCGGCGGAGGTATCGGGTTATGGCTGAACAGAGAATACTTGTTGTCGGCGGACTTTGCACGGAGCTTCATGTTCTGACCGGCGAATTTCCGGATATAGGGCGGAGCGCTGTTGCCGAAAGGCATTACTGGACACCGGAGGGGGAAGGGCTGGACACGGCACTTGCCTTATCCCGGCTCGGTGCGGACTGCCTTCTCTGCGCAAAAACGGGAGACGACGCGGCGGCGAAGGAGCTGCGCGGCTACCTCAGCGACGAAAAGACCGACGTGCGTTTTGTCACTCCTGCCCACGGGTGTGACACTGCCGTCAGGGTTACCGTGACCGACCGCGAGGGCGGAAGGCGTTCGTTGTTCTGTCCCGGAGCCGGAGGGCTTCTTGACAGGAAAGACATCGAGGAAGCTTTTATCAGCTATCCCGATGCGGTGCTTATACAGGCGGGGATCCCGGCGCGGGCGGCTGCGGCTGCCGCCGTTACCGCGGCGGCTGAGAGGGTACCGGTGTTTGTCATGTCGTCGGACGGCGGGGCGTTTATTCCGGCACTCGGCAGGACGGAATGCGAGATTTTTTCGGTTGCGGAGGAAGAGATTGAAGCCTGTACCGGGATAGAACCGTCCGATCAGGAAAAGTGCATGAAGGCCTGCATTGTCCTTTCGCAGGCGGTGAAGGCGAAATACATAATCCTGCGTCTCGGTGACGGCGACAGGGGATATTTCCTGTTCGACGGAAAGTACTACAGCTTTATCTCGGCTTGCGGAGAAAAAAAGCGGCGCGGCATTAAGACAGACGGTGTTTTCTCCGCTGCGCTTGTGCTGGAATACATGAAATCCGGCGGTGATATAAAGCGCGCCTGCGGTTATGCTGCGGTTGCGGCTGCGGCGTTTGTTTCGCGCGGCGGCGGGCTTCGTGCCTATCCGTCGGCAGACGAGATCAGGCGGTATGCCGAAAAATACGCGGAGCGGGCTGAGGAGTACTGAAAATGGGTTATAATAAGACAACGGGTGAGTTTCTGTCATCCGACGGTGAAAGCCGGATCGGATATTATATTTTCACCCCGGACAGCCCGCCGGCGGCGGTGGTGCAGATATCACACGGAATGTGTGAATATGCGGAGAGATATGAAGCCGGGGGCTTTGTTTCAGCGATGACGGATGCCGGATTTGTTGTCTGTGCGAATGATCATATCGGTCACGGAAGGCTTGCTTACGAATCCGGGACGCTCGGACACTTCACCGATTACAGGGTCATGCCGGACGATCTGCATATTCTTAACGGGATCGTGAGAAAGACATACAGAAGCCTGCCGTATATCCTGCTGGGACACAGCATGGGCTCGTTTGTCGCGCGGGAGTATATCGTGAAGTATTCCGATATCGACGGCGCGGTCATATGCGGCACAAGCGCCGGAAATCTCCCTCTCCGGATTGCACGGGGCATTGCGGCGTTTCTTGTGCGTGTCAGGGGAGAGCGGCACGTCAGCAAAGCCCTTGCGTCGCTGTCGTTCGGAGGGTTCAACAGAAGGTTTGAAAAGGAGAAAGACCGCGACTCGTGGCTCTGCTCCGACCCGGAGGTGCGAAAGCGTTACCGCGCCGACAGGCTCTGCGACTTTACGTTCTCGGTCTCGGCGTACCGCGAGCTGTTCACGATGCTTGCAGACATTTCCGACGGATGGGCGGAGAAGGTGCCGCAGTCGCTTCCTTTGTTCCTGATAGCCGGGGATTCCGATCCTCTCGGAGAAAACGGAGAGGGGATAAAAGAGGTCTTTGCGCGGCTTGAGGATGCGGAGCTTTGCAGTCTGAAAATGAAGCTGTATCCCGGCGGGCGGCACGAGATTCTGAATGACGTGATGAAAAACACGGTTTACGCCGATATCATTGACTGGGTACGTGAGGTGTCGGAGGGCGTTTATGCCTGCCGCGGCGCGGGAATTCCCGGAAACGGAGTTATGCAGTGAAGAAAAGGATCATGGGCATTGATCTCGGCGACGTAAGGACAGGGCTTGCGGTAAGCGACCCTCTCGGAGTGCTTGCCGGCGGGATCGGAACCTTTAAAGGCGGCGGTAAGAGAGCGCTTGCCGCCCTGATAATCGAGAAGGCGAAGGAATATTCCGCGGAGGAATTCGTTATCGGCGACCCGATAAACATGAACGGCACGGTCGGAGAGCGCTCGCTCAGGGTGAGGGACTTTGCCGCATATCTTGAGGCTGAAAGCGGGAAGCCGGTTCACCTCTTTGACGAGAGATGCACGACGATGGCGGCGCATCGGATAATGAACCTCACCGACACAAGAGGAAGCAGACGCAAGGCGGCGGTAGATACGCTGTCTGCGCAGATAATACTTCAAAACTATATGGATATGCACCGGAACAGTCCGGAGCATGAAGGAGAAAAATGAGAAAATACGGACTTGCATTACTTGCGGCGGCGGTGCTTCTGCTTGCCGCTGCGACAGCAGCCTGCGTGAAAGGCGGAAGCGGCGGCGGCTCCTCGGATCCGTCATCGGGAGAAACTCCCGCACCCGAATCGACAACAGACACAAAAAGACCTGACACCTCCGATATTTTCAGCGAAACGGAAAGCGAGACATACGTGACTACACCTGAAACAACAACAGTACCGGGCACAACAACCGTCCCGGATACCACAGAGCCCCCCGAAACCGAGCCTCCGGTGCAGAAGGACCCGATAATCGAGAACGGCGGAAAGCTTCCGTCTGACCCCAACCGCTATACCGGCAAATACTCCGGCAAAAACGGCGCGCTTGCTGGCACCGATGCCCTCGGCAGAAAGATCGCACTGAAGGATTCCGGCGTGCGCGACAGAAAGGTAGGCGTTTTCTACTTCCTGTGGCAGGGCGAACACGGAACCGGCGGTCCGTATGACAACAACAAGATCGTTGCCGCAAATCGCGATGCGCTTCTGTCCGAGAGCAACTGGCAGAACATGGGCGGCGGTGCGCGCGGAGAGCACCATTTCTGGGGTGAGCCGCTGTTCGGATATTACCGTTCCTCCGATACATGGGTGATGAGAAAGCACCTTCAGATGCTTACCGACGCGGGGGTCGATTTCCTTGTGTTTGACGCGACAAATGCCTACACCTACTCCGACCGCGTGAAGGAGCTTATTTCGGTGTGGTATGAGTATCTCAAGGACGGCGTGAATGTTCCGAAGCTGGCGTTCTACACCAACACATCCTCCGGAGATACAATGCGCAGGATATACGACGAAATATACAACAATGCCGCGCTGAAAAAGCAGTATCCGCGTCTTGACGAGCTGTGGTTCAACTGGAACGGAAAGCCGATGATCGTCGGCATTTCGAAAGAAGCCGACAGCACCGTGAAGAGTTATTTCACCATAAAGGAATCTACGTGGCCGAATGCAGGACGCACCGACAACGGCTTCCCGTGGATGGAGTTCGGGCGTTCGCTCACGGCAGAGGCGATCTACGGCGTAAACGGCAGAAAAGAGGTCATAAATGTCTCTCTTGCGCAGCATTCCGCGACCTGCCGGTTCAGCGCGACCGCATGGTACGGTGCCAACGACAGGACAAGATCGTGGCACAACGGCAAAAACGACACCTCGGCAAACGCAATGCTTTACGGTTATAATTTCGCAGAGCAGTTTGATTTTGCGATAAAGAACGACCCGGAAATGATCTTCATAACCGGCTTCAACGAGTGGGTCGCGCAGAGACAGCCCGGAGAGGGCGACAAGAGCATCGTCTTTGTCGACTGCGCAGACCCGAACAACAGCCGCGATTTCGAGCCTATGAAGGGCGGCTTCGGGGACAATTACTTCCTTCAGGCGGCTGAGCGGATCGCCGAATACAAGGGCACTGCGTACAGAGTCAACCCCGGAAAGTACCTGAAGATCGATGTGAACGGCAGCTTCAGCCAGTGGAACAGCAAGGAGATAACCGCCGTATATACCGATTATCGGGGTGACACGGTCTCAAGAAACCACGCGGGCTTCGGCAGCATTCAGTACAGAGATGCCTCCGGGAAAAACGATTTCCGGACAATGAAGGTAGCGAGAGGCAATGAGTATATATACTTCTATGCACAGACCGGGCTGTCAATAAAGTCGGTAACGGAAGAGAACCGCATGGCTCTCTTCATCGGGACCGGAGACGGAGCGTTCAGCGGATTTGACTATGTCATTAACTGCAAAAGGTCAGGCTCGACGACCAAGGCGACTGTCGAAAGGCTCTCCGCCGACGGCAGCAGGAAGGTCGTGGGAACGGTTGACATGAAGACGGAAAACAACAGGATCATGTTCGCTGTCCCACGCGCGCTTATCGGCTGCGACAGGGGACTTGTCGATATCACCTTCAAGTGGGCTGACGGATTCACGATCGACGGCAGCGGAAAGATCGACATCATGTCCTTCTACACAAGCGGGGACGCGGCGCCTATCGGAAGATTTGCTTACGTGTTCTCTGAGAAGAAATAAGGTCGGGTACCGGTGATTTTTATCCCGCCTCCGGAATTTTTGCGGAGGCGGGATTTAAATTTTCGGATACTGTTGACAACGCGCAATAAATGTGCTATACTTTATCCGCAACAGAACATGACAGGGGCGCCATGTGGCTGAGATGACGGAGTTTATCCGCGGTCCCTCTAACCTGATATGGGTAATGCCAACGTAGGGAGCTTATGTTATATACCGTTTTCGGATGTAATTATTCCTCCCCGTTTTACCGGGGAGGTTTTTGTTACCTTAAAAACCATGTTCGGTTGATATCTTATTATGATGTCCGTTGTCGGACAGGAGGTTTTAAATTATGAGTACTGCAAAAAGTACGAACAGGGTGAAGGTGCTTGTCGAGTGCGCCGTTATGGTCGCGCTTGCAACCGTTCTTTCGCTTATCAAGCTGTATGAGCTGCCTTACGGCGGTTCGGTCACCGCGGCGTCGATGCTGCCGATCCTTATCATCGCATACCGCCACGGAACCGGAGTCGGTCTCGGAACCGCGTTGGTTTACGGTGTTATTCAGCAGCTTCTCAGTCTCAAAACGCTCGGTTATGTCTCAACATGGCAATCGACCGTCGCCGTTATCATGCTCGATTATGTTGTGGCATTTGCCGTGATCGGTCTCGGAGGAATTTTCCGTAAAAAGGGACGCAGTGCGGCAAGCGCTCTTCTCTGGGGCGGGCTTTTCGTCTGCATCCTTCGCTACATCTGTCACGTCATTTCCGGTGCAACTGTATGGGCGGGAATTTCGATTCCGACAAAGGCGGCTCTTATCTATTCGTTCTCATATAACGCAACGTATATGCTCCCGGAGACGGTTATTCTTCTTGCCGTTACGGTTTATATTGCTTCTGTTCTTGACTTTGACGCAGAGCTTCCGGTCAGAATAAAGGGCAATACTCAGGATCCCGTTGCGCTTGTGCTTCCGGCTGTCGGCGGGCTTTGCGTTGCTGCCGCCATCGTGTTTGATGCGGTAAAGATCCTTCCTCTCATGCAGGATGCCGAGTCCGGTGAGATGAAGTTTGAGCTTCTTGCAAATGTGAACTATACTCCCGTGATCATCGTCACCGCCGTCTGCGCAGTTCTTGCGGCTGTGTGCTTCATTGTCGCCGGCTCACGGAAAAAGAATGCAAAAGCGTAACTTCCCGCTATAAACCGAACAAAAAGTGGCTGTTAAGAAACACGGGGTTTTTTAACAGCCCGTTTTTTTGTGCCGTGTGTGAAAAGTTGCGATATTTAAGGTTGAAATGCGTTTCCGGATGTGATATAATACAGAATCAGAGTATTTTTCGCAGCTCGCTGCGTGCGCCGGGAGGGTACAGATGGCGGCAGACAGACATAAATTTGACAGGCTTTCCGACTATATCGCGCTGTTCCGCGGTGCGGGGATTTTTTCGGACTGCGCGGGCGACGCTTTGGCTCCGGCGGACTACCTGTCGTTTGATACCCGCGATATCAGAAAAAACACGCTTTTCTTCTGCAAGGGTGCGCATTTTAAAGCTGAGTATTTATCCGATGCCGAAAGACTCGGTGCGTCGGCTTACGTCAGCGAAAAGGAGTACGATTCGTCCCTTCCGCACATAACCGTTACCGACATAAGAAGGGCTATGAGCCTGTCGGCTTTCCCGGAGGGGCGCGGCTTTGACGGGCTTACCGTTGTCGGGATAACCGGAACAAAGGGCAAAAGCACGGTCGCGTACTATGTCAAGGCTGTCCTTGACGCTTATCTTCCGGCGGAGTGTGCGATACTCTCTTCGGTGGACAATTACGACGGGGTGATACGCGAGGAGTCGCACCTGACAACGCCTGAGGCTATCGAGCTTGTCCATCACTTTGAAAATGCGGTGTCGTCGGGGCTTTCCCATCTTGTGATGGAGGTGTCGAGTCAGGCTCTGAAATACGGCAGGGTTGACGGGATGTATTTTCCGGTTGCCTGCTTCACGAACATCGGGCGCGACCATATCAGCCCGATAGAGCATCCGGATTTTGAGGATTATTTTGCCTCCAAGCTGAAAATTTTCGATTCCTGCGGCTTTGCCTGCATCAATACCGATGCGGAATACTCCGGCAGGATGCTTGAGTATGCGAAATCGCGCGGGTGCAGTATCGTTACCTTCGGTTCGCATCCGGACGACACGGTTTATGTTTCGGATGTCAGGAAAGAGGGCGGTGCCATATGCTTCCGTGTGAAAACCGACGGCTTTGACGAGGAATTCCGGATAACCATGCCGGGGCTGTTCAACGTTGAGAACGCCGCCGCGGCGATTGCCGTCTGCCGGTGTCTCGGGGTGCCGGTCGGGTTTATGAAAAAGGGGCTTGAATATGCGCGGGTGAAGGGACGCATGGAGGTCTATCCGTCGCGCGACGGCAGGGTCGTTGCCATTGTCGATTATGCCCACAACAAGATGAGCTTTGAGGCGCTTCTTCGGTCGGTCAGAACCGAGTATCCCGGAAAGAAGATCATAATGGTGTTCGGAAGTGCCGGGGGGAAGGCCTTCAGCCGCCGTCCCGACCTCGGGGAAGCGGCAGGGAAATATGCCGATTACACGGTGCTTACCGAGGAGGACCCCGGAGAGGAGCCTTTTGCAAATACTGCCGCCGACATCGGAAGGTACATCGCGGCAAACGGCGGGAGCTATTCCGTCATAGAGGATCGCGGAGAGGCGATACGCGATGCGATAAACAATCACGGGGACAACAAGGTCGTGCTTATCCTCGGCAAGGGCAGGGAGACAAGGGAAAAGCGCGGGACTGTATATGTCGAAACGCCCTCCGACGTTGACTATACCCTTGAATGTATAAAGGAATACAATTCGGCGGCGGTCCTGTGAGCCGATAAGCCGGAAAGGAATATAAATATTATGTGCGGATTTGCCGGATTTTTCGGCGGCGACATTGCCGACCGACGCGGAACTGCAGAAAAAATGGGTGAGCGCATAGCTCACAGAGGTCCCGATGACAGCGGGATATTTGACGACGGGCGCGCGGCGCTCAGCTTCAGAAGGCTGTCGATAATCGATCTCGACAGGGGAGTTCAGCCCATGAAGTCAGAGGATGACAGGTACGTCATCGTTTTCAACGGAGAGATATACAATTTCAAAGAGCTTCGCGCGGAGCTTGAGAGGAGGGGCGTTTCCTTCTCCACCTCGTCGGATACCGAGGTCATTCTGAAAAGCTATATGACCTACGGAAAGGACGCGGTTCCGATGCTTCGCGGAATGTTTGCCTTCGTGATTTACGACAGGCAGGAGGGAAAGCTGTTCGGTGCGCGCGACTGGTTCGGGATAAAGCCGTTTTATTACACAGAGGTCGGCGGGGCGTTCCTGTTCGGGTCGGAGATAAAGAGTTTTCTTGATTATCCCGGATTTGAGAAGAAGATCAACCGCGACGCGCTGAAAATGTATCTCGAATTCCAGTACTCGCCGCTTCCCGAGACGATATTCTCCGGGGTTTACCGGCTTATGCCCGGAACGATGTTTTTCTATGACGGCGAAAACGGTCTTGTGACAGAAAAATATTTCGAGCCGGAGTATTCGCCGGAGAAGCGGAGCTTTGAAAATGCGGTCAGCCTTATTGACGGGACGGTTGTCTCCTCGGTTGCGTATCACCAGATCGCGGATGTTGAGGTTGGGTCGTTTCTTTCCGGCGGCGTTGATTCAAGCTATGTTGCATCTGTCGTCAAGCCGATGAAAACGTATTCCGTCGGGTTCAGCATGGGCGGATTTGACGAAACGTCGCTTGCCGCAGGGCTTTCGGAAAGGCTCGGGATGCCGAACAGGATAAAAGAGATAACGGCTGACGAGTTTTTCGATGCTCTGCCTGCCGTGCAGTATCACTCGGATGAGCCGCACGCAAATCTTTCGGCGGTGCCGCTTTACTATCTGTCTGCGCTTGCCGCAGAGGATCTTAAGGTGGTTCTCAGCGGAGAGGGCGCAGACGAGCTTTTCGGCGGATATGACTGGTATATTCAGAGCCCCTCTGCAGTAAGATACAAAAAGCTGCCGTCCGGGCTGAGGAAATTCCTTGCCGCAACTCTCGGGAAGATACCGCAGAGGCATATATCCCGCTTTTTCAGAGCCGGGGCGGAGTCGGTTGAGGACACATATATCGGTCAGGCGTTCATTATGAACGACGAAGAGGCGGATTCGCTTCTCACCGACAAATACCGCTCGGAGATGAGCTACAGGGATGTTACCGCACCTTATTATGCAAAGGTGAAGGGGTGCGATGACCTTACAAAGAAGCTGTATCTTGACATGAACCTGTGGCTGCCCGGAGATATCCTTCTTAAAGCCGACAGGATGACGATGGCTCATTCGCTTGAGCTGCGCGTACCGTACCTTGACAAAGAGGTGTGGGACGTGGCAAAAACGCTTACCTCTGCCCAGAAAATGAAGGGCAGGCACACAAAGCGCGCCTTCCGCGCCGCCGCGTTCCGTCACATTCCGGAGGAGTGGGCAAAGCGCAAAAAAGCCGGTTTTATGGTCCCTTTCCGCGTGTGGATAAAAGAGGACAGGTACTGCGAAAGGGTCAGGGAGGTGTTCTCCCGCGGCTATGCATCGGAGTTCTTTGATACCGGGAAGCTGATGAAGCTGCTTGACGACCATAAGAACGGCGTGTGCAGCAATGCAAGGAAAATATACACGGTTTATTCCTTCCTCATCTGGTACGGTGAGTATTTCGTGAATCCGGAAAGGGCATGACGGCAGGGAGCCTGACAATGAACGGAAATGATTTTCTCCCGGTGATACTGGGAAGCGACGAGAATGCCTACGGGAACGCAAGGCTGTTTCATGAGGCATACGGGATAAAGCCGCTTGTCGTGTGCAAGCACGGGCTTATCCCGACGGCGGGCAGCCGGATAATCGATCTTGTGACGGTCAGGGGCCTTGACGACGACGGGGTTTTTGTCTCCGCGCTCGGCTCGCTGCTTGAGGAAAAGAGCAGGGAATACGGCAGGATCGTTGTCGTGCCGTGCTCCGATTACTATACCCATCTTCTGTCGAAGCATATGGATGTCCTGGGCAGGTATATATCAAACGGGGTGCCGCGCTTTGATCTGCTTACCGACCTTGACACGAAGGACGCGTTTTACCGTCTCTGTGACCGGTTCGGGATGGATTATCCGAAAACGCTGACGGTTTCGCCAAAGGAGCGCGACTCCGTCCTCGGCAGAGACGGACTGCTTGACAGGGCACTGATATTTTTCCCGCTTGTAATGAAGCCGGAAAACAGCAATGCTTCGGAATATCTGAACTGTAGCTTTGAGGGAAAGAAAAAGGTTTATTTCTTAAATAATGCGGAAGAATACCGCAGGGTGATAAACGGCATGAAAAATGCCGGATATAACGGGAACCTGATAATTCAGGAGTTTATTCCCGGCGGCGACGATGCGATGCGGGTCGTCAATACTTATTCCGGGAAGGACGGGAAAACTCTTGCTGCCTCTCTCGGTCAGCCGGTGCTTGAGGAATATTCGCCCGCCACGCTCGGCAACTATGCGGCGATAATTCCGAGGAGCGACGATGCGCTCTGCCGGAAGATCGCGGATTTCCTTGACGGTATCGGCTACACCGGATTTGCCAATTTTGATATGAAGTACGACAGAAGAACCGGAAGGTATATGCTTTTTGAGATAAACTGCCGCCCCGGAAGAAGCAGCTTCTATGTCCGCGGAGCCGGACTTAATCTCATGAAGCTGATGACGGACGATGCCGTTTACGGGAAGCGTCCGGACGGGACGGTTTTCACGCATGACACCGCGCTCTGGACGGCGGTGCCGAAGGGCGTTCTGAAAAAGTATGTGAAGGATCCGGTACTGAAAAACGAGATACTCTCCCTCTGGCGTCAGGGAAGGGTTTTTCGCAGTCTTTTCAACCGGGGAGACATGGCACTGAGGCGCAGGCTGCGGATCTTCAGATATTATCTCAGCTACTACAAGAGCTTTTCGCGCTATTATTTCGATAAGGACGGGAATGAATGAAAGTATCGCTGCTTGAAGCACCGGTGTGTGCCGGATCGCCGACGGTCGGTTCGCAGTATGCGTTCGGGCATCTGATAAAAAACGGGTTTGCGGACATTTTCGGCGGGGCAAGGGTCGTTCCGATGGAAAAACCGCAGCCGTGCGGCATACCGGAGAATCCGCGCATGAAGGGTGCGGCGGAGGTCATGGCTGTCAGCCGCGTGCTTTACGAAAACGTTGTCCGTGAGCTTGCCGGCGGTTATTTCCCGATAGTGATCGGCGGCGACCATTCGGCGGCGATCGGGTCGGTTTCCGGCTCTGCCGCAGAGACGGAGCGGCTGTCGGTGGTATACATCGACGGTCACACCGATATAAATACCGAGATGTCAAGCCCCAGCGGGTTTATTCACGGGATGCCGCTTGCCTCGGCAATGGGGCTTTGCTGTGATTATCTTACCGTCGGAAAGCGCGGGGCTGTCCGGGGAGAGGATATATACATCATCGGTGCAAGGAGCATCGACGAGCCGGAATATCCGATAATATCGGAAAACGGCGTGCATCTCTACACCGCCGACTGCGTCAGGGAGCGCGGGATATCCGGTATCATGAACGAGGTCATGGGGAGCATCGAAGGGAACATTCACGTCTCTTTTGACGTCGATTTTCTTGACGGGGACATTTTCCCCTCGACCGGGTACCGTATGCCGGACGGGCTGGACATTGAGACGCTTTATTCGATACTCGGTCCGGTGTTTGCCTCCGGGCGGGTGAGGTCGATGGACGTTGTGGAGTACAATCCGCTGCTTGATACGGGCGGCGGGGATCTCTGCCGGCTGAGGGAGATATTTTCGCATATTTCGGAACTTGTCGGCTGACAGCCGGCAGGGGTTATTCATACGAAAGGTACGGTAAAAACACATGGTGATCATATCCGACGGAAAAATTGTGTCCTGCACTGCCGACGGCAAGGTGACTCCGGTCGCGAGCGGTATACTGAACAAGTATATCTCGACCGTGAAGGAATCCGCCAGAAGGACCGAGTGGAAATATTCCGGAGAGGGCGCAAAATTCATGGGTACCTATGCCCCTCATCAGGATGCCGACAGCGCCGCGGCTTCGGTTGCGTCGAAGGCGGTTGGAATCGGATTTCTGCCTGACGGAACAATGCTCTATTCCATGTACATAAACGGCGCGTCGGGCATTTACACAAAGCCCGAAAACGGCGGCACCGAGGGAATATTCATTTCCGACAACGAATACCGTTACCGCGATATTGCGGTGAACGGAAACCGTGTTCTTGTTACGGCAGAAGTTGTAGGGGAGTGCCACGTCGGGATTATCGAAGGCGACAACCGGTACTGCACTTTCCTTACCGAAGGGGTCAGCCGTGAGTCGTCTCCGTGCTGGTCTGCGGTGAGGGAGAACTGCTTTTACTATGCTTCCGCCGGACTTGAGGAAGTTCCGGCGGGAAATGCCGAGGAGATGCCTGCCGGGTACAATGACGAAATATCGCTTCCCGGCATGATTAAGAAACTGAAGGCGGAACAGCAGAACATTAACCGCCGGCAGGGACCTTCCGGGATATTCAGGATGGATCTTGACACATACGAGATCGACGAGATCTGCGCCGACGGAAAGTACAGCTACATTTCTCCGACAGAGGACGGGGACGGCGGTCTGTGGTACATAAAATATCCCTACCGATATGACGACAGCGACAGAAAGAAGCCGGGGACGGTTCTTAAGGACATTCTTCTGTTCCCGTTCAGGCTGATCGGCGGGATTTTCGGGTTCTTTGACTTTTTCACGATGAAATATTCCGGAAAGACGCTGAATTCCTCGGCGGGAGCCTCCAAAAAGACCGCAGAGAGCAAGAAATTCGTCCTCGGAAACCTCATTGACGCCGAGAGGGAGATAAAGAAGAACGGCGAGCGCGGAGACAGCTTTCCGGGATATGTTCCCGCGGATTACGAGCTGTGCCGCACTCAGGACGGGCATACCGTGACGGTTGCAAAGGGCGTTTGCGCATACGCTCTTTACAAAGGTGAGGTTTACTATTCCAACGGATTATATGTGCTTAAAATGTCGGCGGGAAGCAAGCCTGAAAAGGTCTGCCGCGCCGAAAACGTGACGGGAATATTCTTCAGATGATTTCCGGATCAATAAACGCAGAAACAAGGAGAACGCTGCCGTGAACACACAGCATTTCAGATACGCGCTTGAGGTTGAGAAAACAGGTTCGATAACTCAGGCGGCGGAAAACCTGTTTATGGGTCAGCCCAATCTCAGCAAATCGATAAAGGAGCTTGAGGACAATCTCGGGATAGTTATATTCAAGCGCACGTCGCGCGGTGTTGTGCCGACGGCGAAGGGAAAGGCTTTTCTGAAATACGCGAAAAGCATTCTTTCGCAGATAGACGAGATGCAGGCGGTCTGCCGGAACGACATTCCGGATATGCAGACCTTCAATGCCTGTGTGCCGAGAGGGAGCTATGTTTCGTATGCCGCGATCAGCTTTGTGGCGTCGCTTGACGTGTCGAAGCCGATTGACGTGAATCTCGGTGAGACTACGTCCATCGATGGGGTGAACATGGTTGCCGACGGGTTATTCAACATCGGGGTCATCAGGTACCAGACGCAGTATGAAAGCTATTTCTGCGATTTTCTCCGCGAGAAGGGGCTGCTTTCCGAGACGGTGTGGGAGTTTGAAAGTCTTGCTGCCATGTCGGAAAACCACCCGCTTGCGGGGCGTGAGCTGCTGTCGCTCCCGGATTTTGCGCCATATACCGAGATAACGCACGGTGACTGCAACGTGCCGTACATAAACGTCGCGCAGAGCGAGAATATGTCGCTTAACCTTTCCGGGAGAAAGGTCATAAATCTTTACGAGGGTACGAATCAGTACTCGCTGCTCTCGACGGTCCCCGGGGCGTTCATGTGGGTCTCTCCGACTCCGGAGGAGATCCTGAGGCGCTACTCTCTTGTGCAGAGAAAATGCGACGCGCCGGCGCACAAGTACCGCGATGTTCTTATCTACCGCGACGGAAGCCGGCTCGGCTATCTTGACAGAAAATTTCTCGACAAGCTCTATGAAGTCAAAAACAGTGTGGCTTTCGGAAGTGTGGTGTGAAGAAGACGCAGGGCTCCGCCCGGACCCGCTCAGAACCTTCTTGAAAGAAGGTTCTGAGAACTCCAAGAACTTTTGTAAAAAAGAAATTTTTGGGGCTGCACGAGAGCGATTCGGTTATGCCGGAAGAGCTTGGTGAGACGCATGATATGGGAAATTAAGTCAGCGACAGGCAAGGTGCATAAAAACGGGCGGCGGTTTTTGTTGAAAATGCGGATAAAACCGCGCGTGTTATGCCGGAAATGCTGAACCGTCATGCCAAAACGGAATGTTAAGTTGATTCAAAATGTTCTTCCGTCACGGGAAAATAATCAATTGTCAAAAAATCGCCTTATTTACCGGCGATTTTTTGTTAATATGATGGCATTACAGTATTCTGAAATCGTAATTCCGGTTATCGATAAAAATATATCGATATGCCGTATTTACATTTGCGTTTTTGCTCTGTGTCTGCTATAATGTGAATGTAAAAGGCGAAGTTTTTTGTGTTACAAACAAGACGGGGAATCCGCAGACAGGATCTCCGCGGAATCCTACTCGCCGTGAAAGGAACTTCATTTATTATGGGAAGAAAAGTTGCTATTATCGGTGCCGGTAATGTCGGCGCGACCGTCGCTTACACACTTGCGGTCAGCGGAAACGCCTCCGAGATCGTCATGATCGACATTAATCAGAAAAAGGCGTTCGGCGAAGCGATGGATATCCGTCAGGGTGCTCCCTACATCGCTCCGGTAGATATATATTCCGGTGATTATTCCGACGCAAGAGGCGCGGATATCGTTGTCGTTACCTCCGGTATCGCAAGACGTCCCGGTCAGTCCCGTCTTGATCTTGCTCAGACGAATGTTGACATCACAAAGAGCATCATTCCGCAGATTACCGCGGTTGCTCCCAATGCCGTTTATATTATCGTCAGCAATCCTGTCGATATCCTGACCTATACCTTCTGCAAGCATTCCGGACTTTCCGAGAAGCAGATAATCGGTACCGGAACCATTCTTGACACCGCAAGACTCCGTTCCCGCCTTGCAGAGAACTTCCACATAAATATGCAGAACGTCCACGGCTGTGTCCTCGGCGAGCACGGCGACTCATCCTTCATCCCGTGGTCGCTTGTCACGATTTCCGGAACTCCCGTTGACGACTATGCAAGGGCAAAGGGGCTTGACATCGAGGGCTGCGGCTTCAATCACGAGGAAATCGAGACATATGTAAAGAGATCCGGCGCTACCATAATCGACGCGAAGGGCGCTACCTATTATGCCGTCTCCCTTTCGACCAATCACATCTGCGGATGCATTTTCCGCGGGATAGACACTGCGCTTCCGGTTTCGACCATGATGAACGGCGAATACGGGATCAGCGACGTATGTCTCAGCAGCCTCTCGATAATCGGCAAGGGCGGCGTCAACGGCAAGCTCATCTCCCCGATGACAGAAGAGGAAATTATGAAGCTCAGAGCAAGCGCAGACACCCTCAGGGGCGTTATCGCAAGCCTGAAGATATAACGGAAACGACCGAAAGGATCATCTGATATGGAATACCGTATAGAACACGATTCGATGGGCGAGGTAAAGGTCCCTGCCGACAGATACTGGGCGGCGCAGACCGAGAGAAGCCACGAGAATTTCAAAATCGGTGTCGGCATTGAAACAATGCCCCGCGAGATCACCCACGCGTTCGGAATACTGAAAAAGGCGGCTGCTGTTGCGAACAACCGGCTGAAGCCCGAAAAAATGACCGATGAGAAGCTGGCAGCCATCAAGGAAGCCTGCGACGAGGTCATATCCGGTTCGCTGAACGACCATTTTCCGCTTGTCGTATGGCAGACGGGAAGCGGCACGCAGTCCAATATGAACGCGAACGAGGTCATTGCAAACCGCGGAAACGAGATTGCCGGAAAGAAGCTGCTTCACCCCAACGACGATATAAACATGAGCCAGTCCTCCAACGACACCTTCCCGACGGCGATGCACATTGCGGCTGTCATCGGGATAGAGGATAAGCTGTTCCCGGCGCTTGATCTTCTCATCGCAACGTTCAGACGTCTTGAAAGCGAGAACGACGACGCGGTCAAGTGCGGACGCACACATCTTCAGGATGCTACGCCGATAAAGTTCTCCCAGGAGATAAGCGGCTGGAGAACGAGCCTTGAAAGAGACAGACAGATGCTTGAGCTTTCGCTCCCGGTTCTGAAGGAGCTTGCGCTCGGCGGGACTGCGGTCGGAACCGGGCTCAATACCCCGAAGGGCTTTGACGTCGAGGTCGCAAAGGCAGTCTCCGACATCACGGGAAAGGCATTTGTGACCGCGGGCAACAAATTCCACGCTCTTACATCAAAGGACGAGCTGGTGTTTGCTCACGGCGCGCTCAAGGCTCTTGCCGCCGACATGATGAAGATCGCAAACGACGTAAGATGGCTGGCATCCGGACCGCGCGACGGTCTCGGCGAGATTTTCATCCCGGAGAACGAACCGGGTTCGTCGATAATGCCCGGCAAGGTCAACCCCACTCAGTGCGAACAGGTGACGATGGTTGCCGTTCAGGTCATGGGCAACGACGTTGCCGTCGGAATGGCTGCATCGCAGGGCAATTTTGAGCTGAATGTGTTCATGCCTGTCTGCATATACAACTTCCTTCAGTCGGTAAGGCTCCTCTCCGAGTCGATCGTGTCCTTCAACAACAACTGCGCGGTCGGAATCAGGGCAAACCGCGAAAAGATGAGCTATAATCTGCACAACTCTCTCATGCTCGTCACCGCTCTCAACCCATATATCGGTTACGAGAACGCCGCAAAGACCGCAAAGAAGGCATACCGCGACAACATCTCACTCAGGGAAGCGTGCGTACAGCTCGGATTCCTGACCGAAGAAAAATTCGACGAGGTTTTCCATCCCGAAAAGATGGTCTGACATACGGATCCAGACCGGGGCGCCGCAGGTGCTGGCGGCGACCCCGGAATGTGCATTTTTACGAAAGGATATTTCCAGATGAAATACAGTTATTATCCCGGATGTACGCTGAAGACAAAGGCGAAGGAGCTTGACATATATGCAAGGCTTTCGGCAGAGGCTCTCGGGATCACACTGAACGAGCTGCCGGAATGGCAGTGCTGCGGCGGTGCATATACCTCCGCAAAGGACGAGATAGCGACAAAGCTCTCCTCCGTCCGCGCGGTCATGGCGGCTGAGAAGGAGGACGGCGTGCTTGTCACGCTGTGCTCCGCCTGCCACAACGTTCTCAAGCGCGTGAACGACGACATGAAGAACGACCCCGACTTTGCCTTCAAGGTCAACAACTACATGAAGCCCGAGGTTCCGTATGCGGGAGGGACAAAGGTAGTCCATTACCTTGAGCTTCTCCGCGACACCGTCGGCTTTGACCGGCTGGCGGAGAAGGTCGTGAAGCCGTTCACCGGAAGGAAGATTGCCGCTTATTACGGATGTCTTCTCCTCCGTCCCGGAAAGGTGCTGGCAATGGATGACCCCGAGAATCCGAAGATCATGGAGGACTTCATCCGTGCCATCGGCGGCGAGCCGGTAATCTACCCGTACCGCAACGAGTGCTGCGGAGGCTATGTGACGCTTGAGGACAAGGCATTTGCCGCGAGGAAGAGTGGCGAGATAACGGACAGTGCAAGCGGATTCGGGGCTGAGCTTCTCATAACCGCCTGCCCGCTGTGCCTTTACAACCTGAACCGGGCTGACGGTCACGGCACGGAAGTGCACTATTTTACCGAGCTTCTTGCCGAGGCGCTCGGAGTTAAGGAGTAAGATGCTTTCATGAACAGAGAAAAAGAACAGATCCTCCGCATGAGCGGCGTCAACGTGCTCAAATGCATGAGATGCGGCAAATGTTCCGCAACCTGTCCGTCCTACGACGAGATGGAATATCATCCTCACCAGTTTGTTTACATGGTCGAGAAGGGCGAGATCGGAAAGCTGATGAGCTCGCCGTCGGTTTATAAATGTCTTACCTGCTTTGCCTGCGTCGAGAGATGTCCGCGCGGAGTTGAGCCGGCAAAGATCATTGAGGCTGTGCGCCTTGAGGCGATAAGGAAGCAGGGAAACAATCACATGAAGCCCGATATGATCCCGGAGCTGCTTGACGAGGATCTGCCTCAGCAGGCTATCGTCACCGCCATGAGAAAATATGCGAAATGAAAGGACAGTCTGACAAATGCACAGAATAGGAGTTTTTGTCTGTCACTGCGGAACCAATATCGCAGGTACCGTCGATGTAAAAGCCGTTGCGGAAGCCCTCGGGCATGAACCGGGCGTTGTTTTCTCGACAGAGTACCAGTATATGTGCTCCGAAGCCGGACAGAATATCATAAAAAATGCCATCAGAGACAACAGCCTGAACGGTGTCGTCATCTGCTCGTGCTCGCCGAGAATGCATGAGGCGACCTTCAGAAAGACTGCCGCTGCCGCAGGCCTCAACCCCTACATGGTCGAGATCGCGAACATCAGAGAGCAGGACTCGTGGATACATAAGGACATGAAGGCGGCAACCGAGAAGGCAATAATCCTCGGACGCGCCGCCATTGCAAAGGTCAGCCTCAATTCGCCCCTCACTCCCGGCGAAAGCCCGGTCGTGAAGCGTGCGCTTGTTATCGGCGGAGGTATCGCCGGTATCCAGACGGCGCTTGACATTGCCGATGCGGGATTTGAGGTCGATATCGTCGAAAAAGAGCCGACAATCGGCGGGAAGATGACTCAGCTTGACAAGACCTTCCCGACGCTCGACTGCGCAGCCTGCATTCTGACCCCGAAAATGGTCGACTGCGCGCAGAACGAGAAGATAAAGATATATTCGTACAGCGAGGTTTCGGCGGTCAGGGGATTTGTCGGAAACTTCTCGGTCACGATAAAGAGAAAAGCAAGATTTGTTGACGAGCTTAAATGTACCGGATGCGGAGCCTGCACCGAAAAGTGCCCGCAGAAGAAGGTGCCGAACGCCTTCAACCTCGGGCTTGACAACCGCCGCGCGATCTACATTCCGTTTGCCCAGGCAGTGCCGAAGGTTGCGGTCATCGATTCCGATTACTGCAATATGCTGAAGAACGGCAAGTGCGGAGTCTGCGCAAAGGTATGCGGAGCGGGAGCTATCGATTACAAACAGCAGGACACATTTGTTGAGGAAAAATACGGCGCGATCGTTGTTGCGACCGGCTTCAACCCGATAAAGCTTGACGCTTATGAGGAATATGCTTATTCCCAGAGCAAGGACGTTGTCACCTCCCTTGAGCTTGAAAGACTTATGAACGCGGCAGGTCCGAACGGCGGAACGCTTCTCCGTCCCTCCGACAAGACCCACCCGCACACCATCGTGTTTGTTCAGTGCGTCGGTTCGCGCTGCGACGACAGCAGGGGAAAGGGTTATTGCTCCAAGATCTGCTGTATGTACACCGCAAAGCACGCAATGCTCATCCGCGAGAAGTACCCGGACACCGACGTTTACGTGTTCTACATCGACGTGCGTACTCCCGGAAAGAACTTTGATGAATTCTACCGCCGCGCGGTCGAGGAATACGGCGTGCATTACATCAAGGGCATGGTCGGCAAGGTCGCTCCCCAGCCCGACGGCAAGCTGAGAGTTCAGGCATCCGACCTCATTGCCGGCGAACAGCTGAAGATCGACGCAGACATGGTCGTTCTTGCCGCTGCCATCGAGCCGGACAAAACGGCAAGAAGCCTTGCGACCATGCTTACCGCAAGCATGGACACAAACGATTTCTTCACCGAGGCTCATCCGAAGCTCCGTCCCGTCGAAAGCCCGACGGCGGGTATCTATCTCTCCGGCGTATGCCAGGGGCCGAAGGATATCCCCGAAACGGTTTCTCAGGCAGGAGCGGCGGCATCGAAGGTCATCGGACTGCTGGCGAAGGATAAGCTCACCTGTAACCCCTGCGTTGCGCATTCCGACGAGATGCTCTGCAACGGCTGCTCTTCCTGCGAGAAGGTCTGCCCCTACGGAGCCATCACATATTCCGACAAGGAGTTCCGCGGTCCCAACCGCACGACGCTCATCCGCCGCGTGGCTTCTGTCAACGAGGCGGTATGTCAGGGCTGCGGCGCCTGCACGGTTGCCTGCCCGTCGGGGGCTATGGACCTGAAGGGCTTCTCGAATCGACAGATCATGGCGGAGGTTGACGCAATATGCAAGTAAACGAAACCGAATTCAGACCGAAGATCGTTGCCTTCTGCTGCAACTGGTGCTCCTATGCGGGAGCCGACCTTGCCGGAACAAACAGGCTTCAGTACCCGGCTGACGTAAAGATAATAAGAGTACCCTGCTCGTGCAGAGTCAATCCGATATTCATTCTCCGCGCCTTTCAGAGAGGGGCGGACGGAGTCATCATGTGCGGCTGCCACCCCGGCGACTGCCACTACACCACCGGAAACTATTACGCAAGACGCAGAATGACGCTTCTGTTCTCGATGCTCGACTATCTCGGGATCGAGAAGGAACGCACCCGCGTCGAATGGGTCTCGGCGGCTGAGGGCGCAAAGTTCGCCGCCACGATGAACGACTTTGCCGCGACCGTGACAAAGCTCGGCAGGAACAGGAGACTGGAGGATCTGAGATGCAGGAAATGATGAAAAAGCGCGCGGCGGAGCTGCTTTCCGGGGGAAAGGTCAACCGCGTTATCGGCTGGAAGACCGGCGATTTCGTCTATGACGTAACTCCTGCCGTCTTTGAGACTGCCGAAGAGATCGAAAACGATTTTGTATACACCGCGTTCTGCGGAAACAATCTCTCCAAGTACCTTGTCAAAGAGGCAAGGAAGCCGGGAGTTACGCTTGTGTTCCTCAAGCCGTGTGACTCTTACAGCTTTGCCCAGCTTCTCAAGGAGCACAGGGTCAAGAGAGAGAGCGTCTATGCCGTTGCGGTCGAATGCTTCGGCAAGGCGGATATCGACAGGATAAAGGAACGGGGTGTAAAAGGTGTGACCGGGATCTCCGAGGAGAACGGAACCCTTCACATATGCGCCGTTTACGGGGATAAGGACATCCCGCTTCACGAGGTCATGCTTGAAAAATGCGCTTCCTGCAAAACGAAGAAGCACGCGATCTATGACGAGATCATCGGTGAAGAGGGCGAGGCCGTTGCCGACTGCGACAGATTCGGCACGGTGAAGAAGCTTGAGGCCATGACTCCCGGGGAAAGATATGAATTCTGGAGAGGCGAGCTTTCAAGATGTATCCGCTGCAATGCCTGCCGGAACGTATGTCCCGCCTGCACCTGCGAAAAGTGCGTATTCGACAACGATGCCTCCGGTATCGCCCAGAAGGCGGCTGCCGACTCGTTTGAGGAGAATATGTTCCACATCATAAGAGCCTTCCACGTTGCCGGACGCTGTACCGACTGCGGCGAATGCTCGAGAGTCTGCCCGCAGAAGATACCGCTTCATCTGCTCAACAGAAAGTTCATAAAGGATATAAACGAGTTCTACGGCGAGTATCAGGCAGGAGAGAATCCCGACGAGCGCCCTCCGCTTACCGACTACACCACCGGCGACGTTGAGCCGGGCATCGTTTACACGAGAGGAGAGAAGTGATATGTACAGGATCAAAGAAAGCAGTATAGACAGCCTTTTCTCCGCCGCAGCGTCAAAGAGCAAGCTCTATATTCCGACCGATACGACAGCCGGAACCGCTCAGTTCATGCCGTGGAAGGAGGGAATGAAGCTGACGGAGGCTCACAATACGGTGCGGAGTGCGAAGGACTTCTTCTTCCCCCAGACCGAAAACCTCGTCGACTTCAGAACCGACGGCAGGAACATAGAGGTCATCGACATAAGGACAGAGGCGGAGGATTTCGTGATATTCGGAGTCCGTGCCTGTGATGTGAGGAGCTTTTCGATACTTGACAAGGTCTTTCTTGCGGAGCCTGTCGATTCATATTACAAAAACCGCCGCGAGCACGGGACGATAATCTCCCTTGCCTGCAATGCGCCGGAGGAGACCTGCTTCTGCGGGACCTTCGGGATCGACTGCGCGGCTCCCGGAGGGGACGTTGAGGCTTACGATTTCGGCGGTTACTACTACTTCAGGCCGATTACCGGCAAGGGCAATGCCTTCATTGAGTCGGTAAAGAGCCTGCTTGAGGAATGTGCGGACGATTCGGTTGAAGAACTGAAAAACGGGATCCGCGAGACTGTCAAGAAGATGCCGCTCTCCGGTCTTACGACAGACGGCTTCGGCGGCGACAGGATGATGGAGCTGTTCAAATCCGATAAGTGGGGCGAGCTTTCGGAAGCCTGCCTCGGCTGCGGAACCTGCACCTTTGTCTGCCCGACCTGCCAGTGCTATGATATCCGCGATTTCGATACCGGCCACGGGATAAAGAGATTCAGATGCTGGGACAGCTGTATGTACTCCGATTTCACAAAGATGTCGGCAGGACAGCCGAGACCCACTCAGCTTGAGAGATTCAGGCAGAGATTCATGCACAAGCTTGTCTATTTCCCCGCCAACAACAACGGCGAGTTCGGATGCGTCGGATGCGGCAGATGCCTGTCGAAATGTCCGATATCCATGAATATCGTCAAGGTCATGAAAAGTCTTTCGGGAGGTAAGAAATGAACAGCGAAACACTTATTCCGCAGGTTGTCGTTGTCACTGACATAATGAAGGACACACCGGATGTCAAGACATTCAGGATCCTTACCCCGGAGGGGAAAAAGCCGTTTGACCATATGCCCGGTCAGTGCGCCATGATCTCGATGCCCGGCGTCGGAGAAGCGCTCTTCTCGATAACCTCCTCCCCCACAAATACGGAGTTTATGGAATTCAGCATAAAGAAGTGCGGATGCGTCACCGACTGGCTTCATGCCATTGAGCCGGGACAGCAGGTAACGGTAAGGGGACCTTACGGAAACGGATTTCCGGTAGAAACCGAGCTGAAGGGCAAGGATCTGCTCTTCATAGCCGGTGGTATCGGTCTTGCGCCCCTTCGCTCCGTTATAAACTACTGCCGTCACTACCGTGAGAATTACGGAACCATCGACATAGTTTACGGCTCGCGTTCAAAGGACGATCTTGTCGACTATCAGGAGATAACCGACGAGTGGTGCAGGGAGGACGGAATAAACGTATACCTCACAATAGACCGTGAGCAGGAGGGCTGGGACGGTCATGTCGGCTTCGTTCCCAACTATGTAAAGGAGCTTAACCCCGATGTATCGAAGACGGTGCTTATGTGCGGTCCTCCGATAATGATAAAGTTCACTCTTGCCGGGCTCAAGGAGCTGGGCTTCAGCGACACGCAGGTCTATACCACAATGGAGCTGCGCATGAAGTGCGGTGTCGGCAAGTGCGGACGCTGCAACATCGGAAACAAATACGTCTGCAAGGACGGACCCGTGTTCAGGTTCGACAAACTCGGAGAGCTTCCGGACGAATACTGATACTCACACCGTTTGAATAAGGAGAAAACACAATGGATAACATGGTAAGCATTTACCTCTACGGCAAGAAGTACGAGGTGCCCTCCAATCTTACGATAATGGGGGCTATGGAGTACGCCGGCTACCAGCTCATCCGCGGCTGCGGATGCAGAAACGGATTCTGCGGTGCCTGCGCGACGATATACAGGGTCAGGGGAGACAGAGAGCTTAAGGTCTGCCTCGCCTGCCAGACGAAGGTCGAGGACAATATGTATATCGCGACCCTTCCGTTCTTCCCGCTGATAAAGCAGGTCTACGACATAGAAAAAATAAAGCCGACCGAGCAGATAATGATGCAGCTCTACCCGGAGATATACTCCTGCGTCGGATGCAATGCCTGCACAAAGGCGTGCACTCAGGGGCTGAATGTCATGCAGTACATAGCCTATGCCCAGAGGGGCGAATATGAGAAGTGCGCGGAGGAGTCGTTCGACTGCGTCATGTGCGGCGTATGCTCGTCGCGCTGTCCCGCCGGTATCTCCCATCCGCAGGTCGCGCTTCTTGCAAGGCGTCTCAACGGCAAGTATCTTGCTCCCGCCTGCGAACACCTTGAAAACCGCGTGAGAGAGATCGAAAACGGCGACTTCAGGGAGCTTCTTGAGGGACTTATGCAGAAGCCGATCGCGGAGATCAAAGAGCTTTACAACAACCGCGATATCGAAAAGTAAGGAGTAGCCGACGATGTATAACAACGAAATGCTCGAATCAATGAAAAAGGTCGCGGCAAAGAGAGCCGAAAACGCTGCTCTTGAGCCGAGAAGAATGACCGCTGACGAGAAGGACGCCCTCCTTGCCACGTATCACCCCGATTACAAGCAGAACGAGTTCTCGGTGCTTGAGATCGGCGCAAACAAGGGCGAAAAGGTCCCGGCCGAGCTTGCCGCTCTGCTTCAGGCAAACAGCAGGATAAAGCCGGAGGACGTTGACCTTGACAGGATCGATTACGATGTCGACGTGCTTGTCATCGGAGGCGGCGGCGCGGGTTCGTCTGCGGCTATCGAGGCTCACAACGGCGGCGCGAACGTCATGATCGTCACAAAGCTCCGTATCGGAGACGCGAACACCATGATGGCAGAGGGCGGAATCCAGGCGGCAGACAAGCCGAACGATTCTCCTGCCATACACTATCTTGACGCCTTCGGCGGCGGACATTTTGCCGCAAAGCCGGAGCTGCTCTGCAAGCTGGTCACCGAGGCTCCCGATGCCATAAAGTGGCTGAGCGGGCTGGGAGTCGAGTTCGACAAGGCTCCCGACGGAACAATGATCACCACCCACGGCGGCGGTACCTCAAGAAAGAGAATGCACGCGGCAAAGGACTATTCCGGCGCCGAGATCATGCGCACCCTCCGCGACGAGGTACTCAACCGCGGAATTCCGGTCGTTGATTTCACGGCGGCAGTTGAGCTTATCCTTGACGAAAACGGCAGAGCCGCGGGTGCTGTCCTTATGAACATGGAGACAAAGGAACTCCTTGTCGCCCGTGCAAAGACCGTTATTATCGCTACCGGCGGTGCGGGAAGGCTTCACTATCAGGGCTTCCCGACCTCCAATCACTACGGCGCAACGGCTGACGGACTTGTCCTCGGCTACCGTGTCGGAGCAAAGCTGCTCTATGCGGATACCCTTCAGTATCATCCGACCGGCGCAGCTTATCCCGAGCAGATATTCGGCGCGCTTGTCACCGAGAAGGTGCGTTCCATCGGCGCAAAGCTGATCAACTGCGACGGCGAGGCGTTCATGCATCCGCTTGAGACAAGAGACGTCGCGGCGGCTTCGATAATCCGCGAGTGCTCTGACAGAAACAAGGGCGTTCACACCGACGACGGTATCGGCGTATGGCTTGACACGCCTATGATCGAGCTCAAGAACGGCGAGGGAACCATCGAGAAGAGAATCCCGGCTATGATGCGTATGTTCGCAAAGTACGGAATCGATATCCGCAAGGAGCCGATACTTGTTTACCCGACGCTTCACTATCAGAACGGCGGTCTTGACATCCGTCCCGACTGCATGACGACCAACATTGAGAATCTCTATGTCGCGGGCGAGGCTGTCGGCGGAATCCACGGCAGAAACCGTCTTATGGGCAACTCTCTGCTTGACATCATCGTCTTCGGACGCGATGCGGGCAAGGCGGCGTCGGCTCACTGCAGGGACGTTGTGACCGGAAAGCTCACCCTTGAGCATATCAACCGCTTTGCAGCCGAGATGAAGGAAGCCGGCATCGTTACCGATGCTGTCTCTCCGAAGCTCCTTCCGACGTACACCCACGGAAACCCGAGGTTCGAGGCGAAATAAGCCGACCTCATACGGTGGCCGCACAGAAACTTCCGCGAGGCATACCGTGGCATCAAAGGCAATACCGGAGCCGTTGTTTTACGGCTCCGGTAATCGGAATTTTCGTCTTCGGCGATCTTTCCGCGCAATCAAAGAAAGGCATTTTCAGAATGGAATACTTAGCCGGTGTGACAGGCTCGATCCTGTCCATGATCTTCATAATTTTCGCGATAGCCACGGTCGGCTATCTTGTCGGAAGCGTCAGCATCAAGGGAATATCGCTCGGAACCGCGGGAGTTCTTCTTGCCGCGCTTGCTTACGGAATCCTTGCGCACTATGTCCCGGACTTCACAATGGGCAGCAGGACGATCTTCCTGTTCAGCGACAGCATAAAGGCGAATTTCAGCCTTGTTTCAAATCTCGGAACGGCAATGTTCGTCACTGCCGTCGGGCTTATCGCGGGACCGAAATTTTTCAGAACCTTCAATAAGAAATCCCTGTCGTACATCCTTCTCGGGGTTATAATCATCGCCGTCGGTGCGGCAGCCACCTATGCGTTCATACTTATCGACAAGGGACTTTCCCCGTCGATGGCGGTCGGACTTATGACCGGCGCTCTTACCAGCACACCGGGTCTTTCGTCTGCCAAGGAGGTCGCCGCCGATGAAGCGGCTCTTACCGCAGGATACGGTATCGCGTATCTCTTCGGCGTTCTCGGCGTTGTTCTGTTTGTGCAGATAATCCCGAGACTCCTCAGGGTCGATATCAAGAAGGAAAGAGAAAACTTTGTCGCCGCAAATAAGGTCGAGATCAAGCCTATCAAGGCAAAGCTCCACTCGCTTGAGCCGCTCGGATTTTTCCCGTTCGTCTTTGCGATAACGATCGGATGCATTATCGGTTCGATAAAGATCCCCGGAATCAACTTCTCGCTCGGAACCTCCGGCGGGACGCTGGTCGCAGGACTTATCGTCGGACATTTCGGACACGTCGGTCCCATCGACTGCCGCATTTCAAAGGATACGCTTGACTTCCTTCGCGAGCTTGGACTTGTCCTGTTCCTTATCGGTGCGGGCGTGCCGGGCGGCGTCAACTTTGTGACTAACGTAAAGCTTTCGTACTTCCTTTACGGCGCGGTTCTCACGATCGTTCCGATGGTTATCGGATTTATCCTTGCAAAGTACGTTTTCAGACTCAGCATATTCAACAACCTCGGCTCGATCACCGGCGGTATGACGAGTACACCGGCTCTCGGCGCACTTATCGCGACCGCGGGAACCGGCGATGTTGCCTCGGCATATGCGGCAACCTATCCGATCGCGCTTGTCATGGTCGTTCTTGCATCAAAGCTACTTCTGATGTTCTGAAACGCGTTTCACTGATTCCGTTGACAAATCGGCTCATCGGGTATATAATTAATACATAACGGTATGTTCCGGAGAAGGAGGATGTAATGGAATATTCACAGCAGGTGTCGGTCAATACACTTCAGCGCCTCCCGACCTATCTGAATTATCTGAAATCGCTTGACGATGACGGAAATATCTCATCGACCGAGATCGCACGCGCGCTCGGACTCAACGACGTTCAGGTAAGAAAGGATCTGTCATCGGTCAGCTCCGGAGGAAGGCCCAAGGTCGGGTACAATATCAGGGGACTTATCCTCGACCTCAAGGAGTTTCTGGGATATAACGCGGTCAACGATGCGGTCATGGTCGGATGCGGAAACCTCGGCAGGGCGCTTATGTCCTACCGCGGCTTCCGCGAGTACGGTCTGCGCATCGTTGCCGGATTTGATGTCTCCGATGATATCGTCGGGGAGGAGGTCAGCGGGAAGCCCGTCCTTCCGCTTTCAGGCCTTCCGCAGTACTGCCGCGAAAACGGCATCAGGATCGGCGTTATCACCACCCCGGCGCAGGCGGCGCAGAAGGCGTGCGACCTGCTTATGGAGGGTGGTATAAAGGCGGTCTGGAACTTTGCTCCCGCCCATATCACGGTCGGCGAGGGCGTGCTTGTCCAGAACGAAAACATGGCGTGCTCGCTTGCGCTTCTCTCAAAGCACCTCAATGAGATGCTTGAGGAAGAAGAGAAGTGATGACTTGCGTCACTGCTTTCACAACTGTTTGCAACACATTCTGAATTCACAGTACAACAAAAATATAACCCTTGTTTTCAGAAGTTTTTGAAATTCTTAAAAACTTTTTTCAAAAAGTTTTTAAGCGGGTCCGGGCAGCGCCCGGTTCTCCCCCCCGTAATTCTATTTTTTCTCACTCGGTACGTGCCGGAAGGATTTTATTATGACTCCATACAATAAGCTGTCCACCGAAGAGCTTGAGGCTCTTCAGAAATCGCTGAAATCCGTATATAAGGAATATCAGGGGCTTGACCTCCGCCTCAATATGGCAAGAGGGAAGCCGAGCAACAGCCAGCTCGATCTCTCGATGGGGATGATGGATATCCTCGGCAGCGAAGACGACCTGACCTGCGAGGACGGAACCGACTGCCGCAACTACGGCGTGCTTGACGGCATACAGGAGGCGAAACAGCTTCTCGGCGATATGATGGAGGTCCCGGCGGACAATATCATAATCTACGGAAACTCAAGCCTCAACGTCATGTACGACACCATTTCGCGGTCGTATACTCACGGCGTTATGGGAAATACACCGTGGTGCCGGCTTGACAAGGTGAAATTCCTCTGCCCGGTGCCGGGATATGATAGACATTTCGGGATCACCGGGTATTTCGGCATCGAGATGATAAACATTCCGATGTCCCCGGAGGGACCGGATATGGATCTTGTCGAAAAGTACGTCTCGGAGGACGAGTCGATAAAGGGCATCTGGTGCGTTCCGAAATACTCCAACCCGCAGGGGTATTCCTATTCCGACGAGGTCGTCAGACGCTTCGCCGCGCTTGAGCCCAAGGCAAAGGATTTCAGGATCTACTGGGATAACGCGTATACCATTCACCATCTGTATGACGACGATCACGACTATATCCTTGAGATACTTGACGAGTGCCGCCGCGCGGGTCATCCCGACATGGTATACAAGTTCGCATCGACCTCAAAGATCAGTTTCCCCGGCTCCGGTATCGCGGCGATCGCGGCGTCGCACAACAACCTTGACGATATAAAGGCCCAGCTTGCGGTTCAGACGATCGGTCACGATAAGGTCAATCAGCTCCGTCATGTACGCTTCTTCAGGGATATAAACGGCATGAATGAGCATATGAAGAAGCACGCGGCGATACTCCGTCCGAAGTTCGAGACGGTTCTTGAAATCCTTGACAGGGAGCTTTCCGGGCTTGAGATCGGCACGTGGACAAAGCCGAAGGGCGGGTATTTCATATCGTTCGACTCGCTTGACGGGTGCGCAAAGGACATTGTGGCGCGCTGCAAGAAGGCAGGCGTCGTTATGACCGGCGCGGGAGCTACATATCCCTACGGTATCGACCCCCATGACAGCAACATCAGAATCGCGCCGTCCTATCCGCCTCTTTCCGACCTCAAGGTCGCAACGGAGCTTTTCGCGCTGTGCGTGAAGATCGCCAGCATAAAGAAGATCCTTGCCGACAGAGCAGCGGGCGGTGCTCAGTAACATATCGTAAAGACCAAAATTCCCCTGAATCCGTTTTCGTGCGGATTCAGGGGATGCTTTTTGTCATGAGCGCTTTTTCAGAGCGCCAATCAGTGCAAAGACCGCGAAAAGTGCGATGTTGACGCAGACGACGCTTGCTCCCGGCGGGGTGGAGCAGAAATAGGATATCATAAGTCCGGAAACAAAGCTGAACACCGGGATGACCGACGATACGGTCACAGTCCCGCGGAAGCTCTTTGTCACCCTCATTGAGGTGAGGGGCGGAAAAACAATCAGGCTGGAGATGAGAAGCGTTCCCATAAGGCGCATTCCGAGGACTATCGTAACGGCTGTAAGAACCGCGATGACCGTGTCGAAAATCCCGACCCTTGTTCCGGTGGCACGGGCAAAGTCCGGGTCGAAGGTCACGGCAAAAATGCTGTTGTAAAGAAGCACGAAAACCGGAATCACGACAGCGGCAAGGCAGACGGAGAGGATCATATCCGATTTTGTCAGGGCGAGAATGCTGCCGAACATATAGTTGTATATGTCGATGTTCATCCCGGACGAAAGCGATATCGCCATGATGCCGACGGCAAGTGCGCCGGTCGATATCAGGGCTGTCAGTGCGTCGCCCTTTAGCTTTCCTTTTTCGCTGAGGCGGAGAAGCAGGAAAGCGGCTGCTATGACGACGGGAATTGCGACCTTCATCGGCGCGGCACCGACCGCCGCGGCAACGGCAAGGCTCCCGAAGGCAACGTGCGAAAGACCGTCTCCGATCATTGAATAACGCTTCAGCACCAGCGTCACCCCGAGAAGCGAGGCGCAGACAGAAACAAGCGTGCCGGAGATCAGCGCGTAGACCATGAATTTCAGTGAGAAAATCTCCTGAAGTGCGGAAATAATGCTCATTTGATATCGCCTCCCTTTGCCGAAAGCCCGGACAGATATTCGGACGGTGTGCAGAGACGGCAGTCTGTGCCGAGCTTAAGCACCCTGTCGGCAGAGTGAAGCGCGGGAATGAGGTCATGGGAGACCATTATCACGGTGATGCCCTCGCTGTGGAGACGGTCGACAAGTCCGTACATCGCCGCTCCCGCCTCCGGGTCAAGACCGGAAACCGGTTCGTCGAGGAGTATCAGCTTTTTTGTCGCCGAAAGCGCGCGGGCTAAAAGGACTCTCTGCTGCTGTCCGCCGGAAAGCCCGGAAAAGCTGCGGTTAAGGATATCGGTGATGCCGAGGCGTCCGGCGTTGCGTTCGGCTTCGGCTCGGTCGGCTTTTGTATAGAACGGAAGAAGCCCGCGGGAATTCAGCCTGCCTGAGATAATGACCTCCCTTACCGACGCGGGAAAATCCTTCTGCATTTCGTTTTTCTGGGGCAGGTAGCCGATCTCACTGCGGCGAAGCCCGTCACCGTAGGTTATCTGTCCCGACGACAGAGCTTTCAGCCCGAGAAGCGCCTTTATCAGCGTGCTTTTTCCCGAACCGTTTTCGCCGACGATGCAGAGGTATTCCCCCTCCTGCACCGTGAACGAAAGGTCTGATATTACTTTTTTCCCGTCATATGAAAGCGACACGCGGTCGCAGGTTATAAGCGGCAATCTGCATTCCTCCGGAGAAGTAAAATGAAAACGATTATCATTTTCGTATTGATGAGAGATATTATAGCACCGCCGGAGAAAATAATCAACCTTTTTTCAATAAAAAGTGCGGGTTCTGCGGAAAAAATCTTTCTTTCCCATTGACAACCGGGAAAAAGCATGATATAATTGTGTTACCTCTGCGGAGAGGCTTTTTTGTTGTACCTCCCGCGCTCGAGGGAGATAATTTTGTCAGACGCACATCCGCTGTCTGTCCGGCTTGGGACGGGCGCCGGGCGGCGTCAATAATATCGGGAGGAATAATATGAGAGTCAGAATCACATTGGCGTGCAGCGAGTGCAAACAGCGCAACTACGACACAATGAAAAACAAGAAGAATGACCCGGACAGACTTGAAATGAGCAAGTACTGCCGTTTCTGCAAGAAACATACCGTCCACAAGGAATCCAAGTAAGGAGGGCATGACAGTGGCAGAAGAAAAGAAAACCGAAACGGTTGATACCGCCCCCAAGGCGGCAAAAGAGGAAAAGAAAAAGGACGCAAAGAGCAGCAAGCCCGGTCTCGGCGCCAAAATCAAGAAGTTCTTCAAGGACTACAAGAGCGAGATGAAGAAGGTCGTCTGGTACGGAAAGAACCAGACGCTGAAAAGCACCGGCCTTGTCATCGTGTGCCTTGTCGTCGTCAGCGCAGTGATAAGCCTGCTTGACCTCGGGCTTTCAAATCTCATTCTGTGGCTCGGATCCCTTGTATAAGGAGTTAAGATGAGCGATTTCGATGAGATAAGCTCTGAACCGAGATGGTATGTCGCACATACCTATTCCGGCTATGAGAACAAGGTCAAGGCAAACCTCGAAAAGATAATCGAAAACCGCGGACTTCAGGATGTCATAATGGACATCAGGATCCCGGTAGAGGTCATCAAAGAGGATGCGGGAGTTGATGAAAACGGAAACCCCGTCGAAAAGGAGATCGAAAACAAGATCTTCCCGAGCTATGTACTTGTCAAGATGAAGATGAGCGACGCTACGTGGCACGTTGTCAGAAACATCCGCGGTGTCACCGGCTTTGTCGGTCCCGGGTCAAAGCCCGTTCCGCTCTCCGACGAGGAGGTTGCGGCAATCGGAGTCGATACCGGCGAGATAAAGCTCGACTACGAGGTCGGCGACAGCGTAACCGTGAAGAGCGGCCCCCTCAAGGGTTACATCGGAACGGTCGAGGAGATTTCCGAAGACAGGAAAAAAATCAAGGTGCTTCTGTCCATGTTCGGACGCGAAACGCCGCTTGAGCTTGATTCCGACAGTGCGGAGAAGCTCTACAAGTAACAATCACGGTACAGCCGGAACGGCGTACCAATCATTCCCGCGGGTATGTTTCCGCGGAGTGGGAGGAAGAAAATTTTATTCTTCCGCAATATAACCACATCGGAGGTAAAATAAAATGGCAAAGAAAATTGTCGGTATAGTCAAACTTCAGCTGAACGCCGGTAAAGCTACCATGCAGCCCCCTGTCGGTCCTGCACTCGGTCCGTACGGCGTCAACGGAATGAACTTCGTCAAGGAGTTCAACGAAAGAACAAAGAACAGCATCGGTCTTATCATCCCGGTCGTCATCACCATTTTTGCAGACCGTTCCTTCTCGTTCATTACAAAGACACCCCCCGCTGCAGTCCTTATCAAGAAGGCGTGCGGCATCGAAACGGCTTCCGCTGTTCCGAATAAGACAAAGGTCAGCTCGATCACAAAGGATCAGATCAGGCAGATCGCAGAGACAAAGATGCCCGACCTTAACGCAGGCTCTCTTGAAACCGCTATGAGCATGATAGCCGGAACTGCAAGAAGCATGGGCGTTACCGTCGTTGACTGATGGGGAGGTATGTGAGAAATGGGAAAGAAATATATTGACAGCTCCAAGCTGATCGACAGCACAAAGCTCTATGATTCCGATGAGGCGCTCAGCCTCGTCTGCCAGACCGCAAAGGCAAAGTTCGACGAGACTGTCGAGATTCATATCCGTCTCGGCGTTGACTCCCGTCACGCAGACCAGCAGGTCAGAGGCGCGGTCGTTCTCCCCAACGGTACCGGTAAAAAGGTACGTACCCTTGTTTTCGCTAAGGGCGACAAGGCAGAGGCTGCCCGTGCGGCAGGCGCCGACTACGTCGGAGACACCGATTTTGTCGAGAAGATCATGAAGGAGAACTGGTTCGAGTTCGATGTCGTCATCGCTTCTCCCGATATGATGGGTGTCATCGGACGTCTCGGACGTGTACTCGGACCGAAGGGTCTTATGCCGAACCCCAAGGCAGGAACCGTCACACCCGACGTTGCCCGTGCCGTCACCGAGGCTAAGGCAGGTAAGATCGAATACCGTCTTGACAGAAGCAACATCATTCACTGCCCGATCGGAAAGGCTTCCTTCGGCGCAGAAAAGCTCGCCGAGAACTTCAACACCCTCATGGGTGCGGTCATCAAGGCAAAGCCGGCTTCCGCAAAGGGCCAGTATATAAAGAGCTGCGTCGTGGCATCCACCATGGGCCCCGGCGTCAAGGTCAATTCAGCAAAGCTCTGATGTCCGGCTGATAACGTCAGTCATTACGACAGCAAACGAAGCATATCAGGAGGTGCTTTTCCGGTATCGTTCGTTTGCTGTCTTTCTTTTACCGCTGCGGCTGATACAGCCGGGGCAATCCGGATGAAAGGATGCTTCCGCCTATGCGGAAGGATAATGCTATGGAACCCAAAAGCAAACTTAAACCTTATCACGGGCTTATAGGGCTTGCCCTTGTCTTTCTGATTCTTCTGTTTGTTGACCCGCTGCTGTACAAACTGGTCGGGATGTATTATGCGGCAATAGGAGAGCTTCTCATTGTCGCGGTCGCTTTTGTTATCGCGCTGATAACCGATAAGGAGCTTTCGTTCGTTCTTCCGTTCAGGCTGCCGCCGGTGAAGATGTTTGTGTCATCTGTGGGACTGTATATAGGTACGCTTATGCTGAACGGAGCGGTGAACACCGTGACAAGCCGGTTTATTCCCGATTTCGCGGAGCGCGGAGAGGCTGTCAACAATCTTGCGACGTCAATGTCACCGGCGCTTGCTATAATCACGATAGCACTTCTTCCGGCGGTGTGCGAGGAGATATTCTGCCGCGGATTTCTTCTGACCTCCATGAAGCCGCTGAAGAATCCGGTGTTTATAATCATTGCCGTGGCGGTTGCCTTCGGGCTGCTGCACCTTGATCTTTACACATTCCTGCCGTCGGCGCTTGTCGGTGCGCTGTTTGCGCTTATCACGATAAAGACCGGTTCGCTTCTGATACCGATGATACTGCACTTTGCGAACAATTCGCTTTCGGTGCTCGCGGCATATGCGGGTGCCGGGGCGGGAACAGATGCGTCGGAGGTGCTTTCCGGACTTTCGGTTCAGGCTACGGTCGGATATGTGCTGTTCTACCTCGGGCTGGCGGGAATACTCTTCTGGTTCTCCGGAAAGGCGTTTTTCGGAAAGAAAACCGGGGTGTCAAAGACGGTCATTGCGGTCATTCTCTGTTTTCTTGTCTCGTTCGGAGGATTCGTTGCAGTCATCAACGCTTCGATGGAAATGACGGTCATGAAAAGTCTTTCCTTCAGGTACACCGACGGCGAACCGTGCAGATATGAGTTTGTGATCGAGAAAGAAGCGGAGTATATGATAAGCGTTACAGCGGTTTCCGATACTGCGACGGCGATTTCAATATCCGACGGAGAAAAAACGGTCATGATCTCGGAGTCCGGTAAAACCGCATCGATCGCGGTGAACGAAAAGCTGTCTCCGGGAAATTATACGCTTACCCTTCTTAACCCCGACGGAAGCGAAAAGACCTCCGGAGCGGCGTCGGTCGCCGTCAACATTATCAGGATGAAATAGCCGTGGACGGGTACGGAATTCCGGGTTATCCCCTGAGGATGGAAAAGCTGTCGCCCGGCTCTGACCCGGCGGCGTATTACGGAATGAGGGTGAGGGCGGACGGGAACGTCCCAATGCACTGGCACAACTTTTTCGAGTTCGATTTCATCGACGACGGTCACTGCCGTCAGGTGCTGAACGGTGCCGGGACGGAGTGCGGGAAGGGGGCGCTGACGGTTCTCTGCAGCTCCGACTTTCATGCCTACCGGATCGACCCGGAAAAGGGCGAGTTCATGTCAACCTACAGCTTTCATTTCGACGGACATTTTCCGGATTCCGAGACACTGAGACTGCTCGGAAGTCTTTCCGGAAAACAGATCGACTGCTCGGGTGACGGAACATTTTCTGCGGTAAAAGACGAATTTGTCATGCTTTTCTCCGAAACCGGGAACAACAGACCGGAGCGCGACGCGATGGTGAGGAACATTATCGCAAGGATCACCCTGCTTGCCTTCCGCGCCTGCGGCTCCGGGACGGCGAAAATGCCGCCGGTTTACCCGGAGATCGGGTATATCGAGGCGCATTTCAGGGAGCAGATTACCGAGAGTCAGGTTGCGGATCACATCGGTTTTTCGGCGGCGTGGTTTTCAAAGCTGTTTTCCCGGCGGTACGGGATTAATTTTCAGGAATACCTGCTCAACCGGAGACTGAAGCACGCATACGGGCTTATAACGGGCACAGATGCGCCGATCACGGGAATATGCTTTGAGTCGGGGTTCAACAGCCACTCGTATTTCTGCCGCAGGTTCAGAAAGAGATACGGGGTTTCTCCGAAGGAGCTGCGGCAATCAACCCGCCCCGATAATTCATGACCGCGACAAAATAGTTCAAGTAAGTTCCCCTGCGGAATGATATAATTGTGTTACGGATAACACGATAATATCATCCGCAGGGTTTTTTCGCTGCCGTCTGTCCGGAAGGCGGCGAGGGAATTGCCCTCTTTGCGGAGAGAAAAACAAACGGAGGCAAACCATGAATTACACGGAAAAAATGCGATGGATAAGAGACAGAAAGGGACAGAGCCGCGCAGCGGAGCGCATATGCTCCGAGATAATCTGTCTTGACGGGGTTTCTGCGGCTCACGGCGGGGAGTATGACAGGGAGATAGAGCGTGCGGCGGACTTTATCATCGGTTATATTACGGAAAACGGCGCGGTGACAAATGCTGCGGTTGCCGAAGCCGAGGCAATGCTTGCTCCGCTTGCCGGGGCGGTGAAGAGCTATACCGCGCTCTTCGTTTCGCACGCTCATATCGACATGAACTGGATGTGGGGCTACAACGAGACTGCGACTATAACAGTCGATACATTCAGAACGGTGCTTGACATGATGGCGGAGTATCCGGACTTCACCTTTGCGCAGTCGCAGGCATCGACATACGAGATAATCGAAAAATTCCGCCCGGATATGCTTGACGAGATAAAGGCGCGGATAAAAGAAGGCAGATGGGAGGTCACGGCGGCTGAATGGGTCGAGCCGGACAAGAATATGCCGGACGGTGAATCGCTTACCCGCCAGATACTTCAGTCGAGAAAATATCTTTCGCGCCTGCTTGACATTTCTCCCGATTCGCTTTGCATCGATTTTGTCCCGGACACCTTCGGGCACAATGCAAACGTGCCGGAGATACTTGCCGATGCGGGGGTGAAATATATGTATCACTGCCGTGGGACCGACGGACCGCGCCTGTACCGTTTTGTCGCACCGTCGGGCAAATCGACCTTCAATTACCGCGAATTCAGGTGGTACAACGGAGAGATATCGACAGAGAGCTTTGAGATCGTTCCGGCGTTCTGCTCGCAGGAGAAGGTCGATACCTTCCTCTGCGTATACGGTGTCGGCGATCACGGCGGCGGACCGTCAAGACGCGATATCGAAAGGATAACCGAATACTCAAAGTGGCCGCTTACGCCGACGATACGCTTCGGAACCTTCAGGGAGTTTTTCGACAGAGTATCGGTTCAGCGGGACGATTTCCCGGAAATAAAACGGGAGCTGAACTGCCTGTTCACCGGGTGCTACACGACGCAGTCGCGCATAAAGGCGGCGAACCGGACAGCCGAAGCAAGGATGAACGACTGCGAGGCGCTGAATGCCGCGTCGTCGGTTCTGACAGGAGCGGAAAACCGGCAGAGCGAGCTTGATGCCCCGTGGAGAAACATTCTTTTCAACCATTTTCACGACATAATCCCCGGCTCCGGAACGATCGAGACACGGGAGTATGCGATGGGGCGCTTTCAGGAGACCATGGCGGCGGTAACGACCTCCGCAACACGGGCAATGAGAGAGATCGCCGACAGCATCGACACCTCCGGGATCGCGTTTGACCCGTCGCCGGAAACGGTTTCGGAGGGCGGCGGAGTCGGGTACTGGCAGGCGCAGGAAACGGGCTTCAGATTCCCGTCGGCAGAGCGCGGCAGGGGTTCCGTCCGCGTCTTTCACGTTTTCAATCCGACCGGGAATGACAGGGACGAGTACACGGAGATAACCGTCTGGGACTGGCACTATGACCTGTCTCTTGCCGGAATTACCGACGGGGACGGAGAGCCGGCAGACTTCTGCGTCACCGAAAGCGGTCAGGGGTACTGGGGACACAGCTTTACGAAGCTCCTTGTCAGGGCAAAGGTGGCGGCGTTCGGGTATTCGACACTTATACTGCGGCTGAGGACTCCCGAGGGGCATCTCGGGATAGCCCCATATGATCCCCCGATATGCGACGAGGCGATAAACGACGATCCGGTGGTGCTTGAAAACCGGTATATCAGAGCTGTATTTGATTCAAAGACCGCGCGTCTTGTCTCGCTTACCGACAAAGAAAGCGGAGAGGAGCTGATTTCGGAGCCGTCCTGCTGTTTCAGATATGCGGAGGAAAATCCGAAGTACGGAATGACCTCGTGGCGTGTCGGACCGCTTATGAAAACCGTCGATATAAACGGCGCAAACGGCGCAAGAATATACGGCGCACGCATCTGCCCGCAGTTCGGTCAGTTCTCATATGAGGTAAAGTACGGCGGCTCAGTGATAAGGGCATCGGTCATGCTGAAATCCGGCTCAAGGACGCTTGATTACTCGGTGACGGTTGACTGGAACGAGCCGGCGGTACACGGAGAGAGGATACCGCAGCTGTCGTTTGCCGTGCCGGTTTCGTATAAAACAACGGGGAAGAGTATTTCCGACATTCCGTACGGGCAGATCGTCAGAAATGCCGTCTCGCACGATGTCCCGGCGCTCAGCTTCATCGGGATATGCGGAGAGAGCGAGAAGTCGGTCGGGATAATCAGCGACTGCAAGTACGGCTTCCGCGTGAACGGAAACTGCGGCTCGGTCACGGTGACAAGAAGCGCATACGACCCCGATCCGTACCCGGAGCGCGGAATACACAGCCTGAGGATCGGTGTCACGGTATGCCGCCCGGACGAAATGAAGGGCGAAGCCGAGGTGTTCTGCCGCCCGATGCCGTTTGTCTCCGGAAAGCCCGGAAACGGCAGCCTTCCGCTTTCCGGAAGCGTGCTTTCGGTGAACGGCAATGTGAGGGTCTCCTGTCTGAAGAACCGCGAAAACGGCGAAGGCGTTGCCGTCCGGCTCTATGACGTGACGGGTGTCACGCAGAATGTCACGCTTTCCTTCCCGAAGCCGGTCAGAGAGGCGTTTTATGCCGACCCGGAGGAAAATCCGGTCTCAGCCGTACCCGTTGCCGACGGAACGGCGGTCGTCAGCGTACCGGGATATTCAACGGTTACGGTCACGGTCGGCTTCTGACGGAGCCTGACAGGATATCTCATCGGTTCCGCATATCACATATTGAAAAAATTACGGTTTCATGATATAATCAATACAGAGAAACGGACTGCCGCGGTGCATACCGCTTCCGCGGCAGGGAAACGTACTGAATCGGAGGGTTTATGTCATGAACGGTTTTGAAAATGTGAAGAAGAATTTCGGGTTCGGATGTATGCGGCTGCCTATGAAGGACGGAAAGGTCGATTATGCCGTGTTTTCGGAGATGGTCGATCTCTTCATGGCAGGCGGATTCAATTACTTTGATACCGCAAGGGTGTACCTCGGCGGTCAGAGCGAAACTGCGATACGCGACTGTGTTGTGAAAAGATATCCGAGAGAGAGCTTTGTCCTTGCGGACAAGCTGTCATCGCCCCTCTTTTCCCGTGAGGAGGATATCGTCCCGCTTTTTGAAAAACAGCTTGCGTCGTGCGGAGTCGGATATTTCGATTTCTACCTGATGCACGCGCAGACGCGCGCTTCGTTCGAAAAGTACAGGGACTGCCGTGCTTACGAGACGGCATTCGGGCTGAAAAGGCAGGGCAGGATCCGCCACGTCGGGCTTTCCTTCCACGACACGGCCGATGTCCTTGATATGATACTTACGGCGTATCCCGCTATCGAATTTGTCCAGATCCAGTTCAATTATGTCGATTACGACGATCCGACCGTCCAGTCAAAGGACGTTTACGATGTCTGCCGCAGGCACGGAAAGCCGGTCATCGTCATGGAACCGGTCAAGGGCGGAAGTCTTGCGAATCTTCCGGACGACGCCCGGGCAGTGTTCGACAGACTTTCCGGCGGAAGCGCGGCAAGCTATGCTGTCAGATACGCCGCCGGGTTTGACGGGGTTATGACGGTGCTTTCCGGCATGAGCAATACGGAGCAGATGAAGGACAACCTTTCGTATATGACGGACTTCCGCCCGCTTGACGGAAACGAAATGAAGGCGGTTGATGAGGTGAGGGGCATTGTACTGTCGAAAAAACTGATCCCCTGTACATCCTGCCGCTATTGCACCGACGGATGTCCGAAGCACATTCCGATCCCGGAGTTCTTCTCCTGTCTCAATTCGAAGCGGGTATACCGTGACAGGACTGCCGACGGCGTTTACGGAAAGCTCTGCACCGATCACGGTGTCAGTGCGTCCGACTGCGCGGACTGCGGCAGATGCGAAAGATCGTGTCCTCAGCATCTGCCGATAAGGGAGCTGCTCAGAGAGGCCGCGGCTGAATTCGACGGAAAATGACGGGGTGACTTTTTGCCGCCCGGATAAAAAACCGACGGACAGGGAATAATACGACTTCGCTGTCAGCACCTGTTTCTGTGCTTTTTTGCCGGAACAGGTGCTGATTTCTGTTTATGCGCTGAAAAGTATATCGGATATGCAGGTTTTTATCTTCTGTTTCTGAGTCAACATTTATATATTTTTTTGCAAAACGGCTTCTTTCGAACTGTCAGGAGGATGCATCTCCCTGTTTGAATATGCCGCCGATATGTCGTCGCTCGGGATTAAAATCGAGAGGACTGACGGTTTTTCGCATTGCCCGGAAATCAGTATTACCGGGCTTGCACCGGGGGAATATTCCGTTTTCCTGAACGGAGAAAGAACCGGAAAGGTCACAGCCGATGCTTCGGGAGCCGTTTATGTCGGCTCGGAAGCGGCTTCCGGCGGCACGGTCCTCAGTGTTGAGATAACCGCAGATCCGACAAAATAATACACGGATGCCGCGCTTTTCGGCTGATACCCCGTGAAATGCACTGCATCGAGGGGGCTGTCAATAAACTCAGAACGGGTTTTTGACAGCCCCCTCTTTGCCCGTTCCGGCGGGTCCTGACGGCGAGAAGACTGACCGGGCTAATTTTAAATAATCTGTGTCTGTTTTGTAATAATTGAACCCGACATATGGACAGCGCCGGCGAAAAGAGATATAATATACTCTGTATAGGCAGGTACGGATGCCGTGTATTCCGGGCTGCTTTCAGAGCTTCCGGAGGAGATATGTTTGGATATGTGACGCCGCTCGTTGACGAGCTTAAGGTCAAGGAGCATATTTTCTACAAAAGCGTTTACTGCGGACTTTGCAGATGCATGGGAAAGACCGTCTGCCCCGAATCCACGGTTACGCTGAGCTATGACGCGGTGTTCCTTGTGCTTGTCAGAATGGCACTGACGGGATGCGCGGCGGAGTTCGGCGCCGGACGGTGCACCGCTTCGCCGTTGAAGAAAAAACCGTACCTGAAGTCAAACGCGGAGCTTGAGTACTGTGCCGCGGCGGGCGCGCTGCTTGCATATTACAGTATCGAGGACAATGTCCGCGACAGCAGAGGGTTTCCGGAACTTGCGGCAAGAACAGCGCTGCTGTTTTCCCGGAGAATGAGGAAAAAAGCGGGGCTTCCGGAGCTTTCGGAAGCCATATCGGACAGAATTTCAGAGCTTTCGGAAATCGAAGGGGCGGGCGAAAAAGATCCCGACCGCGCCGCGGAGAAGTCCGGAGAGATGACGGCAGAGGTTTTCAGCCATTCCCTTGAGGGCGACGCGGCAAGAATCGCACGGGAGATCGGCTTCCATGTCGGGAAGTGGGTATATTTCGCCGATGCAGCAGACGACTATTACCGTGATCTGAAAAGAAAAGCGTACAACCCTCTGCCCGGACCGGATGCGGAAAGCCTGCGGTGCGCGATGAATCTTGAGCTTGAGGGTGCTGCCGCGGCTTTTGAGCTTATCGGGGATGCCGACCCCGGAATAAAGAACATAATCGGAAACATACTATATCTCGGGATGCCTGCGCGGGCGGAGAAAATTCTTTCCGCTCTTGAAAACGGCACTCCCGATCCACACAAGAGAGGACAGTCATCGGATGACCGACCCCTATAAGATCCTCGGCGTGTCGCGCGATGCGACAGACGACGAGATCAAGAAAGCCTACCGCGAGCTTGCGCGGAAATATCACCCCGACAATTACGCGAACAGCCCGCTTGCCGACCTCGCCGAGGAAAAAATGAAGGAGATTAATACCGCCTACTCCGATATCCAGAAGGCACGCGCGGCGGGAAGCTCCGGTCAGACGGCATCGTCGGGAAACAGCTATGACGGCGGATATACCGGTTATACCGGTTACTCCGGGGAAAACGCGGCGGATTTTGCACGCATCCGTGAGTACATAAACAACGGACGCTTTGCCGAAGCCGATCTGATACTGAATTCGCTCCCCGCAAACGCAAGAAATGCCGAGTGGAACTTTCTCAAGGGCTGTGTGCTTCTCCGCAAGGGCTGGTACTTTGATGCGCAGAAGTATTTCGAGACTGCCTGTTATATGGCGCCGGACAACAGCGAGTACCGCGAGGCGCTCAACAATATAAGAAGAAGGTCGGCAACCTACAGCAAAGAGCATCACACGGGCGGATGCTTAAGCAACTGCTCGGTCTGTGACCTCTGTACCGGGCTTATGTGTGCCGACTGCCTCTGCGAGTGCTGCGGCGGCGATCTTATCAGCTGCTGCTGACGGAGGCGTTATGAACAGAAGGGAATCGTCGGTCAGAACAAGAAAGCTTGCCGTGTCGGCTATGCTGAGTGCCCTCGGAACAGTTTTTCTGTACATCGGCTCGGCAACGAATATACTTGACCTTACCTCCGTGGCAATTGCTTCACTGCTGATATTTTTCGCCGTGATGGAGATGGGTACGCCGTATCAGTATCTGATTTACGGTGTGACGTCGCTTCTTGCCGTCCTGCTTCTGCCGGACAAGGCCGCGGCGGTCACCTACCTGCTTTTCGGCGGGATCTACCCGGTTTTCAAGGCGATGTTTGAAAAACTGCACTTCGTTGTCGCATGGATACTGAAGTTCAGCTATTTCAATACCGTTCTGACGCTCATAATCGCGATATCAAAGTACGTGGTGCATGTGGACGATCCCGATATCGGGTTCAGAATAGGGCTTTACGCGCTTGCAAACCTCACGTTCCTGCTTTATGATATTGCAACAAGTCAGCTTGTGCTTCTGTATCTTGTGAAACTGCGACAAAGATTCCGCATCGGAAAATTTTTCGGTGAACAGAGTAACCGAAAAAACGCCGCCGACATTGACAAACCCGATCGGAAAGTGTAAAATAATATCAACGGCTTTTTCATGCCGGAATCCGCCTGCTTTCATTCTCTGTACCGGTTTTTGAAAGTTATACGATCCGGCGGTAACCGGATGAATAATTGAAATCAAGAGAGCAACATATGCCAAAAAGTATGACAGCCTTCGGACGGGCAACAGGCTCCGCCGGAGGAAAGAATTATACCGTTGAAATTAAATCGGTCAATAACCGTTACCTTGACTGCTCGGTCAGACTGCCGAGGGCTTACGGATTCCTTGAGGAGAAGATTCTCGGCTTCATAAAGGGAAGCGGGATAACGAGAGGAAAGCTCGATGTTTACGTCGGGATAGAGGTGACCGGGAGCGAGGGAGCAACCGTAGAGCTTGACTCCGCATATGCAGAGGCATATGTAAAGGCTCTGAGAAAGCTGCGCGACATTTCCGGCCTTACCGACGATATCAGCGTCATGACCGTGGCGCAGAACCGCGACCTCTTTATCGTGAAAAAGCCGGAAGAGGATGCCGAAAGGGACTGGGCTGAGCTTCTCCCCGTGCTTTCGGAGGCGGTATCACAGTATAATTCCGCAAGAGAGCGCGAGGGAAACAACCTGAGGGCTGACCTGCTTGCGAAAAAGGATGAGATCGCAGTTATTGCGGAGAAAATAGCGGAGCTTTCGGAGGCAAATACCCGGAATTACCGCGAAAAACTCATAGCAAGACTGAAACAGACCCTTGACGGGCTGGATATTGAGTTCGACGGCAACCGCATTCTCACCGAGTGCGCCATATTTGCCGACAGAACAGCGGTCGACGAGGAGCTTGTCAGACTGAAAAGCCATTTTGACGCCTTTGACGCGGCGATGAACAGCAGTGAGCCGGTCGGACGACGGCTTGATTTCCTGCTTCAGGAGATGAACCGTGAGGTCAATACCACCGGATCAAAGTCAAACGATGCGGAAATTGCCGCCCTTGTGGTCGATGCAAAATGCGCGCTTGAAAAGATCCGCGAGCAGATTCAGAATCTTGAGTGACGGATAAATTGGAGAGATTTTTATGAGATTTATCAGCATAGGCTTCGGTAATATGGTCTCCGCGGCAAGAGTCGTTTCCCTTATCAGCCCGGATTCCGCTCCGGTCAAGCGCCTTATTCAGGATGCAAGAGAGGCAGGGCGGGTGATTGATGTCACCTGCGGAAGAAGAACGAGGTCGGTCATCATCACCGACAGCGACCATGTGATACTCTCCGCGGTTCAGGCGGAGACGATCTCAAACCGTCTCAACGGAGACGGCGCGGATGCCGCGGATGCCGACGAGGAAGACTGACGCATATGGAAAATGACGTTAAAAACAAGCCCGCAACAACGCTCCGCAGCAATAAAGGTATACTGCTTGTCGTATCGGGTGCTGCGGGAACCGGAAAGGGAACCGTAAACGCAAGCCTGATGAAGAATCATCCGGGATACTGCTTCTCCGTCTCGGCAACCACAAGAGCCCCACGCCCCGGCGAGGTCGACGGCAGAGAATATCACTTCATTACAAAAGAAGAGTTCGAGCGCGCGATCTCCGAGGGAAATGTCGTTGAATACACGCAGTACTGCGGCAATTATTACGGGACTCTGAAAAGCGAGCTTGAAAAGCTGGACGAGGGAAAGAACCTCATTCTTGAGATAGAGGTCGAGGGTGCGATGAATATCAAGCGCCTGTATCCCGACAGCGTTACGGTGTTCATACTCCCTCCGGATTACGAAACCCTGAGGAGCCGTCTTGTCGGCAGGGGAACAAATGCCGCGGACGACATTGAACGCCGTATGAAGAAGGCTCTTTACGAGTTCACGCTGGTTAAAAATTACGATTACGCAGTCGTCAATCACAGCGGAATGGCAGACTGCACCGCAGAGGCAATTGCCTCGATAGTCGAAAGCGAAAAGCACAGGGTTTCCCGCGCACCGGGAGCAGTTGAGGAAATGTTCTTCCTCGGCAGAGAAGAAAGCAAATAACGAAAGGTCAGGTACCAATCATGATATACCCGTCAGTTGACGAACTTACCCAGAACAACAAATACAACCGCTATACCCTTGTCATCGCCGTTGCAAAGTGCGCAAGAATGGTGACGGACGAGTATGTTGCACAGCGCGAGGCGGCAGAGCGTATGCTTGCCAACAAGGAAACGGACAAGAGCCTTGCCTCTCTCATCAGGAAGGACTTCCGCGACGAGAAGGCGGTAAGGATAGCGATAAACCGTCTCTATCAGGGCGAATACCGCATTGTCGATTCGTCGATAGACCCGAACTGCAATTACTGAGGTCATGCAGGGCGATTATCCGGTCGCGCGCGTGTACCTGCTCGACGTGCCGTATCATATCGATAAACTGTACGATTATTATATACCCGAGGAGCTGAGGGGGACGCTTGCGGTCGGCGGATTTGCGGCGGTACCTTTCGGCGGCGGTAACAGAAGGCAGCTCGCCATGGTCGGCGGGTTTGCCGGTGCTTCCGACTGCGAGAAGCTGAAGCCGGTCATTTCACCCGTTTGCGGCAACATTGTCCTTGACGGTGAGATGCTCGGCTTATGTTTGTATATGAAGGAGCATTTTCTCTGCACCGTCGGAGACGCGGTCAAGGCAATGATCCCTGCGGCGGCGCTGACAAAGGTGAAGGACACCTATTCGGCTCTCCCGGTGCCGGAGGGATGTACCATGACACCGAGGCAGGAGGCGCTGTACCGGTATGTTACTGCAAAGTGCAGCGTTTCCGGGCAGACGGCGGTGAAGGAGCAGGGACCGTCGGTCCTTCCGCTTCTGTCAAAGATGACGGTCATGGGACTTCTGCGCAGAGAATCGGAGTTTTCCGAAAGCCGGGCGGTCATGATCGAGACTGCCGAGATCTGCCCGGAGTACCGCGGACTTGACGTGGACAGCCTTTCCGCGCTTGTCAGAGGAGAGAAGCAGAAGGCGGCGCTTTCGGCGCTCGGACTCTGCGGAAGCCTTACCGTCACCGAACTGCGCGACAGATACGGTGTTCCGATGACGGCTCTGAAATCGCTTGTATCAAAAAACATCGTCAGCATAACAAAGGAAAATGCCTTCCGTGACCCGTATAAGGCAAAGGTCCCGGTGAATCCGATCAACACCGTCCTTTCGGAGGATCAGGAGAGGGCAAAAGACGAAATAATGGCTCTTGTCGGGAGCGGGAAGGCCTCGGCGGCACTGCTTCACGGCGTTACCGGAAGCGGAAAAACCAGCGTGATCAGGGCGGTCATGGACGAGGTCATAGCTTCCGGGAAATCGGTCATAATGCTTGTGCCGGAGATCGCGCTGACGCCGCAGACGGTCGGGTTCTTCCGTGCCTGCTACGGCGACCGGACAGCAGTCATACATTCCGGGCTCTCGAAGGGCGAAAGATGGGACGCATGGCGGAAAATATCGGACGGAGAGGCGGATGTCTGCATAGGCACGCGCTCCGCGGTGTTCGCACCGTTCAAAAACCTCGGTCTTATCGTGCTCGATGAGGAGCAGGAGCATACCTATAAGTCGGATATGGATCCGAAATATCACGCGCGCGATATCGCAAGATACCGCTGTGCAAAGCAGAATGCCGTGATGCTCCTTGCCTCTGCAACTCCGTCGGTCGAAAGCTACAGCAAGGCGAAAAGCGGAAAATACAGGCTTGTCACACTCAGCGGACGCTACGGCAATGCGGTGCTTCCCGATACCGTGATAACCGATATGAGGAAGGACACGCGGAGCGGGATGATCTCGCCGATCGGCAGTGAACTCCGTGCGCGGCTGAAAGACACCCTTGAAAAGCACGAACAGGCGATACTTTTCATAAACCAGCGCGGTTATAACCGTTTCCTGTCCTGCCCGCTCTGCGGAAACGTGATCATGTGCAGGCAGTGCAGCGTATCAATGACGTATCACACTGTCCCGTATGCCGGAAGAGGCTATCTTTTCTGTCACTACTGCGGCGCAAAGGAGCCGGTTCCGGACAGATGCCCGCAGTGCGGAAACGAGACGATGAAATACGTCGGCTGCGGCACCCAGCTTGTCGAGGAAGAGCTGAAAAAGCTGTTCCCGGAGGCGCGGGTCATAAGAATGGACGCCGACACCACCCGGACGAAATTCGCATATGAAGAGCTTCTCGGCAGCTTCCGTGAGGGCGGCGCGGATATACTTATCGGCACGCAGATGGTGACGAAGGGACACGATTTTCCGAATGTCACGCTTGTCGGGGTACTGAATGCCGATTCGTCGCTGTATTTAAGCGATTACAAGGCGAACGAGCGGACCTTTGACATAATAACTCAGGTCATAGGAAGAGCCGGGCGCGGAGACAAGCCGGGATGCGCGCTTGTCCAGACATACAATCCCGACCACCCGGTGCTGAGAATGGCGGCGGAGCAGAATTATGAAAAAATGTACGCGGGGGAGACAGCCCTGCGGAAATCCCTCGTCTTTCCGCCGTACTGCGATATCGTGATGTTCACGCTGTCGTCGGAGTCGGAAAATGAGCTTATGAGTGCCTGCCGGGAATTTTCATCCCTCTGGTCAAAGACGTCCGCCGCGAATGCAGACATTCCGACAGTCATGTTTGGACCGATGGAGGCACCTGTCTATAAGGTGGGCGGGATATACCGTATGCGTGCGGTGATAAAATGCCGCATGGACGGAAAAACGCGGGGAATGATATCCGGGGTGTACTCGGAGCTTTCAAGGATGCTCGGACGAAAGATCGGACTGACGGTCGATATAAATCCGAACAGCCTTTGACGCGATAACTGAAAGGAAAACTGATTTATGGCTATACTCAGGATAATCACAAAAAATGACCCGATCCTCCGGAAGCACAGCCGCCCGGTCGAGGAGATAACTCCGAGAATACTGCGCCTGCTTGACGATATGACCGACACCCTTCATAAAGCGGAGGGTGCCGGGCTTGCCGCCGTGCAGGTAGGAGTACTGCGCCGTGTGGTGCTTGTCGAGACCGAGCCGGGAAAGCTGTATGAGATGATCAACCCCGAGATAATCTACCGTTCCGGGGAGCATCAGGAGGAGCCGGAGGGCTGTCTTTCCATCCCCGGAGAGTGGGGGATCACCGACCGGCCGATGACCGTCACCGTCCGTGCGCAGAACCGGAAGGGCGAATGGTACGAGGCGACCGGTTCCGGGCTTACCGCGCGCGCGTTCTGCCACGAGCTTGACCACCTTGACGGAATACTTTTCACCGATAACGCCGTGAGAATGCTTGACCCGGAGGAGCTTGAATGAAGAAGATACTGTTTATGGGCACGCCCGGTTTTGCCGCGGCGTCGCTTGCCGCGCTTTATGAGAGCGGAGAATACTCCGTCACGGTTGTGACCCAGCCCGATAAGCCGAAGGGACGCGGATATGCCGTGACGCCGTCGGAGGTGAAGGTCTACGCTCTTGAGCACGGACTGACTGTTTATCAGCCGGCAACACTGCGGGACGAGGCTTTCGCATCGCTTCTTGCGGAGATCGACCCGGATATGATAGTCGTCGCCGCCTACGGAAAGCTGCTGCCGAAAAACGTCATCGACTATCCGGAGTACGGCTGTATAAACGTCCACGGCTCCCTCCTTCCGGAATACCGCGGCGCGGCGCCGGTGCAGCGGGCGATAATCGACGGGAGGAACGTCACGGGAATTACGATAATGTATATGGCTGAGGGGCTTGACACCGGGGATATGCTTGAGAAAGCAGAGGTTCCGATCGGCGAAAACGACGATTTCGGAACGGTTTTCGGAAGATTGGCGGTATGCGGGGCGGAGCTTCTGCTCAGGACTCTGCCGCATATTTTCGACGGCAGTGCAAAACCGGAAAAGCAGGACGGCAGTCTTGCGACATATGCAAAAAAGATCGAAAAAGCAGACTGCGTCCTTGATTTCTCAATGCCGGCAAAAAAGGTTCACGACCTGATACGGGGGCTTTCTCCCGCTCCGCTTGCATCTGCGTCGCTTTGCGGGAGGATGCTCAAGCCGGTGACGTCGCGGCTGTCTGACACGGTTTCCGGAGCGCTTCCCGGAACCGTCGTATCGGCTGACGGGAAGCTCACAGTTGTCTGCGGCGACGGAAAATGCGTTGACATCACCGAAGTGCTTCCGGCAGGAAAAAGAAGAATGCCGGCGGCGGACTATCTGCGGGGCGCGAAAATAAAAGCCGGTGACCGGTTCGATACCGTTTCCGGTGAATAAAAATCACGAAAAGGCGGAATAAATGTAATGTACTTTGACTGGACATATGTCGTATTCGTTCTCCCGATGGTCATCCTTTCCCTTATCGCTCAGGTAAAGGTCAAATCGACCTACACAAAATACAGCCGTATACTCAGCCGCCGCGGGCTCACCGCGGAACAGGCGGCAAGGATGATCCTTGACAGAAACGGTCTCCGTAATGTTCCTGTCGGACGTATATCCGGCGATCTTACCGACCACTTCGACCCGAGAACAAATTCCATATCGCTCTCCGACAGCGTTTACGGAAGCACCTCGGTCGCGGCAATCGGCGTTGCCGCACACGAATCGGGTCATGCCGTGCAGTACGCTGAGGGATACGCTCCGCTGAAATTCCGCAACGCGATAGTCCCGGTGACGCAGTTCGGGGCTAAACTCTCGACTCCGCTCGTCATTCTCGGGCTTATTCTGAGCATATATCCGCTTGCCTACGCCGGTATAATCCTTTTCGGCGCGGTTGTGGTATTTCAGCTTGTAACGCTCCCGACAGAGTTCAATGCCTCAAGACGGGCACTTGCCGTGCTTGAAGAGGGGAATTATCTCGACGGCGAGGAGCTGCGCGGCGCAAAAAAGGTGCTGTCGGCGGCGGCAATGACATATGTTGCGGCATTGTTCATGTCGCTTATGTCGCTTCTGCGGCTGATAGTTATCGTCTCCGGCAGCAAAAACAGCCGGAACCGAAGGTGATATTCTGAGGGGAAATATATGAATGTCAGAGAGGCGGCGTTTCTGTCGCTCGGAAAATGCACTCCGGAAGGGAAATATTCCAACCTTGAGGTGGATTCCGCAATAAAAAAATACGGCTTCACGGGGAGTGACAGGGCGTTTTTCACCGCACTTGTCTACGGTACGATCGAAAAGAGGATAACCCTCGATTACGTCATCTCCCGCTTCTCGTCAAAGCCGCCGGAAAAGCTCGAGCCGAAGGTACTTGATATCCTCCGGCTCGGAGCATATCAGATACTCTTTCTCGACCGCGTGCCGGACAGTGCCGCCTGCAACGAAAGCGTGGAGCTTGCAAAGTATCACACGCACAAGGGGACGTCGGGCTTTGTAAACGGCGTCCTGCGCAGTATTTCAAGGGGAAAGAATGCGATTGAATACCCGGAGAAGGGAAATGCCGGATATCTGTCGGTGAAATATGCCTGTCCGGAATGGCTCTGCACCATGTGGGAACGCGATTACGGCTATGAGAAGTGTGAAAGCATCCTCTCCGGTCTGAACCGCAACCCGAGGATAACTCTGCGCGTGAATACCCTTAAAACCGACCGCGAAAGCCTGAAAAAGCGTCTTTCCGATGACGGAATCGGCTGCACCGGAACGGTTTTGTCGGAAAACGGGCTGGTACTTGATGAATATACGCCGATAGGCGACGTCACTGCGCTTGCCGATGGGCTTTGCTTTGTTCAGGACGAGGCGTCGCAGCTCTGCACGGCCGCGGTTGACGCACATCCCGGCGATACGGTCATAGATACCTGCTGCTGCCCCGGCGGAAAGAGCTTCGGAATTGCCATGAGCATGGGAAACAAGGGGAGAATATTCAGCCTTGACCTTCACGAAAGCAAGCTGTCCCTCGTTGAGAAGGGGGCGGAGCGGCTCGGAATCGGCATAATATCTGTCGCCGTCCAGAACGGTGCAAAAATCCGGGAGGAATTCATCGGGAAAGCCGACAGGGTGTTGTGTGACGTCCCCTGCTCGGGGCTCGGAGTCATCGCGAAAAAGCCCGACCTGCGTCACAAGTCCCCGGAAGAGCTTGAAAGACTTCCGGAGATACAGTATGCGATACTTGATACCGCTTCCCGCTATGTGAAACCGGGCGGGAAGCTGATCTATTCGACCTGTACGGTCAACAAAAGAGAAAATGAAGAGAACCGGGAGAGGTTTCTGAGAGAGCATCCGGAGTATTCCGGGTGTGCAGAGGCAATGCCGTTCGGCAAAAGCGAGGCTACACTTTTTCCGGATGAACACGGAACGGACGGATTCTATATCGCCGCGTTCAGAAAAACAGGCGATAAGTGACAGGCTGAACATCAAAACCGGACGGTTCATTGTCTAAAAGCACGAATAAGCTATAAAAACCGAAAAAAACGAAATTTACTGTTGACAAACCCCGACCGAAGTGCTATAATATACAAGCCTTCAGGGGGGGGAGAAAAGAGAGGGAAAGCGGGAGAGAGCGAAAGCGGCCTGCGAAAAAAACTTTTGAAAAAAAGTGAAAAACCTCTTGACAAACCCGACTGAAAGTGATATAATAATCAGGTCGCCTCAGGAGAGGGAAAGAGCGAAGGGAAGCGAAAGCGAACGGAGCTCAAAAAACTTTGAAAAAAGTTTGAAAAACCTCTTGACAAAAGAAGCAAAGTGTGGTAGAATATAAACCCTGCCGCACGAAGCCGAAAGGTAAGAGCGACAAGCGGTCCTTGAAAATTGAACAGCAAATGAGAAAGTACAAAGCACAAGAAAGTGTCAAGAAAAACTTGAACTGAAAAGTGTAAAAACGATCTCGTACAATTCCTTTAAAAACAAAGTAAAAGAGTAAGCTAAGAAGCAAAACTCGACAAATGAGATTTTAACCGCTGCAAAGCGATTGAGATACAAATTTATCGAGAGTTTGATCCTGGCTCAGGATGAACGCTGGCGGCGTGCCTAACACATTCAAGTCGAACGGTGAAGGGATTTCGGTCCCGGATCAGTGGCGGACGGGTGAGTAACGCGTGAGCAACCTGCCTTTGCTTGGGGGATAACGTTTGGAAACGAACGCTAATACCGCATAAAACAGCATTCCGGCATCGGGAAGCTGTCAAAGATTTATTGAGCAGAGATGGGCTCGCGTCCGATTAGATAGTTGGTGAGGTAACGGCTCACCAAGTCGAC
>OLGD01000115.1_pt1 | contig 154331 bp, 115 predicted proteins | sample 1605311 | NCBI WGS metagenome assembly OLGD01 (sample SAMEA3888917, study PRJEB22519) | human gut metagenome | biome: human gut; feature: human-associated habitat; material: faeces | place: Denmark | collected 2010 | reverse complement strand
TTTTTATTGCTTATTATCCGCACCCAAAAAGTTGCATTTATAAGTTGAACTCAAGTAATAATAATTTGATCATACTGTTGTTTCTTCTGTGGTGGATACTGGTAATGAGATGGTAAATTCACTGTATTTTCCTTCCTGGCTTTCGACGCTGACATAGCCGCCGTGCGAGCGGGTGACGTTCATGACATAATTCAGTCCCAGGCCGAAACCTGTAACACCATCGGCAGCATTGCTCCGGTTGATCGAAGCCCGTTCGAACTTGTCGAATATATGGTTTTGTGCAGCAAGGGAAATACCGATCCCGTTGTCTTTTACCTTGATTTGTGTGAATTGGTTATACCGGCAGGAAGTGATCTGTATTTCGACCGCCTCCCCGGAGTATTTGATCGCATTATCTATCAGGTTGCTGACCGCCTCCTTCAGATATTCTTCATCCGCAAATATATCTTCCGCTTCTATGTTTAACAGGAAAGTGACGGTTTTATTCGTCTTGGCAGTGAATAACTGTGTCAGTTCCTCCAACATCGGGCGGATAGGGATCAGGCTTTTTTCAAGCAGTAATTGTCCGTGTTCCAGCTTGGAGATGGTCAGCACTTTGTTGGTCAGGGCCAGCAGATGTTGTGCTTCTTCTTCCAGGATGTCGAAGTATTTCTCTTTCTTCTCCGGTTTTCCGTCCAGCTTTCCGCTTCGGAGGATACGGGCACCCATCAGGATCGAGCTGAGAGGTGTTTTCATATCGTGGATCATCGCATAGGAGAAGTCTTCCCGTATTCGTGCGATCTCGTCCTGTTGTTTGATAATTTTGATTTGCTTCCGGATACAGATCAGCAGGATCCCCAGCGCAATAGTCGTTCCGAAGAAAAAGTAGAGCAGTTTGCCGATAGAACCTGCCCGCGGATTTTTAATGTATGCCTGTACGCCTTGTGTCTCACTGACCGGGAAAACAAAAGTGTGCCGTTCGTTGAACAGGCGGTTGTAATCTGTGAAATAGCGGATATTCTCCCGTTGTACCGCAGCAGGGCTGTCCAGGGATACCGTATCTATGCGAAACGCCAGTTTGTCGAGATGGCGTTTGTCGAGTTCTTCCCGGAAGAGGGCGGGAAGGAATTTTGTTTTGTCTGTCTCATATTGTTCGGTAGCGTGGCAGAAAGATTCGTGTAGCTGTCGTGCCAGTTGTTCTTTTGTCAGTGAATAACTTCGCCCGATCCATTGCCCGATAAGGAAAAGGACGATTAAGGAGGTGACAGCCGATGATATAATGTAGAATGATTTCGTCATAATACTTTGATTTCATTGGCAAAGATAGGTAATTTCATTTTTCCGGCACCCTTCGCTTTCCATCTTAACGTAAAGATAACGTTGGGATAACATTCCGTTTCTTTGTTCCTCTGTATCTTTGCAATGTAGAAATCAAATAAAAACAAACGATATGGAAACAAAAGAAATGAATTTGGAAGGATACGCTCATTCGGAAGGCGTAGAGGTGAAAGTGAGTGCGGCCCGGGTAAATATAACGATATTGCTCTATCTGTTCTTTTTTGTCGTAGGCGCAGTTGTATTGTTCAATTATATTTGGGGAGATGGCTCGAGTTATGGCGCCGGATATGAACTGGGAAACATTGCCAGGCTACAGGCTTTATCTGTAAAAGGTGCAATTATTATGGCTCTTTGTTGTTTAGTATATACCTTGCTTCAATATGGTTTGCTGTATTGGTTTACCGGAAAAGATCGCCGGGCGCTCCATTGGAACACGGACTGGAAGTCATTAGGATTTCTGGTGAAGAAACCGCTGCTTTTGAAATATTACCGGATAGCGTTGCTGACTCCGTTTGTTCTGATTGGTTTACTTCCTTTTATACATGGTCTTTGTACAGGAAATGATGTCTGCTTTTTTATTGGTGTCTTCTGTATTGTGGGTAGCGGCGCTGATTGCTATTATTTCTGGAAACTTCGTTCTTTCAATGGCAACGATAAGATAGTGGATGGGGATGAGTCGCTGAGCGCTACTATTATAAAGAATTCTTATTAAGACCTAAACCTATAAACACACTATTTTTATGAAAGAAGGCAGGAGAACTCTCTTGCCTTCTTCTTTGATAATCGAATAACAAATAATACCTTTGTAACCTAAGAAGCAAAATAATAAAATATATGGCCGAACAAAAAGTAGTGATAAGTAAGGATTTGAAAGCTGATTTACAGGCATTCCTTGCAGCACTGAATTACGATAAACTGTTTATTCTTACCGATACAAATACACAGGAAAAGTGTTATCCGCTGATACAGGATGTGCCGGCAATCAAAGAGGCTCCGGTAATAACTGTTGATGCCGGCGATACGCATAAAGGGCTGGAGGCCCTATCGAATATCTGGATGCGCCTTTCCAATGAAGGGGCTTCCCGTAACTCGCTGTTGGTGAACCTGGGTGGTGGCATGGTGACGGATATGGGCGGTTTTGCCGGTGCTACTTTCAAGCGCGGCTTGAAGACGGTCAATATCCCTACAACACTGATGGCCTCGGTAGATGCTGCCGTGGGAGGTAAGACCGGTATTAATTTCAACGGATTAAAGAACGAAATAGGTTCTTTCTATCCGCCGGAATGCGTGTTTATCGATTGTGAATTTCTTCGTACGCTGGATAGGGATAACCTGTTATCCGGCTATGCGGAAATGATTAAACATGCGCTGATCAGTTCGATGGACACCTATGCGACAGTTATGTTGTTCGACCTCGACCAGAAGATGGATTATGCATTCCTGAATAAGATGGTGGCGCAATCGGTTGCCGTTAAGGAACGTATCGTGGCAGAGGACCCGAAAGAACACGGTATCCGCAAGGCTTTGAACTTCGGCCATACGATTGGACATGCTTACGAAAGTCTTTCTTTCAAAAAGAACCGTCCTCTATTGCATGGTCATGCGGTGGCTGCCGGTATCGTGAGCGAGTTATATCTGTCCCACAAGTTATGCGGTTTCCCTTCGAGCAATCTGAGCCAGGTTATCCAGTATATCAAAGAATATTATCCGGCTTTCATCTTTGATTGCAAAGACTACGAAACTTTATATGAACTGATGACCCATGATAAGAAGAATGAAGGTGGTATAATCAACTTTACCCTTTTGTCTAAAATCGGTGAGGTTCAGATAAATCAGGCAGTAACAAAAGAGAAAATACTGGAGTCATTAGATTTTTACCGCGAAAGTTTTGGCGTATAAAGGAAAAATCTTACCTTTGCAGCCGTAAAGAAAAACGGGATGTAGCTCAGCCCGGTAGAGTACGCGTCTGGGGGGCGTGTGGTCGCAAGTTCGAATCTTGTCATCCCGACAATTACTGAGCGGAAAGGGAGTTAAGTTTTATGCTTGACTCCCTTTTTATCTTTATGCTTTACTTATCCACCAACATTAATCCGACTCCTCTTATCGTTTTTATCAATACAAGCGGGTCATCTTCCAGGAGTTTTCTAAGTTTTGCTATAAAAACATCTAATGTACGTGATGCAAAATAATCGTCTTCCGTATTCCAGAAACGGCTGAGGATTGCTTCCCGTTTTATTGTTTCGTTTTTGTTTTCTGCCAGAAGTTGCAGGATTTGTGCTTCCCGTACGGTCAGTATTTTCTTCTCGTTTGTCTCATCATTCCGGAGGGAAGCATGTTCTGCATCCAGCGTATAACGGCCGATTTTGTAAAATCTGCTTTCATTCCGTGTCTTTGTACCCTCCTTCATTTTTAGTAATCCATGAATATGGGCATCCAGTTCATCGGGAACAAAGGGTTTTTTGATGTAGTTGTTTACACCTATTTTGTAGCCTTCCCTCACATCTTTGGGGGAAGTCAGGGCGGAAGCGAATACGATTGGAGTATCGCCGTCTGTTTCACGGATGCGTTCCACCATCTGGAATCCATTCATGACAGGCATGTCGATGTCCGAAATGATAATATCCGGATGATGTTGTTGCCAGGCTTGCAAACCTTCCATGCCGTTGCCGGCGGTTATGACTTCGTATCCTCCGATGATATCCTGTAATCCGCTTTGTATGATATAGGATAAAGTCGGGTCGTCTTCTACTAAAAGTAACTTTATCATGATGCTGTTGTTTTTCGTGGAATATATAAGGTAAATTCACTGAATTCACCTTCCAGGCTGTTTACTATCACTTTTCCTTCATGGGCTTCCATCACCTGATATACATAATTCAGTCCCAGGCCGAACCCGGTTGTCCCGCCCGATTTTGTACGCAAAGATGCAGAGGCGCGTTCGAACTTGTCGAAAATCGTTTTCATATCCTTTTCGGAGATTCCGATACCGTTATCCCGTACTTTGATAAGCGTATATTTATCTGTTACCTGTGAACTGATATCTATATTGACAGATTCTCCGGAATATTTGATGGAGTTATCCAGCAGGTTGCTGATGGCTTCTTTTATAAATTCATCATCGGCGTATGCCGTGTCTGCCTGGAGATTAATTGTGATATGTACCGGTTTGGTCGCCTTTGTGGTGAACTTCTCTTTTAAGTCGGCCATCATTGGTTGCAGTTCAAAGGTGGATTTGGCCATTTCCAGTTTATGATTTTCCAGTTTGGAAAGAGTTAACACTTTATTGGTCAACATTAACAGATGGTCTGATTCGTTTTCTATGATGGTGAAGTATTTCTCTTTTATCTCCGGTTTATCGTCCAGTCGTCCGCTATGCAGGAAGTTGGCACACATGATGATGGAACTGAGCGGGGTTTTCATATCGTGTATCATGGCGTAAGAGAAATCTTCTCTCATCCGGGCTATCTTATTTTGTTTGCTGATGATTTTTATCTGGTAAAGAATGCAGTAGACAACAAAGACCATGATAAGACCTGTTGCAACCAGCAACAGTCCCATCTGACGGAAAACAGCCCCGTAAGGATTGATTAAAACAGCCTGAAGTCCCTGGCTATTGTCTGATTTGATGAATGTTATATCTGTTTGTAATGCCTGATAATCATGCGGAAATTGAAAATCAGGAACAGAGCTGCTTAAAACAGAACCTGTGGAGTCGACCAGGTTGCAGGTTGTCTGTGTGTGAATATTGGCTTGTTCCAACTGGACCTGGTAGATAGAATCCAGTTTATCCAGTGCCACAGGCACATGAAGAAGAGTATCCATTGTTTCCTGTATAAACAGATAAACTTTATTGACTGCATAATCACTGTAGTCAATATTGTCACTTAGATCCATGTGAAAATTTTTCTCGATCGATACATCATTACCGTCTTCATCCGTATAGTTATCCATTCTTATATGCAATTCAGTCGTGACGGCGGTCTTAAATAATTCATTACTTTTCTTGATTGTTTCATTCCTGACGGTCGAGTAGGTCGTGAACAGCCAGATACCCTGTAAAGCCAATATAGCCAGTAATCCGCACAGAGTAAGTATTTTAATCGGTCTATTATTCATGTTTCGTCATTCCTTTTTTCCCGTTAACCTAACATTAACCCGGCATTAACCCGGTCCGGGAATGCCTTGTTTTACTTTTGCTGCATCAAAGGTAAAGAATTTAAAATAGAGAGAATATGATACGTAAATGTTTTTTATTAGCAGCCGGTATATTGCTTATCAGAATGATGGCAGATGCGCAAGACGTTAAAGGAAAAGTAGTTGATGCCTCACAGGCACCGGTCGAATCAGTAACTGTAGTAATGCAGACCATCGATTCTACATTTGTGGATGCTGTCATAACAGATATAGACGGAAACTTTATGCTGAAACAGCATCCGGATAAGTATCGTTTGATTTTTCAGCATTTATTATACCAGACCCAAATAAAAGAATATTCAGGGGAGGATGCCGGAATCATAATGATGCAGGAACAGGATTATGCACTGAACGAGGTCGTAATAAAAGGTGAACGTCCGCAGGTAAAGGTTGAAAACGGAGCGCTGGTTTATGATGTGTCAGTATTGGCTGAAAAATCGACAGTCAGCAATGCGTATGAATCCATCCTGCATCTGCCGGGAGTTATGGAGCAGAATGAAAGTATCAGCCTGGCCGGTACTGGTAATGTAACGGTCATATTGAATGGAAAACCTTCTTCCATGACGAATGACCAGTTAGTCAATTTATTGAAAAACATGCCTGTATCTAATGTGGCGAAAGCAGAAGTGATGTATAATGCACCGGCAAAATATCGTGTTAGGGGAGCAGTGATTAACCTGGTCCTGAAAAACACGAAATCGGAAGAACCGTTTGTGCGCGGTGAGGTGGGAACGGAGTACATGCAGGCCCGTTATGCCAATGGAAGCGGACATGCGAATCTTTCCTTTGTGGGAAAGAAACTATCGGCTGATATTCTTTATTCTGCCGATTATCAGAAAAGGATTATTGATAATGATATTGTATCTCATCATAAGATCGGAGATATAATATATGATATAGAACAATATAATAAAGGAGAACGTCGCGGGCTGACCCATAATATGCGTGCCGCATTGGATTATCAGTTATCGGAAAATGATCATCTGAATATGGCTTATACTTCTGCAATCACTCCAAACAGGAAAGCCGTGGAAAAGTCTTCAGGCAATTTTTCCGAATCCTCTAATAGTAAAATGGGTGATGAACAAATGCATAATGTAAATGTGGATTATACTTCTTCCCTGGGTTTGAATGTCGGTCTCGATTATACCTATTATAATTATCCGTCCACTCAGGATTATATAAATAAGACAGAAAGTTCCGAACAATTGTTTCTGGCTGATGCCAGCCAGACAATCAACCGTTGGAATGTATATGCCGGACAGACCCATACTTTACCTTCTGATTGGGAGTTGAATTATGGCATCGACTTTACATTTGCCAAAGATAAAAGCTCGCAAATCTATCGTCCGCAGGATGGTTCCGATATGTCGGGGCTGAATACCTGTACAGATCTGAAAGAAGAAACGTATAATTTCTATGGTGGTGTTGAAAAGTCTTTCAACGACAAACTTTCCTTATCTCTGTCTGTTGCCGGAGAGTATTATAAATTAATGAATTATAAAAAGTGGGCCGTTTATCCTGCGATGCAGTTAAGCTATGCCCTTTCCGACAGCCATATCTTCCAGTTGGGATTTTCTTCCGATAAGACGTATCCGGAGTATTGGACTATTCAGGAATCTGTTAGTTATATGAATGGGTATGCAATGCTTTTGGGGAATCCGGCGTTACGGCCGTCTACCGATTATACGGCAGAACTGACATATGTTTTGAAGAATAAGTATATGTTTAATGTGTATTATAGCTACATAAAAGATTTGTTTAATCAATTGGCTTACCAAAGCCCGGATAAACTAGCATTGATTTACCAGACAATTAATTATGATTATGAAGAGAATTATGGCGCAACGGCAACAATTCCTTTCTCTGTCGGCAGTTTCTGGAATTCTCAGATTACGTTGGACGGATCTATCCTCAAAGATGTTTGCGATTCGTTTCATGCTATTCGCTTTAACCGGACAAAATTCCGGGGAATCGCAATGATGAACAATACCTTCAAGCTCTTTTCGGAACCGGATATTCGTCTGGAACTGAATAGTATGTATGTTTCGTCTTTTATACAGGGTATATATGATATTTCTCCCATCTGGAAGATAGACGCCGGTTTGAAATGGACTTTTGCCGGAAAGAAAGCTGAATTGAAATTGAAAGCGAATGATCTGTTCGATTCATTCAATCCGGATACCAAAATAAATTATAAAGGCCAGCACCTGATAATGAATCAGAGACGTGATAGCCGGAACATTTCAGTTTCGTTCGTTTATAAGTTCGGTGGCTATAAAGCTAAAGAACATAAATCGGTCGATACTTCCAGGTTTGGATTTTGACGGAGGTTTGATTAGAATTCTATCGTTTTCTTTTCCCTTTCATTTTTAATGACAGCGTTTCGTTCCAGGGGTTTACTGTAACCCTGGTCGAAACGCAAACTGATTTTTACCAGGAACATGTTGTTGTATGATTTCAGGTGGCGCGAAGTATTTTCCTGGTAAAGCGATGTTTCCAACATTCTCTGCTGGTTATGTCTGATACCTGCTGAAATGGGCGGAATGTAGGAGAGCGCAACAGATATCCGTTTATTCCAGAATAGCTTGTTTGCGGATATCAGCCAGTTGTCTTTATCGGTCATTTGATATCCCTGGCTGAGGATTTGCTTTTTCATATTCCGGTAATATCCGACCTGAATACCAAACGATTTGGCAGGGTGGTAATAACTTATTTCTGAGTTGGCAAGCCATCCGTCCGGTCTTGTTCTGATTTCGGCGTTCAATGCTTCTCCGAGGTAATATGTCACATTGTTTTTGAATCGGATATAATTGCCGAAAGGCTGATCATAAGTGATTTGCAAACTATATTCTCTTGTGTTTATATTACAGAAAGACCTGTATAACTTATGTCCTTTTTCGATATATAACTCACTGATTTCATCATGAACATAATTGAGTGCAGGGGTAATTGTTATCCGGTTACCTAATGAAATGCGGGCGGAAACAGTATGCCGGATGGCTGATTTCAGTTCTGGGTTTCCTATTTGTGTCAGGAACGTATCGATTACCAGGCTCATAGGGCTGAGCTGGTATAATAAAGGATAATGCTGATTAGTTGAATAACTGGCATTTATGTTTATGTTTTTATTGATGCTGATGTTGGCCTGTATGTAAGGCAGAAACCGGGTATAATTACTTTTTATATCTCTGTCATATGAGCTTATATGCTCGATGGCAGCCCCGAATTTAGTCTGTATTTTCGTTGAAGGACTAAATTTCATGTAGGCAAATACTTTATTCCGATATTCCCGGTAGTCCAAAAAGCCTTTGCCGTGACTACTTTCCGATCCATACATTCTCCAGGCATTGGAATATCCTAAGTTCATCGATATCTGGGACGATAACGAATATTTTCCTTCGACATTAAATAATGTATGGTTTTTATACTCGTTGTATGTATCCTGGATTATATAGTTCGATGCATCGTTCTGGTCGTATTGGTTTTTTATATCATTGTAATAATAATTGTATGAAAAATCGCTATATAACCGGAAACGTTCGCTAAACTGTCCCTGATAATACAGTGTGCCGACAAATGTGTAATCAGATGTGGCAGTTTCTGTTGAATTTTTGATCGTGCGTCGGTCATTGTTACTTATATCCGTACGTTCCATGGTGTATATCTGGTTTGTTTCTGTCTTGCCGGATACATAATCACCTTGGATGCCAACCGTTTGCGTCGGTGTGATTTGGTAACTGACTCCAGCCGTTATGGTATTATTCTTATGCTCATACAGGTCATTGGGTGTGTTTTCCGGCATTTCTGAAATAAGTTCCACACCTCTGTATATTAAATTTTTGGATACAGGTAAGTCTTGGTTTTCCTTGTTATGAGAATAGGTTGCATAGAAATTGATTTTGTCATAGGTATAACTCATTCTGATTACAGGTTGATTCAATATCAGCCGTTTGCTGTTGTTTATACCCGAAAGGCCGACGGCTGAAAAATTAGAGGCATAGATGTCATATCCCCGGTAATCCTTTTTCAGGGTAATATTGATAATGGCTGTATAATCGTCGGATATGAAACGGCCGGACGCTCCATTGATCACTTCAACGGTATGTATTCTGTCGGGTGACATATATTTTATATGATCCTGCGATTGTTGTATTCCGTCTACTAACAGTAATATATTCTTACTGTCGCTTACTTTGAGGGTATTAGTTGCTTTGTCGAAATAGATCCCGGGTATTTTATGCAATAGTTCTTCCGTATTGTTTATTCCTCTGCGCATATCAGGAGTGATGGAGTAACTGTTGCAGTCTACTTTATGGCGAACTTCATCTGCTGTGATAATTGTTTCGGGGAGTATGAAAATTAGTGTATCTTCGGTTTTCTTGCCGGATGCGGTTCCGGTGAAAACAAATTGTCTGTGAGGTTCGGATGGCTTTGTTTCCGTATTGCTTTTCGGTACTTGCCTGTCTAACGGAATGATGATATATACATGATTTATTTGTTCGACTTTGAACGGTTTATTGTTTAGCAGATGATAAAGGGCGTCTTCCGGATTTTTAAATGTTTTCGAGACGGATATATTATAAGCGGATAACGCTTTGTCATCAAACGATATTTCCATGCCAAGCATTCCTAAAACAGTGTTTAAAGGTTTGTTGGAAACAGTAAGCTGCATTTCCTGTGAAAATGCAGCGATTGTACTTATCAACTGTATGAAAATGATGACTATTGACCTTTTCACTTATTCTATGCTGAATTTGATTTCAAAAGGTTTTCCTATAATTTCGAGTATCATATCAGGTTTTGTGGCCCTGCTAAAATTACCAGTATAGACATGTCCCGGAGGAATGTCTGCTTTGACCCTAATATCATACTGACGTTCTATTTCATTGATCACTTCAACCAGTGGGACTCCTTCAAAAACAAATTTGTCTTCTATCCATCCGATTGATTGACCGGCATTGATATTTTCTTTAATGGTCAGTTTACCGTTATGATAGGTCAGTTGCATATCCGGAGCGAGGGTGGTCGTTTCATTATGGGTTGTCACTTTTACTTTGCCGGTCAGACAGGTTACACGATAGTTCCCTGGCCGTGAAAATATATTGAAACTTGTTCCTAATACATTCACTTTATTCTGATTTGATTTTACAGAAAAACGTTTTCCCTGTTTTACTTCGAAAAAGGCTTCTCCTTCAAGTTCAACATTTCTCGATATAATCCATTGGTAAGGTTTATAGGTAAGCCGGCTATCGGCATTGAGATTTACTTTTGAGCCGTCAGGAAGGGTGACAGCAAGATGCGATCCCCGTTTCGCAATTTCGGTCACGGTATAAGATTGAGAGATTACAGACCCGGTCAGGATAATGGCAACAAGGAGCACGGCTGCATATTTCCAAAATGGGATATGCCGGTTTTTTTTTGAAGATGGGGTATCTTCAAGGCTGGCAAAAGCTTCATTCCAGATATCTTCCTTGCTTTTGCTCCATTGGGGGATTATTTTAATATTGTCCGGTTTCATTTTTAGTTTCCGTTAATAATACTTTCTTTAGAAATTGCAATGCGGAATTCATTCGTTTCTCAACTGTTTTAATACTTATATCAAGGAGTCCTGCAATTTCGTGATATTTTAATTCATCGTTCCGGCTCATCAGGAAAACGATGCGTTGTTTTTCGGGCATCTGTTCCAGAGCTCTGGCATAGGATGTGGCAAGTTCCTTGAAAAGTATCTCCTCTTCGGGAGACAAGCCTGATGCGTCATTGCGTATCATATCCTGCTCGAAATGATTCCGGCTTGTTTCTTTCCGATAAGAACTTATCACCATTTCATTCGCCATTTTATATAAAAGGGCTTTCAGGTTATTATTATGTAACTGTTCTTTTTTCTCCCATATTTTCATAAATATCTCTTGCGCTATATCAGATGCCATATCAGTATCGCCGCAACGATAAAATATGAAACTCCGGACAGCATCAAAATATGTATCAAATAAGAGTTTAAACTCCTTTTTACTCAACATTTAGCGAACAGTTTGTCGTTGATCTACTCTTTGTACTTATTCACTTTTTTCATATACCCGATAAATTTATCCCATTCATTTGCTATGGCCTGCATATTCTCATCACGTATTTTTTGTATTTCAGTCAATGAACCTAAAACTGCAATATCAGGATATCCGTCGTTTATAAAAAATTTATTTTCAATTATACTGTAATAGAATACCGGTGAGTTGAAAATTTGGGAGTTGACATCTGAAACCCGGGTCAAGGTAGAAAACAAATACTTGTCATCCAGATAAAATTTAATATTGGCATAAAGTGAAATGGAGTTTTGTTGATAGTAATTGTCTTTAAACCGGATTTCTTTTGTTGTTCCGTTGAACCATAGGATATCATCTCCTGTAAAAATGATTTCCTCAGTGGGTTCGTTTGCCGATTTTGTTTCTGCTTTTATAATGAGTTTAGAATATCCCTCTTCAGGAGAAGGATTCGAAGGATCATTTGAGCAACTACTCATAAATATAGTCAGAAACAATATTGATAAAAATAAATAAAACCTTTTCATACGATTATTATTAATGGATTAAAATTACTATATCTTTTTGAATTAATAACCGTATGAGTTAAAGGATACCCTATATAATATGTTGTCAATTAGTATCCTTTAACTATTTTGCTATTGTTGGATTTGGGAAATGAATTTCCAGTGACCGTTTTTTACCACAACGGCGGGCGGGTCAGGATACGAATCGTCATTTGTTTTTCGGAGCTAGCACCGACAAACCCTAATCCGCCGACAACGTTTTGAGGTATAATGACCGGTTCCATAAAGGTTTCGTTATAGTTTCCCGACTCAAGGCAGTTCATGGCACGCATATACCGATAGTCTGTCTGGGTGATACAGAGTAGCCGGATGACGGCATCTGTCTCTACAAACAGCTTTTCGTCCATATTTTTGTGATCATAGTAGCGTGTATATACATTAAGCGTGTAAGATCCGTTTTCGAAACGACTGTCGGTGAATACGTTGTTCACATTTTGGACGGTCATATCAAGGATGCCGAATTCTTCATCATCGGCAGTACTGAGATGACCATCGGTCAACACGATATCTTCCTGACTGATAATATCCGGATAGATGATTTCCGGTCCGTATGTTGTTCCCTCTTCCGGATATGTCCGGTAAGTGTTTTCCTGGATACGCAGTTGATAATAGTTCTTTTCTCCGGATCGGTCGTTGAATGTGATTCTGTACCGGATGCAGTTATCCATATAATATCCTATTTTAATTTTAGTCAGAAGGGTATCTACCTGTATAATTTTTTCGATCGGTTGGGGTATTTTTACTTCAGCCCAGGCGTGATATTGCCCGTTTTCCGCAGCTGCTTCCAGGCGTACCAGATCACCGGGGAGAAACTGGGTTTTCACGCGGCAGTATTTTGTAGAGTCATTATAACTGGTGGAGATCAATTCGGCTTCAGCAACTTCTTTCTTCTCTCCGTTGACATAGATCGTGACGGCTCCATCGCTCACTAATGTTGTTGTCTCGCCATCAATGATATGCAAGTAAACTTGATTCTCTTCTTTTTCGGCTTCCAGAAAGGTATTCATGAGTAGTTGGGGCTCTTGAATTTTACTTTGGAAGGGTATCTCGTTCTCACAAGCTGAGAAAAGAGATGTATAGAGTATGAATAATAGATAGGATAAATTCTTTCTCATGTCATTTTCTGTTTTAGAATTTAAATGTATAAGTGACGGAAGGTATACAGGGTAATAAAGTCTGTTTGATCAACCTTGTTTTCCTTTTCCAGGTTGTTTCAGGCATACCTCCTTCTCCAATATGTTCTTGTCCGATGTATTCTTCTTCCAGATAGATCAAATTGGGAGTCATGGCATTATAGGCATTGTAGACAGATATATTCCAAGTGTGTGTACCCCGGCGTACTTTTTTATGGAAGTTAACTCCCAGGTTCAATCGATGACTGACGGGTAATCGGTAATTGTTGCGGTGTTCGATATAATCGAGCAAGTTTCCGTTTATTGTCCCGGTACGCTGTTCGGCTAATGTTGCTGCCCCTCCGGTGTTAAATATCCAGGTGAGTCCAATATCGAACCGTTCACTGAACTGATGGTTCACACAAAAATTTATATTGTGGCGACGGTCATATTTATAGGGGAAACGTTCTCCGTAGTTAATGCTGCCGTCTTTGAACTGGCGGTCACTTTTGGCAATTGTATAGGCCAGCCAGCCGGTTGTTTTTCCCAGCGTTTTTTGTGCAAGTATTTCCAGTCCGAAAGAACGTCCGCGACCCATTTCCACTTTTTCCTGCCATCCTCCTGAGGTTCCGAAGAAAGAGGCGCCATCCTGATATTCCAGAACATTATGCATATCTTTATAATATCCTTCCAACGAAAATTCCCATCCTTTTATCCCTGTATAGTATCCCCCGACAGCATATTGAAATGACCGCATCGGGCGGATATTTTGAGTAACAGGCACCCATAAATCAGTTGGTAGTGAGATGGCTGACGACGATAATAAATGTACGTACTGTTCCATTTGAGTAAATGAACCTTTTATTGCATAGTCTTTGTTCAGGCGGTAGCGGGCGGACAGGCGGGGTTGTGCTGAGAAATAGCCTTTCCCTTGGGTGTAAAACAAGGAAAGATGTATACCTGCATTAATACTTAACCGGGTACCTATGTTGAAGTCATCTTCTGCATATAAAGCGCATTCATGGCCATGCAGATTACTGTTAGAAGAATCTTTATAGATGGTATCTTGTGCTACTGATCCGTTTTCTGCTTCTCTCACATTTGAGGTTGTGACCTCCGGCCGGAACGTATGATTCAGATAAGAGCCGCCGAATTTGATATGATGGTTCGGGGCAGGCGTATAGTCGAAATCTGTCTGGATACTAACATCGTGTATCCCTGACCGATAATCGGAATTATATGTATAGGTTTCGTTATGCATGGGATCGGTATTGGTCTTTTTCTCGGTTCCGGTGGCTTCCTTTTTATAACTGTCAGCCATTGACATCTGATAATGGTTGTATGCTACAGTCGTGTTACTGAACAACTTATTGTTGAACACATAATTCCAGCGTCCGGCTGCAATAGTATTCCCCCAGTTGATATTGATTTTGCTGTTATAGAAATACAGGCGCGGACCATCGTCATAACCGTCGTATTCCTTATCCCGTTTGTAATCATAATGGTCTTTTCCTTTATAAAAGCTGAGGAAGAGTCGGCTTCTGTCGGAAAACTTATGGTTTACTTTAGCATTGATATCATAGAAGTAATAGTTGTATTTTTTATCTTCCGGCAGAAAAGGTCTTGCCACCAGGTCCAGATAGGTGCGGCGTCCTGTCAGACAGAAAGAAGTTTTGTTTTTTATGATCGGTCCTTCAAAATGCAGCTTACTGGTTAGCAGGCCGACACTGATCGTTCCATGATAATTTTGCATATCGCCGTCATTGGTGCGGATATCGATGATAGACGATAATCGTCCGCCATAACGGGCAGGAAAGGAGCCTTTGAAGAGAGTCACTTTTTTCATGGCCTCCGGGGTGAAGATCGAGAATACGCCCAGCAGGTGATCTGCATTGTAGATCGGAATACCATCCAGCAGGATCAGGTTCTGGTCCGGTCCGCCGCCACGCACATGCAAACCACTGAATCCTTCCATACCCGCCTGTACGCCGGGTAACAGCTGGATTGTCTTCAGTAAATCAGCTTCTCCCAAAACAACAGGTGTGTTGCGGATTTGTTTCATCGGGACATCAAGGGCACTCATCGCAGTGGCATGGATTCCGGTTTCTTTTTTATTTGACAGGACGACAACTTCCTCTAACTGATTGTCGGTCAGTAGCCGGATATTCAGCAAGGTGTCCTTTTCCAACCGGAACCGGCATATTTGAGTGGCATAACCAAGGTAGGAGAATGAAAGTGCTGCATCTCCTTCGGGAAGCGTAATACTATAAAATCCGAAAGGGTTGGTCGAAGTTCCTATCCTTCTGTTTTGTTCAAAGATATTCGTACCGATCAGTGTTTCCGATGATATCCCGTCTGTAACATAGCCGCTGATTGTATATTTGCGGTTAACGGGTGTTTCCCGTTTATCTAATAAGATATATTTTCCAGAGATCTTAAAAGCGATTGCTTCGTTTTCGAAAGCCCTGTGTAGAATATCCGTGATAGGAGATTGAGTCATATCCAGGGTTACAGGCTTTTTTAGCTGTATCTTTTCTCCGTAGATGAAAGAGAAGCCGGTAGAATCCTCCAACTGCTTTGCGAATTTGTCTAAAGCAGCATTCCGGATACTGAAATTTAATAATGTGTCTTTATTTTGGGCATCAAGAGGAGTTCTCCCGAAAATAACCCACAAGAGACATATGAGGCTGATGCGGAAAAGCGGGTAATGTATAGAATAGTTCATAATTTACTAAAGCTTAGTGCTGATAATGATAGTATTGTTTGTTATTGTGTAATTAAAATTGCCGGCTCCTTTTAATAATTCGAGCATTTCTTCCAGGCTTTCGCCATTGGTGAAGTTAGCCCGTATATGGTAATTCCGGAGTTCGGGATCGGTAATTTCTATTTTTATATTGAATGCATGTGAAAGTTGCCGGGTTATTTCCTGCAATGGCAGATAATCGAATAGGAAATGGCCGTTTCGCCAGACAATATCGTTGCTGCTTTTGGGATTTATTTCATGTTGTAAACTTTTCTGTAACCGGTTATAGATAGCACTTTCATTGGGAGAAAGGACGATTCGCCGGTTTTCTTCCGGTATGCTGACGGCAACGGAACCTTCGATCAGGGTTGTTTTTATTTCGGGGTCTTCGGGATAGGCTTCCACATTGAATTGGGTTCCCAGTACCTGTACGTTTACGGACTCTGCTTTTACAATGAATGGGTGCCTGGTATCTTTTTCTACATCGAAATAGGCTTCTCCGGTTAACCGGACTTCTCTTTTGGCTCCCCTGAAACGAGAAGGAAAGCTAAGTGTTGAGTAACGGTTCAGGGTGACAACAGACTGGTCGGGTAGTGTAATGTCCCGTATTTCAGCCAGGGTAGAAATAGTCTGTATGGTGCCCGATTGGATATAATCATATGTATACCAACTGGCCAGGCAGATGAGTATGGAGGCTGCAACGCTTCCTGCGATACGGAGAAATTTTATTTTTCCACTGGCAGGAGAGATACGCCTTTCTAGTATTTTCCAACTGTTTTTAGCGGAGAAGCGTCCTCTCGGTGAACGTGTAGAGGCGACCAGTTGTTCCAGAATCTTATCAAAGTTGTCGTTTTCAGGTGTCATCTTTTCTTTATCTGTTTAATTATTGCTTTCATAAATAAAGACAGAGATGTACGCTGGAACTCACTATGCTGATTTGGTGAAAATAAGTTAAGATTATGATCCGTTCTTGTCTGGCTTCAGGTAGCGTGATAACATATCCCGTAGTCGGGTTACAGCCTTTTGTAATTGTACGTCAACTGTATTGATGCTGATTTTTAATTCTTTAGCGACCTGTGCATAGCTTTGTTTTTCTTCCCGTATGCGAATAAATATCTCCCGGCATTTTTCTGGTAGACGGTCCAGTGCTTTGACATAGTGGGAAAAAAGTTCTTCGTTGATAAGGATTTCTTCCGGTGAATTTTCCTGATTGGCTATCTTATCGGCTATTATTTCGGTAATCTGTTTTTGCCTTTCTTCTTTTGCCAGATAATTCAGTGCGGCATTTTTTACTGTGATAAAGAAGTAATCTTCCAGATTGACTATCGTTTGTAATGACTCCCGCTTTTCCCAGATTTTCATGAATACGTCGAGTACGACTTCCTGCGCCCATTCTTCCTGTTTCAGATAGTAATAAGCAATACGGAAAAAACGATCAAAGCATAGATCATAGAATTTCTGCAAGGCAGTTTGGGAGTCCTCTTCCTTCATTTGTCGTAAATATCTTCTGATCTCTTGTTCAGTCATAATTTCCTTTTCATGCTACTCTGTGGCTGCAAAGATACTTTTTAATCGATAAGTATGACAAATCGTAATAAAAAAAGGACTTATTTTGAAATAAGCCCTTTTTTTCATTTATTTTTCGTTCATCTTCTCTATTAGGAGAGAAGCACATTTGAAATGTACAATCGTTCGCGGTGTGAGTTGAATCACATCCCCGTTTCTGGGGTTTCTTGCCGGACGGCTTGTTTGCAGACGTGGTTTGAATGAACCGAAACCGGGAATGAAAACACGGTCGCCTGCCTTTGTTTTTTCTGCAACCATTTCAGTAAAAGCATCGAGAATAGTTGTTATATCCCGTTTATTGAGATTTGTTTTTGTCGCTAATTCATTGATTAATTGACTTCTGTTCATGACTTTATTTTATTAGTTATTAGATATGTAGTTTAATATTAATAATATGTTTCCATCATGCTTTTCCTGTATTCGGAAGGAGACATGCCAGTGTGTTTACGGAAGAACCGCCCAAGAGAGGACTGATTGGCGAAATTTGTTTTTACAACAATCTCCTGGATGTTAAGAGAAGAATCTCTCAGTAGCGCTTTTATTTCCAGTATGATATATTCCAGTATCCAGTCTTTCGCTGATTTTCCGCTGACAGCTTTTATTATCGTTGTCAGATATTTAGGAGTAATACATAGTTCTTTAGCATAGAATGCAACCTCCCTGTTCTCTTTGTAATGTTGCATAATCAGATAAAAGAATTTGTCTGCAAGTTCTTTTTTATGCACATCCATTGTTGGAATATAAGGAAGGGAACTGATCTTGTATGTATTGTACAGGTCCAGATAGAGAATGCGTAATACATGAATCACAGATTCCCGGGGGTATAGGTTGGATGCAGATTTAGCTTTCGAACAAACCAGCTTATAGTAATTTTCAAAGTTAATGCTTTCGCTTTCCATTAATTTGTAATGGAAGTGAGTTCGCATATAGATAAAGAAATGTGGCGAAAATCTATGAATGCCGCTCAACACATCATTAAATAAGGATTGTGAAACAGAAAATGCACTTATCTTAAAATCCTGACTTGTCTCGTATATAGAAACAAGTTGTCCCGGTAATAGAATGACAAGTTCATTGTTCATCAACAAATGTTCATGTGTGTGAACTTTAATCTTTGCACTACCTTCAGAGCAAAGCATAACCAGTCCGTATTGTATATATGACGGATACGGAGTTATAGGAATTTGTTTGACATTCTCATAGAAAATTAAATCATTTTTTATAGAATCAATGGTGTCATTATTTCCTACATGTAATTTGTTTTCCTTTAAAGACATCACCCTATAATTATTTTGTGTATAAAATTAAAACATCGTTCTTTATGATATTCAGACAGTGGAAATATGGTGTGACAATGAAGAAATATGGAACGCTTATTGACATTTTTTTTACAGACAATGCCCTGATGATTTGTAAGAACCATTGTTTATGGTGAATTGTTCATTTGTTACTTCATAAAAAATGTTGTTGTTTCTCTTGAACGTCACCATCATTTTATCACACCCGACCAAACCTTTATTCGGGATGGTGGAACGTTGAAAAAGCATGTACTTTTGAATAATTTGAAGATTCTATGAAATTAAAGGGATGAAATTGTATGAAAATAAGAAGATGTTTGTATATTTAAAGCTGTAAAGAAACAGCAAGTAGAAGTAACTTGTTTATTCTGTAGTTATTAATAAAAGCGAGTATAACTTTAAAGTCAAACATCATGGGAAAGAATCTAATTCACAGCAATGAGTTGCATCTTATTGACAAAAAAGAAATTCACAATGCAGCTAAAAAAATGGTAGAGTCATTGAATCTGGCAGCCGGATCAACGGGAGGTTTCGATATTTATAAAGTCGTTGAAACTTATTTCACTGATCTGGATAAGAGACATGCAATCAATCAGCTTATCGGTATTGGTGAAGATTGTGCTTATTATGGTGCACAAGAACAGGCAGCTGAATGCGAAAAAGCAGAAGCTGCTAATGAGTAGGTAAACGTTTATTTGAAATAAGAAGGAGATACTTGTAATAAGCATCTCCTTTTTTATTTTGTATTTTCGAAGAAATTACCATGTCAACTGCGGCAAGAAACTGGAAAGAACGCTTTTGAGCTCCTTGATGTTGATAGGTTTCGTTACAAACCCGTTGCTTCCGGCTTGGCGGGCAGCTTCCATGTCATTCTCAAAGGCATAAGCCGATTGCATGATGATAGGTATGTCCTGATCAAATTTCCGGATTTCCTTTAATGCATCAATCCCGTTCATTTCCGGCATTTTAATATCCAGAAGGATCAGATCTGCATGTTGCTCCTTATAGATCTCCAATAACTCTACTCCCGTTTTAGCATGAAGTATGTTACAATGCTTTTTCAGAATTGTTTTTAATAATAAGAAATTACTTTCTTCATCTTCTGCGATGAGGATAGTGATGCCTTTGTTTGTTATGTTTTCGTCCATGATCATAATATTCAAGTAACTTCAACAAAGTTCTGTAATTAATTTAAAATACGCAAACTTATCAGGAGTAAAAATAGATGAAAGTCAACAAATATATAGCCTTTCATTATTGAGTGAGTGAATAGGGGGAGGAAATAAAGAAAAAGGAGTTGTTTTCGAAAAAACAACTCCTTTATATCGGTTATCAGTGATACTGATTATTTACCTGAAAGTTTTTCTTTCAAAGCAGCCAGTTCTTCAATGTCACCCAGTGTAGTCTTTTCAACCGGACCAGTTACCATTGCAGAAGATTCTTCGTTCTTGTTGTTGCGTCTTGCTGACGGTTTTTTGTCACCAGCAGGAGCATCTTTCTTAGCGCCCTTCTGTTCATCTTCGAAGATGCGGCTGTGAGAAAGGATGATACGTTTTGCTTCTTTGTTGAATTCGATTACCTTGAACTGTAGTTTTTCGTCTACAGCAGCCTGAGAACCGTCTTCTTTTACCAGGTGTTTCGGAGTTGCGAAACCTTCTACACCATAAGGCAAGGATACGACAGCGCCCTTGTCAAGTACTTCGATGATTGTACCTTCGTGGATTGAACCTACTGTGAAGATAGTTTCAAATACATCCCAGGGATTTTCTTCCAGTTGTTTGTGGCCTAAGCTCAAACGACGGTTTTCCTTGTCGATTTCCAGTACCTGAACTTCGATTTCTGCACCGATCTGAGTGAATTCGCTCGGGTGTTTGATCTTCTTAGTCCAAGAAAGGTCAGAGATGTGGATTAAGCCGTCAACGCCTTCTTCGATTTCTACGAATACACCGAAGTTAGTGAAGTTACGAACTTTAGCTGTGTGGCGTGAACCAACCGGGAAGCGAGATTCGATATCTTCCCATGGGTCAGCTTTCAGCTGTTTGATACCCAGAGACATCTTACGTTCGTCACGATCCAAAGTCAGGATAACTGCTTCGATTTCGTCACCAACCTTCATGAAGTCCTGAGCACTGCGCAGGTGCTGAGTCCAGCTCATTTCTGATACGTGGATCAAACCTTCTACGCCGGCAGCGATTTCGATGAATGCGCCGTAGTCAGCCATAACAACCACTTTACCTTTCACTTTGTCACCTACTTTCAAGTCCGGATCCAAAGCATCCCAAGGATGCGGAGTCAGTTGTTTCAAGCCGAGAGCGATACGTTTCTTTTCGTCATCGAAGTCAAGGATAACAACATTGATTTTCTGATCAAGCTGAACGATTTCTTCCGGATGAGAAACACGGCCCCAAGAAAGGTCTGTGATATGGATCAAACCGTCTACGCCACCCAAGTCGATGAATACACCGTAAGAAGTGATGTTTTTAACAGTTCCTTCCAGAACCTGTCCTTTTTCCAGTTTAGAGATAATATCTTTCTTCTGTGCTTCAAGCTCTGCTTCGATAAGAGCCTTGTGAGATACAACAACGTTCTTGAATTCCTGGTTGATCTTAACGATCTTGAATTCCATTGTCTTACCTACAAATACATCGTAATCGCGGATCGGTTTAACGTCGATCTGAGAACCCGGTAAGAATGCTTCGATACCGAATACGTCAACGATCATACCGCCCTTCGTACGACATTTGATGTAACCTTTGATAATTTCGTCTTTTTCAAGAGCTTCGTTAACACGATCCCAAGAACGTGTAGCGCGAGCTTTCTTGTGAGAAAGGATCAACTGTCCTTTTTTGTCTTCCTGGTTTTCGATGTAAACTTCTACTTCGTCACCAATTTTCAGATCCGGATTGTAACGGAATTCCGCCATTGATACAACACCGTCTGATTTGAAACCGATGTTCACTACAACTTCACGTTTGTTCATTGCAGTAACGGTTCCCATAACGACTTCCTTATCCTTTACAGTGTTCAGGGTTTCGTCATACGTTTTTACAAGGTCGTCCTTGCTTACGTCACCGTAAGTTTCTCCCTTTTCATAGGAGTCCCAGTTGAAATCTTCAACCGGCTGAATGTTCTTTAAATTTTCCATTCTCTAATTGTTAATACTTAAGTTTGTTTTAATTAGTAAGTTAGACATTATGTTGTCATCTCTCAAAAATCGGGGCAAAGGTAATGCTTTTTTCTGATATACAATAGTTTTGCCTTGGAATTTATGCTTTATATCACTTGCTTTTTCTGATTGGATATTACTGATATCCGCTGGAGGACTATTGATGTGTTATTTTGTTTTCGAAAGAGAAACAGTCCGCAGTTTTCCAGCGTTTTGAAAAACTGGACGACTATAAATCCGGTGCCGGTCTGGGGTTATCTATCTGTACACTGATCGCAGACCGTTTGGGCGGAACTCTTTCCATTGATCCACCTACGAGAACGGGGCCCGTTTCGTCTTTACTCATCCTTACGAAATACCTTCCTCAGCTTATAGTCAAGGAACAGCAGGAACAACGTTAGTATTCCGATATAAAAATAAAAACTAAAGATGGGGAGGTCGATTTTCGGCCATGTTATTTTCGGCACGGTTATTTGTGGAAAATCCATGTAGAAGAGGAAAGCGGCAGCCATCCCCAGCATCCCCAGCGAAGCCACAATGACAGCAGCCAACCCGAACCATTCGTTCCGTTTCTTAACCTTGACGGTCTCTTTGGCAATCTGCTGCATCACATTCAGACGGAATGATGCGGGCAACTCTTCTTCCGGCATTTGCCTGAACAGGCTTTCCAGTATATCAGGGTTCTTTTTGTTGCTGTCCATATTTAATTTTCCTCCATTCCTTTAATTAATACAAATAACTTTTTCCGTATGCGGTGTAACTTCACTTTGATATTGGATGCCCCAAGACCGGTTATCACGGTCAGTTCGTCCACCGTTTTCTCTTTCATATAAAAGAGCAGTATCAGTGCCCTTTCGTCCGGGGGGAGTTGTTCGAGGGCCGCTTCCAGCTTATCGAGTTGTTCGGTTGTCGAAGTACGTCCCAACATTTCGCTGACCTCTTCTTCCGACACATTGCTGATCTGCGATTCTTCAATGGCGACAAATTCCTGTCTCTTCCTGCGCAATTCCGAAATAGCCGTGTTATAGGCAATCCGGTAAATCCAGGTGGAGAAACTACAATCGCCCTTGAAAGACGACAAATTACGAAAGACCTTCATAAATACATCTTGCGCCAGTTCTTCCGCGTCTTCCTTACTATGTACCATTTTAAGGATTAACGAATGAACCGGACGACTGTATCTATCGAGCAGACAGGCAAAGCATCCTGTATCTCCCGCTTGTACTCTTTCTATGTAATATGCGTCGCTATACAACTCCATCCTACTTTATGGACGCAAGTTCGGCAATTTGGTTACAACTTACAACTGAAAAATGTGAAACATTTTTCTACGCCTGAATCAAATAATCCCCTTCTCTGTTTGGATTAAATAAAATATAGCCTACATTTGTCCCGTTACCTGCTATCGGGTAATAAAACAACTAAAACTATTGATTATGGAAAAGTATGTGAATATCATGCTCGACAAGGCTTTTAAAACCGTATTCGGTGAAAAGCAAGTAGCAATCTGAATTTCAGAGTTGGCGCACCGATGTGGTGCTATCAAAATTGAGCTATCTAATTATAGACTGGTTGTAACACAGTAAATAGTTCATTTATTTCTATAATTAGAAAACTGCTATTCTTGGAATCAAATACAAGAGCGTAAATATAAGCCTGTTTGTTATCTGATTCGCCCTCCTTATGAATTGCATACTATTGCATTCAGCTTTCAGAAGCCCTGTATGGAATGTTTTTCAATGCATCCGGCTGAAGGGATGAAACTGTAAAAAATGTATACGAGAATTCAAGGTTAAATAGCTGCTGGCAAAATATAAGACTTTTGTCTTCAAACATATCAACTTTGTCATCCCAAAAGCGGTCTTGACAATTCGGAACACCTATGCTTTTGGGACGGATAACTTCTCGCCGGCAAATAGATAACTACGGGGTGACGAACGGATGCCTACTTACCGGAATCAACTTCCTGTATAAAGCATCTTTCAGGTTGATTTGTTATTTTTCAGGCAGTTATGTATCCTGAAACCTGAAAGGTAAAGTTTGAAAACTTTATTGGGGGGAGATTTATACAGCGCAGGCTTCGCTCGACGGAGGTTAAAAATGAATCTCATTTCGTTCCGGCAATGCCGGCATCAGTTATCATTGCCTTTCATCCGGCAATGTGACTTTTTAAATTAGTTCTTTCATTTCTTATAAATAGATAAAGGAGGAACTATTACATACCCCCTTACCTGTTGTCTCTTAGGTCTTTACCAGGTAAAGCTACCCTGTACACCCTAGTCGGTTAGGGTGTACACCTTATCCGGTTACCCTGTACACCGTAGTTGGTTTTCCTGTACAGGATAGTAATATCAACTAATTACTAATGAGTTAGTTAGTGGTTGCTTTTGAGATAATCGCCAGTAACCTACTGGATAACACTCGATGACAAGTTCACCACGCTGTCTTATTTTATTTATCATGTCATCAAACATACTGTCGTTGCCTATTTGATGATTATATACGTATTACATAAAAATGTGATTTCTCCATTTTCAAGCGATTTTTTTATGGAAGATATAATGAAACCTGTAACCTTTTCTAAGAAGCTGCGTCAAACTTATAAACGAATTAATAATAACATTTAATATTTACTGTTATGATGGATTTTATAATGGTTCCGCTGATCGTCGGAATAGTTTGTGCTGGTATTTACGGCTTGTTTGAATTGTTTGTACGTAAAAAAGAACGTTTGGCTATTATTGAGAAGATCGGGGATAAACTGGAGCCTTCCGCTTTCGATGTGAAGATCGGTTTACCACGTCTGGCTACTAATTTCTCTTTTAGTTCTTTGAAAACCGGGTGTTTGCTGGCTGGAATCGGATTGGGGTTGCTGGTCGGATTTATTATCTCTGTGTCGCTTACAGATTTTAATCTTGATGGACGGCGCGAATTGATCAGTACGGTATATGGTGCATCAGTCCTGTTGTTCGGGGGTATCGGATTGATTATAGCTTTCGTTATTGAATTGAAGTTATCGAAAGATAAAAATAAATAATCTGGGGAGTTGTGTGTTAGATAAGGGTGGGGGTATACTTCCATCCTTATTTTTTTGTTTATTGTGGCATATTACTTACTTTTGATAAATTATTAATCCTTTGATTTGACTGATTATGAAAATGAAACTATTACTTTTTCTGATGATTTGCCTCAGTGTCGCTTGTACAAAGCAAAGCCGCGTTATCGATTATCCGGTTATTGATAATAAAAATACAACAATTATGGAAGTTTATCGGGTGGAGCTGACAGATACGGCAACGATTCTCTATGCAGAAATGTACAACCGTCCGAATTATTGGGTTCGCCTTTCTTCGGGTGCCTATCTGGAAGGTGTTACTTCGGGAAAGAAATACAAATTACTGAAATCGTCCGATTTTGAACTGGATAAGGAGGTTTATATGCCCGAATCCGGCAATTCTCCGGCTACGTTATTCTTTGAGCCGGTAGATGAGAATGAAGAAGCCATTAGTTTTATCGAAGGGTCGGAAAAAGGTGATTTCCATATCGAAGGCATACATTTGAAAAAGCAGCCTGCTCAACCCGGTACTTTTGAATGTGTACTGGAAGGAGAAGTAATAGACCGCCCTGAAAGTTCCCGCCTGACATTGATACGTGCCGGAAAAGATATGCGTACTACCCCGTTTATTTCTATCCCTGTCAGGGATGGTAAATTCAGTTATACGTTGACTGCGAATGAAAACGAGACCTACGAACTGGTTTTCTGGGAAGAGCACTTGAACGGTGCCTGGCGTCCGACCTATTTTATCTCCGAGAAAGGAACTTTACATTTCACTCTTTACCCGATGGAACACCGTCCGCATAGTATCTTACAAACGGAATCTGCTTTGAATAAAGAAGAAATCCGTATGCAGGAGGAAATGGAGAAATTGTATCCTGTGAACCAATTGGAAAAGGACCGGGATGCCCTGGATCAGGAGGAACGCTATTATTCAAAAGAAATGTATGATTTAAAGAAACGTATATCTGCTGCGAAAACGGACGAAGAACGGAGAACGCTTTATCCGGAATATGACCGTTTGAACAAAGCCGGAAAAGAGTTCTCGGAAGAAGGCATTGCGCTGAATAAGAAGTATAAAGAATATTTTGAGGGCATTCGGCAATGGAAACTTGATTATATGCAAAAAGAACCGACATTGAACGGCTTATGTATTTTGAAACAGATGCTTGACCGCGCTATTATGATGGCCCGCTATAGTCCGGGTGAGGAAGATGTTTCCGTCTATCAGGATATATTTGAAAACAAGTATAAAGAAAAATTCTCTTCCCATCCTTATATCACGGATATGGAGCGTATCATTGCGAGTTTGAATGTAAAGGTTGGAGGTTCTTACATTGACTTTTCTGCCCCGGACCTTGAAGGGAATATAGTAAAACTTTCGGATCAGATAAAAGGGAAAGTTGCTTTAATCGACTTATGGGCTTCCTGGTGCGGACCGTGCCGCCGTTTGTCATCCAGCATGATCCCTATTTATGAAGCATTTAAAGACAAAGGATTCACCGTAGTCGGCATTGCCCGTGAAAATAATAACACGGATGCCATGAAAAAGGCAATCGAACAGGACAAATACCCCTGGTTGAACTTAGTCGAACTGAACGATAAAGGAAATATCTGGGAAATGTACGGTGCCGGCAACAGTGGCGGCTGTACCTATCTGGTAGATAAGGATGGAAAGATTTTGGCAATCCATCCTTCGGCAGAAGAGGTGACTAAGATTTTGACGGAACTACTTTGAGTCGATAAGAATTAAGTCTGAAAAATACCGGAGACCTGAAAGGTTATATAATATCACTTTCAGGTCTCCGGCATTTTTTATTTTATTGAATAAATGTCTTATAAATAAATCTCTCCGAAAAACTCCGGACGGTGGAAGTCGGGGCTTGGGAGGTCTATCGGGTTCCAGCTGACAAAGTGGGGATATTCTGTATCGTCCGCACATTTGTAGAAATTGCCCAGAATCTTTTCCGGCAGGTTTTCCGGATCGAGTCCCATGAGCCTGAAGGGGATAGATACGACCAACTCCCAGGAGAATACACCTGTCTTTTCTGAAAAAGGTTTGTTCTCTATGGATGAATACCGACGGATAGAAGTGTATTCATCGGTGTTTAGCGATCTTTTGATATCACGCGACTGGCGGCGGGCAGCATCACAGGTTCCGATACAATTGAACTCGAAATTCATGTAGTTGTGATCATCGACCGTTTTCATGAAAAACTCGACACAACTATCTGTATAAACCGGGGAACCGTCTGAGCTGTGAACAGCCTTTAATGAATTCCCTTTTACGAAATAACGGATATAAAGATTTTCATCCGTTCGCGCAATATCGAAAGCGACAATTGGTTTATAAGGGTATTCTTCCCAATTGATGACATCGATATACTCTCGCTGGGCTTTGTTTTCCAACAGAAAACCGACTGATGATAAATCCAGCACATCCAGCGTTACTAAATAAGGTACTTTAAGCTTCTTCATGTTAATTATAGATTTGGAGCAACGGCAAATGGAAATATGAGGTGAGGAGTACCGATAATACCCCTACAATAGCCAATATAATGATGACTGTCCCTACAATCCGATTCAATAACCATATTCCCCGTACATTAAACCACTTTTTTAATTTCGCAACTATATATGTGATGCCGAACCACCAAAGGACGGCACCTATTCCTATGCATATTATTCCTCCCACCAACATCCAGACGGAATGATCCGGCAACACAAATCCAAAACGCGCAAACAGTCCTATATATAGCAGCACGATTAATACGTTGCTAAAGGTAAGAAGAAAAGCTGTAATAAAATCCTGTGTGAACGATAACTTTTTTTCACGTTGCTTTTTTAAGTTTTTTACAGGATTGGATTGATATATGTAGTAACCGAAAAGACCGAGAACGATACTGCCCATTAGTTGGAGCGGTGCCTGGTTGGCTTCCACGAAGTTGACAACAACTCCCATTCCCAGGCAGGTCAGTGCCGCATAGATGACATCCGATAAGGCTGCTCCCAGGCCGGTAACGAAACCGTGCCAACGTCCTTTGTTCAATGTTCTTTGTATACACAACATACCTATCGGGCCCATAGGGGCTGATACAAGTACGCCTATCACAATTCCTTTACTAATAAGTCCCAGCATTATCCTTTTATTTTCTGCCAAATTGCCACAAAGATAATGCCTATTCCCTGATAAAAAAAGGTAAAAACATAAAAATGGCCCGGAACTTTCGCTTCGGACCATTGATTTATAGTCTAAACAGATAAAATCTGATTATTTAGGTTTGACTGTATTGTTACGTACACCTTTCAGAATTTCCTGTAACTGATAAACGACTTCCGGACGTTTTTCAGCGAGGTTTTCCTGTTCGCCTACCTGTGTCATATCGTACAGTTGAGGAGTTTTGGAATAACCGGTCTCGATCTTCGGTCCCCAGGGAACTATTTTCGGTCCGTTGCTGGTTTCAATATATTTCCAGTCTTTTGTGCGGACAGATAACGTATGGTCGGATGCCTGTTCGATCACCCAAGGACGGTCGGCATTGTCTGTTCCTAACAAGGTACCCAGATAATTGTAACTGTCGGGGGCTGCTCCCTTGGGAAGAACGGAACCTGTCAGTGCTGCCAGTGAAGCGAACCAGTCAACCTGTGACATTAATGCGTCCGATACTTGGCCTTTTTTTATTTCTTTCGGCCAGCTTGCAATAGCAGGGATACGGGTTCCGGCTTCAAATGCACTGTATTTACCGCCGCGTAACGGACCGCCCGGCTTATGATCGCCCAGCAGTTCTTCTGCCTGATCTGCATAACCGTCATCCACAACAGGACCGTTGTCGCTGGAAAGGATGATCAAGGTGTTTTCTCTTAGTCCCAGCCTGTCGAGTTCGTCGAGGATTTGTCCGACACTCCAGTCAAACTGCACGATAGCGTCGCCTCTCAGTCCCATCGGGTTCTTGCCTCTGAAGCGGTCGTGCGGGAAGCGGGGAACATGTACGTCGTTTGTCGCGAAATACATGAAGAAGGGTTTATCCTTGTTTGCTTTGATGAAATCGAGGGCATGTGTTGTGATGGAATCTGCCAGGTTTTCATCTTTCCATAAAGCCTTGCCGCCGCCTTTCATATAACCGATACGTCCTATACCGTTTACGATAGCCATATCATGGCCGTGGCTATGCTTCAGGTTATATAGAAGTTCCGGATGATCTTTTCCTAAAGGTTCGCCTTCGAAAGGTTTCTGATAACTTACTTCGATAGGAGCGGACGGGTCGTAGTTGGCCACTTTTCCGTTTTCGATGAATACACAGGGAACACGGTCGGCTGTCGCTGCCATGATATAGGAATAGTCGAATCCTAAATCACCTAATGCGGCAGGCAGAGGAGCGTTCCAGTCCTGTTCGGCAGTCTTGTCGCCCAGTCCCAGATGCCATTTACCCAGGGCAGCTGTTGTATAGCCTGCATTTTTGAACATATCGGCAATGGTATAGCGTTCCGGGCGGATAATCATTCCGGCATTACCGGCAGCGATGTCTGTACCGGGTCTGCGCCAGGCATATTCTCCGGTAAGCAGGGAATAACGGGATGGGGTACTGGTGGCTGCTGTTGCATGTGTGTTGGTAAAGCGGATACCACTGTCTGCCAGTTTGTTTACATTTGGCGTTTGTACGCGGGTTGCTCCATAGCATTCCAGGTCACCATAACCGAGGTCGTCGGCATAGATAAAAATGACATTCGGGGTCTTTGCCTCTTTCGCCTTTTGGGCATGAGAGGTGGAGGGGGAGAATAAAAAAGCTCCCAGTCCGAGACCGATCAATACGTTTGATTTCATAATATTTAAAGTATATATAAGTTTATGATATTTTTGTTTAGGAACTAAAGGTCTGCATTTTTTCTATATCCGCCTTGCTGTACGCTGTATTTTTAACGGATATTGTCTACTTTAAAAAGAAAAAGGGATACCGGAATATAAATAACCGATATCCCTCCCTTCCTAATTAACCTATTTATCTTAAGTTCGGATTGATGTTTTGTTCGGATAATGGTATAGGCCATGTGTAATCCTGTGGACTACGGAAGTCACGACGGCCTGCATACCAACGGTAGTGGCCTGTCGGATCTACGAATTTAGTAGAAGCCGCATAAGTTGTAGAGCCAGGATAAGGTGCACCCCATATCTCACCAACCAATACTTCGTGTGCAATATTCCAGCGCATAATATCCCAAAAACGGATACCTTCGTAAGCCAACTCGATGCGACGTTCATTGCGGACGATTTTACGCAATTTATCCGGATTGGTTTCTGTTGTCCCAGGCATTTTGACGTCGGATCGTCCGCGTACTTTGTTGATTGTTGCATCCAGTACGTTTTGATTGATAGATTGTCCGCTTTCAATCATACATTCCAGATAACTTAACAGTACTTCTGCATAACGGATGATCGGGGTAACGGCACTATAACTTTGTAAATCATTGATCGGATTTTCATCGTAATATTTACGCCACATAAATCCGGTTTTGGACGCCTCCGAGGAATAGTCTACACGCTCTTTCTTTGATGCATCGTAGTCTGGATGCATACGGTATTCGCTTCCCATGAATGTAGAACCGTTATAGTAAATGGTGTAATCCAAACGCGGGTCACGATTTTCACCTAAATTATCCGGATTGAAACGTGGATCATCATAACTGAAAGGTGTTCCGTCGGTGAAAGCATATGATTCAAACAAACCGGCGGTAGGATTCGATAAACTCCAACCTCCGTCTTTGGCTGACAATCCGTGTTGTGGCAAACCACAACCGAAATAGTTCTCCAGATAAGCAATATAATAGATATTCTCTTTATTGCCTACGCCGGTTCCGGGATAGAACAATTCTGAGTATTTACTGTGAAGGTCATTATCTCCCAGGTCGATAATCTCTTTATATGTTTCAGCTCCTTTAGCCCATTCTTTCATTAACATATAGGTTCTTCCCAAGAATGCCAGTGAAGCCTGTTTGCATGCACGTCCGGTTTCTGATGATTTTATTTCACTGAAACGAGGCAGATCATTGGCCGCTTCTTTAAATTCTGTGGCACACCAGTTTAAAATATTAGCTTGCGTCTCTTTCGTGACGTTGTTTGATTCTTCACCGGTGAGAACGGTTGTAACTAAAGGAACATCTTTGAAATAACTAGCCAGGTAATGATACTGTGTGGCACGCAGAAAACGAGCTTCGGCAATCATACGTGTTTTTGATTCTGACTCGGTTGCACTTTCAATTCCGGCAAGGAAACGGTTGCACATACCGATACGTTTGTAAGCCGAACTCCAGTATCCGGAAATGAAGCTGTTGTCATTCTGTAGCTGCCCGCTGGAGATTTTGAAAAATGGATTGTTTTCTCCGCGACGGTCAAATCCGTTGTCTGTAAGATGTTCTGTGAACAGGAGACCATGATACGACCAGAAGTCGGATACGGAATATTCCAACCCGTTGGTGATATTGCCCCTGTATAAGCTAGTTAAAGCCAATGAACCGTTCTTTTCAGCATCCCAAAAATTTTCTTCCGATAAATCTGTTAGCGGATAACGTTCCAGGTCGCATGAAGATAAGAATAACGATGCGCATAAAGCTGTATAGGCGATATATTTTAATCTTTTCATAAGATTCTAGAATTTTAATGTTAGACCAAGAGTATAAGTAGACATGGTAGGATAGTACTGAGCGTTGTTACTGGTATTTTCAGGATCCCAACCTTTGCGATAACCTTTGAAGGTTAGAGGGTTGTCTAAAGATACGTAAAATCTTAGGCCGCTTGAACCGAACTTCTGGCAAAGTCTGTTCGGCAAAGTATAACCTAATTGGATATTACGTACTTTCAGATATGAAGCATCTATTACCCAAAAATCGGAAGTCAGCGTATTGTTACTACCGGCATTCGACATTACTTCCAGGCGTGGATATGCCGGATAGCGATTGTCTTGTTGAACGTTCCAACATCCTTCCATCTGCCATTTCTGGATGTTACCTTCCTGATAGAATGCATGACCTGCATAAACAGATAACATACCTTTTACTTTGGCAACACCTTGGAGAAGCATACTGAAATCGAAACCTTTGTATTCTGCACCCAGGCTTAAACCGAATGTATATTTAGGAATGCGTGAGCCCAAATAAACTTTATCGTCGGTGGTTACTTTTCCATCACCATCCGTATCTACATAGCGGATATCTCCGGCTTTGGAGCCTTTGGCTATTGTGCTTTGGTCATACCATTCGCTTACTTCGTCGTCAGTCAGGAATACGCCGTCTGTCTTATAGCCGTAAAACATTTGCATTGGATAGTCGATAAACAAATCACTACCGTTACCGACCATACCGTTGTTCTGAGTAACGTTCCCCATACCGAGTGTCAATACTTTGTTGTTGATAATGGAGAAATTACCATTGATATGATAACTAAAATCTCCAAGTCTGTTTTGATGTCCTATTTCAAATTCCCAACCTTTGTTTTCTACCTCACCGGTATTTACCTGAGAAACACTCAGACCGAAGATTGAAGAATAACTGGCGGACGGTTTGTATAAGATGTCTGTTGTTTTACGATAGAAGTATGAGGCGTTGAATGTTAATTTATTGTTAAAAAGAGCCGTTTCGATACCGAAGTCGGTTGTACGGGTACGTTCCCATTTAAGTGTCGGGTCTACATAAGTAGTTACTGCTGCTCCCTGTGTATATACACCACCAAATACATAATTTTGTGCTTGTCCCAATGTGTAAACAGATTGGTACGGGTAGTTACCAATATTGTTGTTACCCAATACGCCGATAGATGCTTTGAGTTTCAAATTGTCGACAAAAGACAAGTTTTCGTTTTCCTTCCAGAACTGTTCTTCAGAAACACGCCATCCCCCGGCTACAGACGGGAAGAAACCGTATTTACTATCTGTTGGGAAACGAGAAGAACCGTCGTAACGCATGGTCGTTTCGAACAAATAACGTTGGTCGAAGTTGTAAGTTAAACGGCCGAATACTGATTGGATAGCCCATTCGTAACCGCCACCACCGTTTGTTTGTCCGTCTGCTCCGCCGGCGCCCAGATAAGGAACATCATCTGATGGAAAATTATTACGACTGCCGGATAAAGTCTGCTGGCCTTCGTCTTCCCATGTATAACCAACTAATGCAGCCAGGTTGTGTTTTCCTGCGATGGTCGTGTTGTAATCGGCAATAGCCTGGAATGTCTTGTAAACAGTACGTTTCATCTCGTCTGTCAAGCTGGAAGGGCCAGTACTTTTTCCACCGGCAAGTTCCATGTCGCAACGATAATTACGGGTATGGTTCAATGTATAATTGTAACCGCCGATAACTTTTAAAGTCAATCCCTTGATAGGTTGATAAGAGAGTTCGGCATTCGATTTGAATTTATCATAATCTTCGCGATAGAAAGAGGCGCAATCAACCCATGATACCGGTGTACCCATTAATTTAGGGCCTAAGCCGACTTCTCCGGTCGAGAGGTAACTTGGTGTTAAACCAGGGAAACGTACAGCGTTGGAAATAATACTTTTATATCCGCCGCCATCCATTGAACCCGGTGTTGAAGGTTCGTGACGATCGGAAGCCATACCACTTAAGCGCACACTTAATTTTAAGTTTTTAGCCAGTTCGGCATTCAGGTTTACGCGGGCGTTATAACGATTGTAGTAGTTATTATCCAGTAAACCGTCCTGGTGTAAATAACCTAAAGATGCCATGTATTGTATTTTTTCCGTACCGCCACTGGCACTCAATTCATGTTTGGTTTGCAATGCGTGACCACCCAATAAATCTTCCAGATACATTTCGTTGGCATAATTGTCCGGGTCGGAACCATCGCGATATTTCTGAATCATTTCCGGAGTATATGTTTCTTTTCCTATGGCCATGTTATAATACTCGGCGTATTCATAAGAACGGGCTAATTCCGGTAATTCTGTTGCCTGGCTCATTCCGACAGAACCGTTATAAATGATACGGGCTTTACCTTCTTTACCTTTTTTAGTTGTAACCAGTATAACTCCATTGGCGGCACGTGAACCATAAATTGCAGAAGAGGATGCATCTTTCAGTACTGAAATTTGTTCTATATCGGTAGGTGTTAAATCACTTAATGAACCGGGAAGACCATCTACTAATACCAGCGGGCTAGGGGTGGCACCGAAAGAACCGACACCACGAACACGAATTGTTCCGGCATCCTGTCCTGGGTTTCCGCTTTCTTGTGTGATTGTAACGCCAGAAAGTTGGCCAGTCAACATGTTGGAAACATCAGGTACGGCACGTGCTTCGAGCGCTTTGCTGTCAACAGAAGCAATAGAACCGATCACGTTTACTTTCTTTTGTGAACCGTATCCTACGACAACCACCTCTTCAAGTGCTTGTGTGTCATCCATTAATTGGATATCAAAATTCGTGTTATTTCCTTTTACGGGTATTTCTTTTGTAAGATACCCGATATAAGAAATTTGTAAAACACTTCCTTCAGGAACTTCCAGAGAGAAAGCGCCGTCCAGATTGGTTATCGAACCGGTAGTGGTACCTTTTACTATGACATTGGCACCGATGATTGGCAATCCGGTGGCATCTAAAACAACTCCGGATATTTTTTTCGGGTTGTTTTTATTTTGTGCCGGAGTGGTTTGTTCTGCTCGAGCAGGAACGATTACAATGTGTTTATCTTCAATTTTATAAGAAAAACCGGTATCCTTCAAAACTTCAGTCATGACTGAAGACAAGATTTTATCACTAAAATCTTGTGATATTTTTCTATTGATATCTAGTTTTGTCTGATTATAAGCAATACTTAGGCCGGTTTGTTTTTCTATCTCTTCAAATACTTTCAAGATAGTATTATTGTTTCCGGTAATTGTAATGCGTTGATTTTGCCCCCAGCTTATAGTACTGGTGAATAGGGCTAACGATGTTAAGATAAATATTTTACGAAAATTTAGGAGTGCTTTCTTACTCTTTTGATAGTTTAAATTCATACTTTTGCGTATTAAATCAATGAATACTAAATTTAAGATCCCTAAGATTTTAAAATGCTGTTGGTTGATTTCGGGGGTCCGGAAAAGGTGTCGCGATTTTTTTCCGGTCCCTTTTTTTGTTATTTAGCTCCTTTCTTTTTTTGTGATTGAATAGTAATTATGTTGTCTTCAATTTCGTAACTCAATCCGCTGACAGTCATTGTCAGGATTTTCATGACGGTATTGATACTTTCATACTGACGGAACTTTATGGTATATAGATCCGGTGTGAATAAGCGTGGATTTATAACAAAATCTACGGCATATTTTCGTTGAATGGTTGCCAATATTTCTTTGAGAGGCTGATTTATAAAGTTTAGTTCACCTTTTATCCAGCCGGAATAGCTGGTTGCATCAATGATTTTTTTCTCAAAGACACCGGTTTTGTAGTTATATTCCAATTGCTCATTGGGAGACAAAATGAACGAGTTGTCATCTTTTTCTATTTTATCCACCCTGACGGCTCCATTTTCCAATGTAGTAATGATCTTGTCGCTTTCAGAATAGGCTTGTACGTTGAATTTGGTACCGAGAGCCTCTACTTTCAGGTAACTGGTGTTGACAATAAAAGGATGTTCTTTATCTTTCCTGACGGTGAAATTCGCTTCTCCGGTCAGGAAAAGTGTACGGGTTTTCCCCCTGAACTCTTTCGGATAGATAAGAAGACTTCCTGAATTGATATTTACTTTCGAACCGTCCGGAAGTATCAGTTCCTGTTTTTCTCCTTCCGGAACGAAACATTGTATCAGTTCGGGATCGTATGTATTGTACCGGATATACAGATATGATCCGGCAATGGATAATAGAGGAATGATTAAAATGGCGGCGGCTCTTGCCAATTTATGTATCAGACTGTAGCGTTTCTGTGAAAATTTATCCTGGTTGATTTTTCTCTTCGTTGCATTCAGTGAACGGTAAGTCTCTGCATTTGCTCCTGTCGGATATTCGTTCCATATGGAAAGAAGAGCCTCTTCTTTTTCTTTCTGATTGGAAGGGTGAACCAGCCATTGCCATACTTTGGTCCGGAGTGCCGGATCAAATGTATGGTTGACCAGATTATATAGTATTTTAGATGCTTTTGACATGCGTATATATTTCCTGTTTTGTATATATGATACGTGAGACAGGAAGTACACACAGTCAAAAATGAACTTTTTTTTAAAAAAATGTAAGAATAAAGAATCCGATTATTTTTCGGATGTCTGCCAGTGCCAGCGTCAGGTGATTTTCGACTGTCCGTTTACTGATAGACATGCGTGCTGCAATCTCATCATTGGATAATCCGTCCACACGGCTCATCCGGTAGATTTGTTTTCGTTGGGGCGGCATCTTTTCAACGGCGACAGAAATAAGAAATTCCAGTTCTTTGGCATATAACTCTTCTTCTATGCTGTCGTTGTCTGTGGAGGTAAACGAAGCATTGTTGGTTTGTTGTTCCTGGTAGTCCCTGAATAACAGGGAACGTTCGATATGTCGGAATACCGTATTTTTGGCAATGCGATACAGGTAGGCGTTCAGATTCTCGATCTCTTTCAATCTATCCCTGTTCTGCCACATGGATACGAATATATCCTGGGAAATATCTTCCGCTTCTTCCTCGTTTTGCAGGATACCGCTTATGAATCCTTTAATACGTGGAAAATAATGCAGGAACAATGACTCGAATGCCTGTTCATCGCCCCTGCTGACTGCCTCTATGTATCCCTTTTCGGTGGCGAAATCCATTAATAGGTAGATTTATTGTCTCTTTATGTGGATACAAAGATAAAGATCGTTTGCCATTAAAAAGAAAAAAAAGTATAAAACTACTATCTTTTGAGTTTAGAAAGCAAACTTCAGGTTTTCCGGTGGTGTACTGGATTCCGACATCAATTGATTAAATTTCTCAACAATATCCGGGTGTTTGTCTGCTACATCGTGTAATTCCTGAATGTCGTTTTCCAGGTCATACAGCTCCATTCTCGTATTTCCTTTGCGGATATCTGTAATGATCCCTTTCCAGTTCCCCATGCGGATCGCTTTGTTCCCTATTTGTGGGTCAGGATATTCCCAGTAAAGATATGCATGCTGTTTCTGTTTGTCTTTTTCTCCGAGTAGTGCCGGCAGGAAACTGATCCCGTCGGTGGGAGGAGATTCGATGGAAACGATATCTGCCAGTGTCGGCATTACATCCTGGAATGCACAGATATGGTCGGATTCCGTTCCTGCTTTGATCTTACTTGGCCAGGAGACGATAGCCGGTACGCGTATTCCTCCTTCGTGGACGAAACATTTCCCCCATCCGTATTCCGATTTGAATAATCCGCCGCTGTTGAACCAGGGGGAATCGCTACCGCCGTTGAACGTCGGTCCATTGTCCGAAGTGAAAATGATCAGGGTGTTTTCATACAATCCTTCCTGTTTCAATTTGTCGACCAGTTTTCCGACCTGCTCGTCAAAGTAACTGATCATCGCTGCATAGGTTGCATGCGGATAACGGCATGGCATATACCCTTTGTTACCGGTGTAGGGCTCTTCGTCTCCGAATTTATCGACATAATAGTTGACCCAGCGTTCCGGAGCCTGTAAGGATACATGCGGAAGAGGTGTTGTCCAAAGCAGGAAGAACGGTTGCTCCTTATTCTGGTCGACAAAATGAATCATTTCGTCGAAGATGAGGTCGTTGGCATATTCATTCTGGGTAAATTTCCGGTAACTGGCTTCATCGTACGGATCCGCTCCTTCATCCAGTTTGGTCAGATGGGGGTCCCGTATTTTGTTATCGAGATATACGCGTTGATCGTTTTTCCATAAGAACGGAGGGTAATAGGTATGTGCCTGCCTCTGGCAGTTATATCCGTAAAACTGGTCGAAACCCTGTTTGCCGGGGACACCTTCCGAACCGGGATAACCTAATCCCCATTTTCCGAAACAACCGGTCGTATATCCGGCATTCTGCATCATCCGGCCGATTGTCATGGTACCGGATTTTAACGGATATTGCCCTTCCAGTTCCGGATGGACGTACATCGAGTCGTGGCTGTTGATCGCTCCCCGTGAGGCTATTTCATCATTCGCCCTGATCTGTGCGTGTCCGGAATGTAATCCGGTCAACAGTACACAGCGGGCCGGAGCGGAAACGGGCGATCCTGTATAATGTTGGGTCAGTTTGATCCCGTTATTTCTCAGGCGGTCGATATTCGGGGTTTCTATTTTTTGCTGGCCATAACATTGCAGGTCGCCATAACCCATATCGTCCATCAGTATATATATAATGTTAGGTTTGCTCTTTTCTTTCTGGCAGGAAGACAGACCTGCAATACAGAAAAGCCCTACTAATAAATTCGTTTTTTTCATCTTTTTGTACTTTAATTAGTCCCAACTGAAATCATCAGTTACTTCGCTTTTTAATCCTGGTCCGAACATATATCCTTGTTTTTCAAACCATTCTTTTTTGTCTTTTACCTTTTGATAAAACAGTTCGAAACTCTCCGGTTCGCTCCGGCTCCACATTTGTTCGGCGATAGCCAGAATGCGGGGAAACAGCCTCCGGTCGATCATATTTTCTGTTACCCCGTAATCGGTCCAGAGGGCACAACTCATTCCTAACAAGAGAGGCGAATCTTCTTTTCTATAAGACGGGTTGGCGGTATATACATCTTTGATATCGAATGTACGCGCCGCCTCATATCCTTTCCAGGGAGTGACAGGGAAATTCAGGTAGGTATAATAATTGGTTCCGCAGATAACGGGAAGATTTCTTTTGAGTGCTTCTTTGAATGCGGTGTCTTTATGTCCCCGCCAGTTCCACCAGTGGATCACTACGTTATCTGGTAACGCATAACCATCCTGATAAACGACATCTCCCCAAAAGATTGCTTTTCTTCCTTTGTTTTTCAGATAGTTGGCCATCTGCGCTGAGAACCAGAGCTGAAGATCGTGGCTGTCTTTCAAACCGTGTTCTTTGATACATTGCCCGCAATCGGGACATGTATCCCAGTTCCCTTTGGGGGCTTCATCACCTCCCAGATGAATATATTCGGAGGGGAACAGTTCGCAGACTTCATCGAGTACATTCTTCAGAAAGTCCAGTGTATGTGTTTTGCCGGCACAGAAGATATTTTGTGTAAAGCCGTTTTCGGGAACCTGTATGGTGTCGCCGAAGCAGCCTAGTTCCGGGTAAGCGACCAGAGCGGCTTCCGCATGTCCCGGCATATCGATTTCCGGGATAACCGTGATACAACGTTCGGCGGCATATCTGACAATCTCTTTGATCTCTTCCTGTGAATAGAAACCCTGTTGTTCCGGGCCTTTGCCGACAAAAGCGCCCACTTCGGTAAGGCGCGGATATTGTTTGATTTCAATGCGCCATCCGAGGCCCTCCGTCAGATGCCAGTGGAAATAGTTCATTTTTAGCAGGGCTGCCATGTCGATATATTTCTTTATGGTCGTGACTTTCTGATATTGGCGGCCGGAGTCGAGCAGGAAACTTCTGAAACCGACACGCGGCCTGTCTTCTATTTTCAGGCAGGGGATGATCCATGTCCCGTTCTGATCGGAGGCCAATTGCTTTAATGTCTGCCGGGCATAAAAGAAACCCGCATCGCCGGATGCTTCTATTTCGATACCGTTTTCTGTTACCTGTAGCCGGTATGCTTCAGAAGGTAATGCCGTATTCGTAGTCTGGCGGATATCGGCTTGTAGGTTTTTTGTGCGAAATTCTCCGTTACCTTGCACGACTGTTTCCGGTGCAGGGATTACTGTTTGTGCCGTCAGGAAAAAAGAAGAAAGCAAGAGAATAATAATACTTACATATTTCATGATATATACGAGCTAAAATAAAGAAGATGCATCAAAAGTTCGTTTTGTCATGGAGGACAAGTCTCGATTTTTGATACATCCTCTTTGTTTGTGATTAATTAAACTATTCCCAACCCGGATTCTGTTTGATATTCGGATTTAATACCATCTGATTCAGTGGTATCGGGTAAAGATAATAATAATCCGGCCATAATTTATTCGGATCCGGATGGAATTCCAGATAACCTTCATCCGCACCTCCGTCGATGGTCACAGCCGTACCTGCCGGGAAGTCTGATTTCCGGACATATTGCCCGAGTTTTTTCTTCATGGCATAATGGCACTTCTTCCATCTTCTGAGGTCGTCGAAGCGGAAATTTTCTGAAAACAGTTCGATACGTCTTTCCCTGCGTACTTCCCATAAGAGAGGAGATACGGCATAATCGCCTGCATATCTCGAATCACCCAAATCCCGCTTCGGATCAAAACTTTCATTGATCTGCGATACAATCATCGAAGGAACATTTGCCCGTGAACGTATTTTGTTGATGGTCATGTCAGCAACGGACTGGCTGAATTCTCCCAGTTCAACCATTGCTTCGGCATAATTCAGCATCACTTCTTCTACCCTGAATATCGGCATGTCGGTCTCTTCATTCCGTTGAGAACCCATGCTCAGATAAGTATTGAAATATTTCCAGTTATTATAACCGAATGCCGATTTGTACCAGGGTTGCCCGTTCAGGAAGAAATCGTAGTGGGGATTTTCTCCTAAGATACCGCCATCGTATCCTTGTCTGAACGGCAGTGTTTTCTGACGTTCGGCCGGAACGATCAGATTGATACTGTCAATAAAACTACGGTCTTTCGGATTGTCCGTAAACTTCCATTTGTTATCCCAGGCCGTTGTCGATTCCGAACGGTCGACTACATAAGGCGGAGTAACGTGCAGCCATAAACGGTGGTCCCTGTTGCTGAATTCGTCGTACATGTCCTTGTCGCCCAGGAATATCTGACTTGTCCAGCGCGGTTTGCCGTCCGAACATAAATAGCTATCCACCATGTCGCGGGTTACATTATAGAATGACTGAGCCGTGGTTCCACCGATGCTGGTAGCATGTACAACATTGGCATCATTGGCATACGCTTTGTAAAGGATGATTCCGGTCATACCATTTAACGACAATGAATTGAACAGGTCGTCGTAGTTGCTGTGAACGTTCGGATATACCTTTAATACTTCTTCGGAAGCCCGCTTACATTCCCGCAGGAACTTTTCAGCATCCTGTAGTCCGTGATATTTTCTCCAGGTTCCTTCGAACAGGCAGAAGCGGGAAAGTAATGTCTGTACCACCACGCGGTTGATTGTGTTGGCTCCATCGCCATCCTGATTGATGTTCTGTTCTGCATACTGAAGGTCTTCCAGGATATGATTGGCAATGACGTCTCTGGAGTCTCTTTCCCCATAAATGATATCCGTTTCATCGTCTGCCAGTACATGGTCGATCCAGGGAACACCGCCGTAAGCGGAAAGTAAGGTCAGATATCGGTAGGAACGGAAGAAGTAACCGACACTGCGCCAGTGGTTTCTTTCCGTTTCAGTCATATCCGACGTCTCGATATGGTCGAGCATGAGGTTTGTCCGGCGGATGAATGAATATTGTGCCCATGGTGTATTGTCTGTTTTTGACGGGGGAACGACAATTCCCCTGATCCAATCGGTTTCGCCTGACCCCCGTGTGGAGTTATAGGAGATATTGTCCGTGTTGGTTTCTCCGTAACCGAGTGCCGGGAATGTTTCATACAAACCCCATGCATATGTTTTGAAATTGTCGTATGATTTGAATACGGTTTCTGCAGTGGGACTGCCCAGCGGGTATCTTTCCAGGAAATCGTTATTCATGCAGCCGGAAAATCCGAAAATGACGAGTAGTCCGAATAATATTTTGAATGTCTTCATGATCGTATGTTTTAATTTAGAAAGTAACATTTATACCCAGTGAATATTTTTTCATGAAAGGATATTCCCAGGCTCCTTTTGAAAGCATATCCGATTCCATTCCTTCTGGCAGATGGTCCCAGGTATGCAGATTTTCACCACTGACAAATACCCGGATATTATCCATATAGATTTTTTGACAGATATTCTTGGGTAATGAATAAGACAGAGTAATGTTCTGTATTTTCAGGTAAGCGGCATTTGCCAGATATTTGGTTTGCACTTTCTGGTTGAATTTCGTATTCGTTTCATTCTGCGGATACACCCTCGGATAGAAGGCGTCCGGATTATCCGGAGTCCAGAAGTCGAGTGTTTCCTTGAATAAACTACCCCAGCTTCCGTTCGGCCATGCCATCTGGTCGGTACGCCAGTAGTCGCGTTTTCCTACCCCGCGTAAAAAGATAGACAGGTCGAAACCTTTGTAACTGACTCCGGCTGTGATGCCGTATTGGTAACGGGGAGTATTGTTGCCTATGATGCGCTGGTCGCCCGGATTGTGAATAGTGTTGTCGCCTTCGAAAATAAATTCGGTGTCATCGTCGAAGTTCTTGTAAAGAATATCACCCGGATATACAGTTCCTGCTCCCTTGAACATCGGAATACCCGGTTTCAGGGTTCCGTCTGCGTTGAAATCGTCCGTCGTATAGAAACGGTCGGTTACGTATCCCCATATTTCACCCAGCTTCATGCCTTTCCGGTAAAGGTCTTTTCCGAACAGGCCGGCTTCGTTGTCGTATTTGGTGATTTCGGATTGCGAGTCATACAGGTTGAAACCTACCCGGTAGCCTACATCGCCTATCCGGTCATGCCAGTTGATCTTCAGTTCCCAGCCGTATGTTTTCAGGTCTGCGGCATTTTGTTTTGCGGCACTGGCACCGACTACTCCCGGCAATTCCATTCCCGGAGCCAGCATACCTTTGGTATCACGACGGTACCAGTCGAATGTGGTATTCAGCTTGTTGTTGAACAGGTCCAGGTCGAAACCGAAGTCTAGTGTATAGACTTTTTCCCATCCAAAGCTGCTGCTGACCATGGCCGGAGCTCCCAGTGTCGTAACCTTTTGCCCGTCCACCAACCAATTGGAAAGGTAAACGTTCATATCCGGGATATAAGGATAATTATCGGGTGTATTGTCGGATTTTAAGATGACCTGGTTCCCGATGGAACCCCAGGATGCCCTGAGTTTCAGGTTGGAGAGCCATTCGTTTGTCGTTTTCATGAAATTTTCTTCCGAAATACGCCAACCGGCGGAGAAAGAGGGGAAGAAACCGAACCGGCTGTTTTTGGGGAAACGGGAAGTTCCGTCGTAACGTCCGTTGGCTTCCAACAGGTATTTGCCGGCATAGCTGTAATTCACGCGATAGAATAATCCGCGGATGGCAAATTCCTCGAACGCGTCATTCGTAATCGGAGTACCCGTCGATAAGGATAACGAAGGCAGTGAACCTACCACTACATCCGTACGATAAGAATATTGGGATTCGGTATGACTCGACTCCTGGTTGTATCCTCCCATCACCGAAATATCATGTTTACCGAATGTTATATCGTAATTGGCGAATAAGTTGACGGCGTTATAATCCGTATATTTGGAAGTGACCGCATAGCTGGAGTTCTCCGTGCTGTTCAGTACCCCGGTAAAGTTCATTCCTATATACTGATATTTGTTTTTATAAAATTTATTTTGTTCGGTTGTCCGGTTGTAAGTGTATTCTCCGGTTATCTTAAGACCTTTCAGCGGACTCAGGATGATTCGTCCCAATGCTCTTAGGTCATTTCTTTTGATTCTCCGGGGATCGCCGTAACGGATATAAGTGGCGGGAGACTCAGCCGGATAGACTGTCCCGTTTTCCTCATAATCTTCATTATTCTGATAAGACGGTAAATTCATGGCGGCTACCCATACAGTATTACGTCCTCCTGCCTCTACTTTTTTCTGTTTGGAATTACCATATTTCAAGTCGAGTTGGGTTGTCAGCCAGGAATTGACATCTACTCCCATAAATGTAGAGAGGTTGAGTCGGTCATAGCTGTCTTTATCCGTAATCAGGATACCGTCTTCTCCGGTATAGCCGACGCCGATGCGATAGACTGTCTTCTCACTACCTCCGGAAACCGACATGCTGTGGTTCTGCATGAATCCGAAATTATCTGTCATATCGTCGAACATATTCCGTTCTTTCATCAGAAATAGATTGCCGTTTTCGTCAAAGATATATCCGTTCGGATATTTTCCCGGGTTACTCTGGTAGTCACGTATGTATCCTTCCCACTGGGTGATGTTTTTGCCATCTACATAGGTGTCGTTGGGCCAACCCATTTCTTTATAGGCCAGGACCGATTCCAGCGGATTGGCTTTCTGAGGTAACTCCAGCGGCTTGGAGAACGATATATTATTGTTGTAATTGAATTTCGGAGCGGAATCTTTTTTTCCCTGCTTCGTGGTGATCAGGATAACACCGAAGGCGGCTCTTGCCCCGTAGATGGCTGCCGAAGCGGCATCTTTTAATATGGAGACCGATTCGATTTCCTGTGGATCGATCATATTGATATCCATCGGAACGTTGTTCACCAGTACGAGAGGCGTACCTCCATTGATAGATGTCGTACCACGGATATTATAACTCATTGCGTCACCAGGCGTACCGGTTTCCGATCCGATCTGTAATCCGGGTGTCGTCCCTTGCAAAGCCTGTGCTATGTTAGGGACCGGACGGTCTCCTAATGTTTCCGATAAATTGACGGAAGCAACAGCTCCGGTCAGGTTGACTTTCTTCTGGGTTCCGAAACCGACCACTACGACTTCGTCCAATAACTGAGTGTCTTCTTTTAAAGTGACAGTAATGTCTTTTTGTCCCTTCAGATGAATGTCTTGCGAAATGTATCCGATGAAAGATACTGTCAGGGTAGCATCCTGTGGAGCGTCCAGGATGAATTGTCCGTTCAGGTCTGTGATCGTTCCGTTGTTCGTTTTCTTGTCGATCACGTTAGCTCCGATGACAGGCATTCCTGTTTCGTCGATCACTTTACCGGTGATTTTTCCTTCCTGCAGCATTTTATCGGCCAGCAGGACGATCTTATAATTCTCTATCCGGTAACTGCCAGGCGCAAGCAACTGATTTAACACCTCTTTGATGCTGGCCTCTTTGAGATTCAGGCTGACCTGTCTGTTCATGTCGATCTCGGAGTTGTTGAGGAAGAAGACAAAAGGAGTTTTCTCTTCGATCACTTTGATTGCTTCACTCAGTTTCACATGGGTTAATTCCAAGCTTATTTTCGTATTTTGTGCATAACCGTTTATTGCGTAAAGCTGAAAAAAGCAAAAGCCTATAAATAATAGTATTAGCTTCATTTTTCTGAATGAATTAATGTTAAGAAAGGAAATAGCATTCCTTTCTGTGGAAATTTTTTTCATACATTTGTACTGTTTTAAATTTAACTTATTGCTCTCATCTTCTTGTTTTTGAGAACAGTTTGTTTCACATTACCGGGCAAATGTTACCAGCATTTGCCTGGATTGTTTTTAGACTCTCCGGTTTCTTATCCCATAGGCATTCTGTTTTTATGGTTCGTATTATTTAGGTTTCACATAGATTACATCATCTTTGATCGAATAACGAATAGGTGCGATCATTTCCAGCAACTTGAATATTTCGTCAGGCGATTCTTTCCGGATCGTCAGCGACAGGCGCTGGTCGACAGGAGTTCCCGGTTGGCAGACGAGTTCCATGCCGTACCATAATTTAATCTTGTGTAAGATGACGGACAGTTTTTCGTTGTTGCATACCAGCTTTTCGTTGATCCATAATATATATTCGGAGGCATCGACCTGCCTTATTTCATGAACGCCGGTCTCTTTATCCAGGATGATCCGTTGGTTGGGTTTCAAGAGGATGCTGTTCGGATTATTCGGCAGCTGTATTTCAACCTTTCCGGTGAGCAGGGTGGTTTCGCTGTTCATTTTATCCGAGTAATCCTTTACGTCGAAGTTTGTGCCCAGTACATTGACTGTCATTTGATTGGTCTCGACGAAAAACGGTGCCTGTTCGTTCTTCTTTACTTCGAAATAACCTTCTCCTTCCAGTTTGACTTTTCTGTATTTGTCGGAAAACTTTTCCGGATAAGTCAGCTTACTGTTCGTATTCAGCCAAGCGACGCTTCCGTCGGGCAGTATAACGGAGCCTTTGCTTCCCTTGCCCATGATGGCCTGGTTCATAATGACGGCTTCTTTCTCTATGTAAACGATATCCGGAGTGTTTCTACCTATATAATATCCTCCGATCGAACAAATCAGGAGAATGGCAACGGAGGCGGCAATACGTAAAAACGGGCGTATAGAACGTTTGGACGAACGGCTGTATTGTTCGTTACGGCGGACGTTCTCTTCAAATATCCGGAAAGCGTTTTCTGTGTAACCCGGCGCATGCACCGGAGTCTTTCCGGATGCCAGCCAGATATCCTGTAAGTCGATGAATGTCTTTTTATTCGCATCGCTTTCCCGTAACCAGGCGAGAAGACGTTCTTTTTCCTCCTTGCCGGCTGTTCTTTGTAAATATTTTAATATGATGTCGTTCATCCTTATTTTGTATCCCTTTCGGTAATTATTCGGTTACTCTTCTATACTTATCACAAAACAAAACCGTTTAACCCTACCTCAATGAGAAAAAAAAGATTATTTTTACGCAAATATTTTGTGAACCGGAGATACAGTAATGATAACCATCAGTGATAATAAGTTTAACGAAAGGGGTAGTAGATTGGGTGAATTTGTTTTATTTCAGAAGCTTTTTGAGGATTATTTTCGCTCTTTGGTCACGTACTCGTACCGGTATGTGAACGACTGGTCGGTGGGTGAAGATATTGTACAGGATGTGTTTATGGCTCTTTGGATCAACCGGGATAAAATTGATTTTGAGGAACCGATAAAACCCTACTTGTATCGGGCTACCTATAACAGATCGATAAACTACCTTAATTCCGTGTCGGTTCAGCGACGTGTAGATCATGCCGATATGCTGGATGAACTGATCGACCGGGAGATACTGTCGTATAACCAGCATGACAATCTGTTACTGAAAGAGATAGAAGAGGAGATCACCTCTTTTGTCGGTACGCTTCCCGAACAGCGTAAAAGGGTTTTTCTGTTGAGCCGCGAAGAAAATCTAAAGAACAAAGAAATCGCGCTCCGTCTGAATATCAGTGAGAAGGCGGTAGAAAAGCATATAACCAAAGCCTTATCCGATATCCGTACCCACCTGACAGAAACCGGCCTGATGTCCGGCCTGATTTGTTTCTTACTGAACCAACATTGATTGTATCCTACCATAGGGAAGCTTTATTATTCAGGTTAAATGCCACATTTGTGATGCAATTGTCTTGTATTTAAATAATAAAGCGTATTTTTGTTAAAACGATATATATTATGAATAAAGACTTTGATTACAATTTACTGCCGTATAAATTTGCTCATTGTATGAACGGACAATGCAAACAAGCTGATAAGTGCCTTCGTAGCAGGGCGGCTCAGCATATACCGATCGAACGTAAAACTGTTACCTTTGTTAATCCTGCGCACACGAATCCTGCCAATGAAGATTGTCCCTACTTTAAGGCTGACCAGTTGCAGCAATTTGCCTTGGGAATGACGCATTTACTGGCGTATATTCCACATAATGATGCAATTGCTATCAAACGACAGATGTTGACCTATTTCGGACGAACGCATTTTTACCGGCTTTGGCGTAAGGAGCGTCTTTTTAGTCCCGAGCAACAGGAGTATGTCCGGCAATTGTTCCTTGAAAGAGGTCTTCAGGAAGCTCCCGTATTCGATGAATATGTAGAGCAATATGAATGGTAAAAGGATATAAGCCGTATTTTGTTTCTCCCTAATGAAACAGTTGTTTCTATGTAATGGAACAAGTGTTTCATTAGGGAGAAACACTTTTTTATCAGTATGTACCGGTTACCGGAAAAGTGACACATCTCTTGCGGATATGGAACTTTATTGATATATTGTACCCGAAACTTTGAAAGTTATACTATCGTTTCTAATATTGTCTCTATATTTTGTTTCACTTAAAATCTCAATGAATATGAAAAGAATAGGCAGTCTTTTAGTAGTTCTCTTCTTGTTAATGACAGGATGTGGAGACAGTAAGCAATCGGCAGAAGATCTTATCACCGTGGATGTAACAGCTAGTTATCCCAAAAAAGAACTGATCCTTCAGGATTTTATGGATGTGGAATACATTGCATTGGAAACGAATGATGAGTTTGTTAATCAGGGATTTGTTCAGGCTATAGGTAAGAAATACATATTAGTAAAGAATCGAAGCGCTGACGGGAATATTTTTGTTTACGACAGGAGCGGGAAGGCTTTACGAAAGATAAATCATAAAGGGCAAGGTGGTGAAGAATATTCATATATCTTAGGCATTGCCTTGGATGAGGACAAAAATGAAATGTATGTCCACGACCATTATATAAGGAAAATTCAGGTGTACGATTTAGACGGGAGTTTTAAAAGAAGCCTGAATTACAGAGAACAAACTAAGGATGGGTTTTATACGAATATAGTCAATTATGACAAAGATCATCTGATTTGTTATGATGAATATAATAAGGAGAAAGCTTTTGTTCTGATATCCAAACAGGATGGGAGTATTGTCCGGAAAATAACAATGCCGTTTAAAGAGGCTAAGTTATTAATGCAAAAGAAACAAGATGGGGAAATGACTTATTCTGTCACTCCCGGTCCTTATTCCAATATAATTCCTCACGAAGGCAACTTTGTTCTTTTAGAACTTTCTACCGATACGGTATATTCTCTTTCGCCGGATTACAACCTGCATCCGCTTCTCGTAAGAAATCCGCCTATTCGATCTATGAATCCTGAGGTCTTTTTGATTTTAAGAATGCTTTCCGATCGTTATTATTTCATGGAAACAGTGAAGAATGTGTGGGACTTTGGTAACGATAGTGGATTCCCTCGAACGTTTTTTATGTATGACAGGCAGGATAAGAGTTTTTATGAGTATACTGTTTATAATGGTGACTATTCAACTTCCAAGGAGTTTTATATGAATGATTTAAGGCATGTAAATCAGGAAATCGAATCATGGCGTAGAATAGAAGCCTACCAGCTTGTAGAAGCTAATGAGAAAGGAGAACTGAAAGGACAGTTGAAAGAAATTGCAGCAACATTGGATGAAGAGGCTAATCCTGTGATTATGTTGATAAAACATAAGAAACAATAGAGTCTTTATAACTATTTGGTTTGTCTTTTTTTACGGATAAGTTTGCTTGTCGATAATTATGGACGAGCAAACTCATCGGGTATAATGATGTTTACACAATAAAAGGTCTTAGATTGTATTAAGGTTATACCGAAATTCTATTTTTATATTATGTGGAAAATATATGTGATATTTTTTATTCTTTGTATTTCCTGTAATTATGAAGGTAGGAGAGATATGTCTAATTTGCCCGTTGAAGAATGTGATACAATCCAAATTAGCAATTTACACTTGTTATGTAAGGTATGGGGATTTATGAAATATTATCACCCAGATATAGCCAATGGAATGTATGATTGGGATAATGAATTATTTGAAATAATGCCTCGTGTTGTAAATATTAAGAGTAAAAAAGAAAGAAATCGAGTATTGAGTAAATGGATTAATAAATATGATATCCCTACTTCATGTAATAAATCATTATCAGATACTCAGATGCCGAATGTTAAAACTTACCCGGATATATCATGGATAGAAAATAAAGAAGAATTAGGCGAAGTGTCTGATTTGTTGTTGAATATGAAATACTTAGAAAGGAATTGTGTCGGATTAAGTGTTGGAGGAGATTTGTATAAAGATTATTGTTATTTGGAGTTTTCAGAAGATGAAAAAAAAGTATTTTTTAAAAATGAGAATGATTACAAGGAATTGAAAGAAATTAAAAATAAATATTCATTGTTGGCATTATTTCGGATTTGGAATGTTATTCAGTACTATTATCCATATAAATATTTGATTGATAAAAAATGGGATGATGTACTTTTTGAGTATATACATAAGTTTGCTTCCGTAAAAAGTCTATTGGAGTATAAACTTCTGATATTAATGGTTTTGACAGAAGTTGAAGATACACATATGAATTTATGGGATGAAGATATACAGAATTGGATTGGAAATAGAAAAGCTTTAGTTAATATTGAATTTGTTGAAAATAGCTTTGTTGTAACTGGAGTATACGATAAATATTACAAAAAAGTACCTCTTGAAATAGGAGACGTTATATTGAAAATTGATGGGAGATGTGTGCAGAATATAATAGAGGAAAAAAAGATGTATATATCCGCTTCAAATAACGCTGTTTTGATGAGAGAAATTTCTCTTCAATTGTTATTTACTTATAAAGAAAAATTGCATATAGAGTATTTAAGAAATAATCAACTGTTATCTGATAGTGTTGAAACGTACTATTATAAGTCTATAAAAAATAATGGCAATAGGAGACGTTATAAACCTTTGTTTGAATATATAGATGAGGATGTTGCTTATGTCTACCCGGGAAGTTTGTTCAGTGGTAAGATTCCGGATCAAATTAATACTAAAGGCTTGATTATTGATCTTCGTGACTATCCGAATCAAAAGAATATCAAGGAATATTTGGAGTTTTATCATTTATATAATGAATCAAAAGAGAGTGTTTTATTTACATATGGAAGTTCTACTTGGCCTGGATTGTTTACGTATTCTTATACAACCGTGGTCGGGAAGAAGAATGAGAATAGTTATAAAGGACTTGTAATCATATTGGTAGATGAAGGGACACAAAGTCATGGTGAATATATGGCAATGCGATACAGATGTGCCCCAAACTCTATCATATTAGGTAGTACAACAGCAGGAGCTGATGGAGGAGTTGTTAGGTTGGCCTTGCCTGGTGGAATTTATGTTCCGGTAGGGATTCAAGGTGTATACTATCCTGACGGAAGAGAAACTCAACGTATAGGAATAGTCCCTGATATTTGGATGGAGCCAACAATAAAAGGGATTCGGGAAGGTAGAGATGAGGTGTTAGAAAAGGCAATAGAGTTAATAAATGAAATTGAATGAAGAAATCATCCCCAACTTAACAGTAATTGATCTGGAAAACTGATCACAAAGGTGACTTTATTCCTTTGTGGGAGTTTATAAAGGTGTGATTGAGTTAATTTGTTATGAATGTGATGTTTGAGATAGTGTTGCTATTTTTGTGCGTGTTGTGGAAGTAAAATATTATAATTTCTTGGACGCTATTTCTTGTTAAGATAAAATTAATCAGTAAATTGTACCCGAAACTTTGAAACAACACGTTTCTGTCGCTTAAATCTTGATTAATTATGAAATACGTGAAACTCTTTTTGTTGACTGTTGTGGTACTTTGTTCATTTAGTAATGAAAAAATACCCAAGATCGATTTACCTGCACACACTCCTAAACAGACTGCGCAAATGAGTAAATTGTTCCGTAAAGTAAGGTATGTTCCTCTGGAAACGACAGATGATTGTTTACTTTCTTATATCCATGTGCAGAAGATACAAGATTATATACTTGCCTGGGATTACGATAGCTGTTGTTTGTTTAGTGCTAAAGATGGAAAATTTATACGGAGAATAGGGCATAAAGGCGATGATCCGGAAGCTGTCTTTTCATTTTATAATAATTTTTATAATCCGTATGATGGGCTCCTCTATTTTCAGGGTGTTGAAGGGATTCGGGTTAAGTACGGGCTGGATGGTAAATATGTTGGTAAAATGAAAGTCCCGTTGTCGACAGGTGTCTCTCCTCAATTTGTAGTACCATTGGACTTAACGACTTTTTGTGCTTTTTTTGCGAATAGAAGTGGACGGGAGAAGAAAAGAATAGTTTTGTTTGATCATAACGGAAATGTAAAAAAAGAGTTTCCTAATCATCATTTCGTAGAAACAAAAATGTATATTCTTGATACGGGTGATGGGCTTACGTATAGATATAAAGATAATCTTTATTTTAAAGAAATGTTTATAGATACGGTTTATCAAGTTAGTCAAAATCAGTTGAAGGCTGAATATGTTTTAAATATAACATCCCGTTCTGTACCTTATAAAGAACGTTATGACAGACATAAGGAAGCGATATCACCTTATTTTATATATGAAAATGATGTAAATATAGCTTTTCGTTATCATATGAATGGAGTAGGACAACTATGTGTTTATGATAAGCAAGCAGGAGAAAGTTCTTACTATTTATGTGAAAATGGCCCGATTGATGATATCAACGATTTTATGCCTGTTTGGATATCTACGATTTGTGATGATGGAACTTGTCTGGGAGTTTTGAATGCTGGAGATATTTGCGATTATATAGATAAAAGTGGAATATCTTCCAATCCGAATCTCGATTTCACCGGATGACAATCCGGTGGTGGTGTTTATGGAGAACTAAAAAAGAAATTCAGGAAGGTAGAGATGAGGTGTTAGAAAAGGTTGTAGAGTTAATAAATGAGAAGGACTTTAAATCTAAAATGTAAAGATGGATATTCTTATCTGCTACATATTTACTATCTTTGCAGTCTGTTATTGGAATATCTTAATAAATCGACGATATGATTCTATTCTTTCAATCTCCAACAAAGACGGTGCTGGCTGTTGAGGCGGCACATGCTTTCTCTCCTGAAGATGTTCAAAAGCTCGTTTGGTTGTTTAGTGAAGCCGCTCCACTCCAATCCGAAACATTGGATGGATGGTATGTTGGTCCGCGCCGGGAAATGATTACCCCGTGGAGTACCAATGCTGTGGAAATCACTCAGAACATGGGCTTGAGCGGTATCTCACGTATCGAAGAATACTTCCCAGTTTCTTCCGGTGAGGCTGATCACGACCCGATGTTGCAACGCATCTACAACGGCCTGAACCAGGATATCTTCACAATCAGTAAACAACCGGATCCGATTGTTTATATCGAGGATATTGCAGCTTACAACAAAAAAGAAGGATTGGCTTTGAGTGACGAAGAGGTTTCCTACCTCAATGAAGTAAGCCAGAAGCTGGAACGTAAGCTGACCGACAGCGAAGTGTACGGTTTTGCACAGGTAAACTCGGAACACTGCCGTCATAAAATCTTCGGCGGTACATTCGTTATCGACGGAGAAGAGAAAGAAAGTTCTCTTTTCAATCTGATTAAGAAAACTTCGGCAGAAAACCCGAACAAGTTGGTTTCTGCCTACAAAGATAATGTGGCTTTCAACGAAGGGCCGATGATCGAACAGTTTGCTCCGGCAAGCGGTGACAAACCTGACTTTTATGAGGTAAAAGAAATCAAATCGGTTATCTCGCTGAAAGCTGAAACACACAACTTCCCGACAACGGTTGAACCGTTCAACGGGGCAGCAACCGGATCCGGTGGTGAGATCCGTGACCGTCTGGGCGGAGGTAAGTCTTCTTTGCCTATTGCCGGTACAGCCGTTTACATGACTGCTTATCCGCGTACGGAAGGTGCCCGTGAATGGGAAAAGGTGCTTGATCCGCGTCCCTGGTTGTATCAGACACCGGAACAGATTCTGATCAAGGCTTCAAACGGTGCTTCCGATTTTGGAAACAAGTTCGGTCAGCCGCTGATCTGCGGTTCGGTGCTGACTTTCGAGCATGAAGAAAATAATAAGAAATATGCTTACGATAAGGTAATCATGTTGGCCGGTGGTGTCGGTTACGCTAATATGCGTGATGCGCTAAAGGGTGATCCGCAGCCGGGCGAAAAGGTGGTGTTGCTGGGTGGTGATAACTATCGTATCGGTATGGGCGGTGGTGCTGTTTCTTCTGTAAACACGGGGCAGTACACCAGCGGTATCGAACTGAATGCCGTGCAGCGTGCTAATCCGGAAATGCAGAAACGTGTATCGAATGTGATTCGTGCCATTGCCGAATCGGATAATAACCCGGTTGTTTCTATCCATGACCATGGTGCAGGCGGTCACCTGAACTGTCTGTCGGAATTGGTGGAAGCTACAGGCGGACATATCGATATGAGCCAGTTGCCTGTCGGTGACCCGACGCTTTCTGCTAAAGAAATCGTAGGTAACGAAAGCCAGGAACGTATGGGCTTGCTGATGAAAGAAGAAGATGTGGCCCGCGTAAGACGTATCGCTGACCGTGAACGTTCTCCGATGTATGTGGTTGGTGAAACGACTAACGATATGAAATTTGTATTCGAGCAGGCTGACGGTGTGAAGCCTATCGATATCAAGTTGGAATATATGTTCGGTAAACCGCCCAGAACGATCATGAAGGATCATACGGTGGAAGAAACATATGCTCCGGTCGTTTACAAAGAATCGGAACTGCATCATTATCTGGAAAACGTACTTCAGTTGGAAGCTGTGGCATGTAAGGACTGGTTGACCAATAAGGTGGACCGTTCCGTAACAGGTAAGATCGCCCGTCAGCAGTGTCAGGGTGAATTGCAGTTGCCGTTGAGTGACTTGGGTGCCGTAGCATTGGATTACCGTGGAAAAGCTGGTATCGCGACCTCTATCGGTCATGCTCCGCAGGTGGCAATGGTTGATCCGGCTGCCGGTTCTGTTATGGCTATTGCCGAATCGTTGACGAACATCGTCTTTGCTCCGTTGGCAGATAAGCTGACAGGTGTTTCTTTGAGTGCCAACTGGATGTGGCCGTGCCGCAACGAAGGGGAAGATGCTCGTCTGTACACCGCTGTTCAGGCCGCTTCCGATTTTGCTTGCGAACTGGGTATCAATATCCCGACAGGTAAAGACTCTTTGTCGATGACACAGAAATATGGCGACGATAAGGTGATTGCTCCGGGTACGGTAATTATTTCTGCCGGTGCTGAGGTAAGCGATATCCGTAAGATTGTTTCTCCGGTATTGGCTCACGAAAAGAACTCTTACATATATTATATAGACTTCTCGTTCGATACGATGAAGCTGGGCGGTTCCGCTTTTGCACAGACTTTGAACAAGTTGGGTGATGAAGTGCCGACTGTAAAGGACAGCGAATATTTCGCTGATGCTTTCAATGCAGTTCAGGATGCTATCGAAAAGGGCCTGATCCTTGCCGGACACGATATTTCTGCCGGTGGTATGATCACAACCTTGCTTGAAATGTGTTTCGCAAACGTAGAAGGCGGTCTGGAAGTCAATCTGGATAAGCTGTCTGAAACAGACATTGTGAAGATCCTGTTTGCTGAAAATCCGGGTATCCTGGTTCAGGTGAAAGACAAGAAGGCTTTCGAGAAATTGATGGAAGAAGCTGGTGTTGGTTGTGCAGTCATTGCCAAACCGACCGACGAACGTCATATCCTGGTGGAAAAAGAAGGTGTTCAGTATCATTTCGGTATCGACTATATGCGTGACGTATGGTACGAATCGTCTTACAAGCTGGATATCAAGCAGAGCGGTAGCGTATGCGCAGGCAACCGTTTCGAAAACTATAAGATGCAGCCGCTGGAATTTAAGTACGGCAAGAACTTTACCGGTAAGCTCGCCGATTATGGCCTGACTCCTGATCGTAAAGGAAAGAGTGGAATCCGTGCTGCCGTTATCCGTGAAAAGGGTTGCCAGTGTGAACGTGAGACTTCTTACGCTTTGTATCTGGCTGGTTTCGATGTGAAAGACGTTCACATGACCGACCTGGCTTCGGGACGCGAAACATTGGAAGATGTGAATATGATCGTGTTCTGTGGTGGTTTCTCCAACTCTGACGTGTTGGGTTCAGCCAAAGGATGGGCCGGTGGTTTCTTGTACAACGAAAAGGCTAAGAAAGCATTGGATAACTTCTATGCACGTCCTGACACACTGAGTCTGGGTATCTGTAACGGTTGCCAGTTGATGGCAGAGCTGGGAGTGGTTTATCCGGAACATGAAAAGAAACATAAGATGTTGCATAACGATTCTCACAAGTTGGAATCAAACTTCATCTCTGTGGAAATTCCGAAGAATCATTCAGTCATGTTCGGTCCGATGAGCGGTCAGAAGCTGGGTATCTGGATCACGCACGGAGAAGGAAAATTCTGGTTCCCGTACGAAGAGAAGGAATATCATATCGCACTTAAATATAACTATGAAGGTTATCCTGCCAACCCGAACGGTTCGCCCTGGTCGGTTGCCGGTGTTTGCTCGCATGACGGACGCCACCTGGCTATGATGCCTCACCTGGAACGTGCCTTGTTCCCGTGGCAGTGTGGTCATTATCCTGCCGATCGTAAGGGTGACGAAGTAACTCCGTGGATTGAAGGTTTTGTAAATGCACGCAAGTGGATTGAAGAAAACAAGAAGTAACAGATAAATCTAATGATATTGAAAGGTGCATCTTAAGAGTGAATAACTCTTTCGGTGCACTTTTTTTATGGTTGAAGTTTTTAGAATCCAATCAGATTCAGTAAGTTTACACCTTCGTTATACAATGTTGTTTGCTACGGATTCTAATACATAATATTCGATAAGATGAAGAAAAGATCAATGTTTACTATGCTGCTTGTCCTGTTCTTATGTGCAAGTAGCGTTTATTCCCAGACAAAAGTGATTGCCCACCGTGGGTATTGGGATTGTGAAGGTTCTGCTCAGAACTCGGTTACGGCTTTGAACAAGGCTCATGAGGTTGGAGCGTATGGCTCTGAATTCGATGTGTCTATAACGGCTGATGGCATTCCGGTTGTTAATCATGATGACAGTATTCAGGGTTTTTGTATAGAAACTTCTCTCTATGAACAACTGAAAGACCTGAAGTTGAAAAACGGAGAAACGTTACCGACTTTGGAAGAATACCTGATACAGGGAAAGAAAAATCAGGGAACTCAGCTTATTCTTGAAATCAAACCTCATAAACGAGTCGTGAATGAAGATAAAGCGGTTGCAACTATTCTTTATCTGGTGCAGAAATACCAGATGGAAGACCAGGTGGAATACATCTCTTTCAGTATGAATATTTGTAAGGAGTTGATCCGCCGTGCCCCGAGTGCCCAGGTTTCTTATCTTCGTGGAGAAGTTTCACCGGCAGACCTGAAGACATTAGGTTTTTCCGGCCTGGATTATCATTATAAAGTATTTGACAAACATCCCGAGTGGATTCAGGAAGCCAAAGATGCTGGCCTGACTATCAATGTGTGGACGGTGGACGATCCGGCTGTAATGGAATCGTTCATTGCAAAGAATGTCGATTTTATCACTACGGATAAACCGGTGCAATTGAAGGAGATGATAGGGAAATAACTTGCTATGCTGCAAGGAATAATTGCAGGAAGTAAATATTCTTTTTCAGATATTTCAACGCTTCATTGATGTGTCTTTCCACTGTCTTTGGGGTAATATCGAGTCTTTCGGCAATTTCTTTATAGCTAAGTTGTTCATGGCGGCTCAGGTAAAAGACCTCCTTTTGCCTGGGCGGCAATTCGTTTACCAGCCGTTCAATATAAATCCGCAGATCTTTTGCATGCAATTCCTCTTCTATATCATAAGCCTTGTCGTAAGCTGCAAGGATAGACATTTTATAGAAAGTTTCGTTGAAATTTTTCTTTGAATTGCTGAAAATCATATTCCGGGTGATGATGAACAGTAATCCTTCCAGATTTTCATTTTCATTTACATAACTGCGTATATCCCATAATTTGATAAATACTTCCTGTACTACTTCCTCGGTGGTAGAATCGTTTGTGTAATAGAGTCTGCAAAACTTGTAGACTTTATCGCAATACTTGTGATACAAAGAAGTAAAGGCCTCCTCGCTACCGTTTTTTAATGCCAGTATTAGTGTTTGATTATCCAATTTAGCTTCTTTATTGATTATTGCAAAGATAGAAAAGAATTGAAGAATAGCAAAAGTCTCTTTGAGAGAGAGTCGGTTTTGTTAAAATAAAAAAAGTTTGATATTCTTCTGGGGGATAACTCTGAATTTGGAGTATTTAGTGTTAGATATGAAGGAAATGAAAGAAGAAGATATTATAAAAAAGGCCCTGGCAGGCGGACTGACTGATAAGGAAAAAGAATTTCTGGCCGGTCGGGAACCTGTTTTACGCCATTTGAAAGAACAGTGGAATGAACCGGGAGATTCGTTTCTTAGTCCTGTGGCTAAAGAGCGGGTGCTGGGCCGGGTTATGCGGAAGATACATCCTTATAATACCCGTCGGAACTATTGGATGAAATATGCAGTAGCGGCCTCTCTGGCTCTGCTTATTTCGGTTGGCTCCTGGTTGATAGGACAAAGCGGGACAAAAGAGAAAACTATTTATGTGGTAAGTGCCGGCCGGCAGTCGATGGAGTCGTTCTATCTGCCGGATGGTAGCCATGTGTCGTTGAATGCCGGCGGAAGATTAACTTATCCGGAGTCGTTTGACGGAGAAAGACGGGAAGTCTCTTTGTCCGGGCAGGCTTTTTTTGAGGTACACCATGATCCGGAACACCCTTTCATTGTGAAAACAAAAAGTATGGATATAAAGGCATTGGGGACTGCTTTCGAAGTCTTTTGTGTTGACTCCCTTTCTTATGCGGAAATGATTCTGGCAGAGGGGGCGGTCGAAGTAAGCACAAAGAAAGAGCGGGAGAAAGGTGATGTCTTACTGGTTAAGCCTGATGAAAAACTGGCTTATGTGATGGGCGGAAAAGCCGAAATCATGCAAGTAAATGCCGATCAGTATTCATCCTGGCGCAGGGAAGGGAGGCCAAATTTCAAAAATGAAAAGTTGGGAATGATCCTTCCCCGTCTGGAAAGCTGGTATGGCATAAGTATAAAATGTCCGTCTGAACTGGCCGGTAAATATAGTTTTACCTTTTCTATTCATGATGAATCGTTGGAACTTTTGCTGGATATCATATCCAAGAGTTCTCCGGTTGCTTATCGTAAAAAAGGAGACAGCTTTGTCTTGTATGAGAAAGTTAATAAATAATTATGTTAAACTTAAATCAGGGATATATGAAAAACAAACAAACCGGATAATGAGAGACAGTAGGAATACTGGCTGATAAAGAGAAAGAAAAAACGCATATTTATTTTATCTAATTATTAATATGAACAAACGAGTTATTTTGTTGAAAGATGTGTTCTGTAAGCAATTCAGAAAGCAGATCACACAGTTGTTTCTGGTAGGTGCGATAGGCCTGGTTCCTATTTCGGCTTTTGCACAAGTCTATCAAATTACCATGAAGAAAAGTAACGCACCTCTGTCGTCTGTGATTGCAGAAATAGAGAAAGAGAGCGGCTATACTTTCTTTTATAATGATGACCAGATTAATCTGGGTAAGAAGGTTTCAATCGATGTTACCGATGCTTCTCTGGATGTAGTATTGAACCATATGTTCAAGAATACAGGATACGTTTACCGTATTGTAAATAATCAGATCGTGGTTTCAAAATCATCTGAAGGGGGGATTGCACGTACATCGTCAGTGAATACGACTCAGCAGCAGAAAAGTGTTACGATCAAAGGTGTCGTGAAAGATGTGCATGGCGAGCCTGTTATCGGGGCCAGCGTGGTGGAAGCCGGTACGACAAACGGAACTGTAACCGATTTTGATGGTAATTTTGTCCTGACACTGTCAGGAAGAGATAAGCACGTGCTTATCTCTTATATTGGCTATACAACAAAAAATATTACATTGAAAGATGGTCAGACTTCGGTTAATGTTATTTTAGAAGAAGATTCTGAATTACTGGATGAAGTAGTGGTTGTAGGTTATGGTACACAAAAGAAAGTGAACCTGACCGGCTCGGTAGCTGCGATCAGTTCTGAAGAAATCAAAGACCGTGTACAGACAAATGTGTTGGCCGCTGTCCAGGGTACGGTTCCCGGTGTAACGGTTATTTCCCGTCCGGGTTCGACACCTTCAATCAATTTCCGTGGTCGCGGTAACCTGGGTACTTCTTCTCCCTTATATGTGATCGATGGTGCGATTGCTGATGCCGACTTGTTTTCAAACCTGGATCCGAACAGTATTGAGACTATCTCTTTCCTGAAAGATGCCTCTTCTTCTGCAATTTATGGTTCACGTGCCGCTTATGGTGTAGTATTGGTTACAACTAAACGCGGTCAGAAAGAAAAGATGAATGTTTCTTACAGCGGCTATGTCGGAATGAAGATGCCGACTTATCTGCCGGACGTACTCGATTCATGGGATTATGCGACCTTGTTGAACGAAGCATTCTATAATCGTGATGCAAGCAATGGTAAAAATGCCGCTTATTCGGAAGATGAGATCAAGTGGTTCCGGGACGGTTCGAAACCGGATTATTATCCGAATACGAAATGGGCGGACCTGGTGCTCGATAATCCGGTGGTTACCACACAGCATTCGTTGAATTTTAGCGGTGGTAGCGATAAAGTACGTTTCTTCTCCGGATTGGGGTATCTGTATGATGATAAGTTCATGCCGGGACAAAGCTCACAGCGTTATAATCTGGATATCAATGTGGCTGCCGATGTAACAAAATGGCTGACATTGAAATCGGGCGTGAAGTTTATCCGTAGTACTAATAAAACGGAACATGGAGTTGCTTCGATTGGAAATTTCCTGATGGTACCTTCTACGATGGTTGCGCAGCAGTCGAACGGTGAATGGGGTTCCATTGCCGGAGGAAAAGCGGCTACCCAGTCGTTTATGAACGGTAACCCGTTGCGTGCCCTGAGCAAGAATAATTGGTCGGACGGTAAGACCGATAATACAATGATCGATCTGGGATTCGATCTTAAACCTGTTAAAGGCTTGGTGATCTCCGGACAAGGTGCATTCAAAGGATGGGAAAGTAAATCAAGAGGGTATACCGCTTTGCAGGATAATGTAAAGAATTTTGAAACAGGTGCTGAAATCCCTGGAACCGGTGTGTATACAAATGAAATGAATATGTTCTGGCAGAGTGAAAACCGGACCATGTATACATTGACAGCCCGCTACGACTGGTCGAATAAAGTACATAATATCGGTATACTGGCCGGTACCTCGTACGAACATTATAAATATGAACGTCTTTATGCAAAATGGAAAGATTTTGTAACGGATGATCTGGAAGATATGACGACCGGTGGAGAGATCAGCAAAGATCAACCGGACCAGAATTCGTATGGTACGCCGCTGAGAGAATATAAGATCCTTTCTTATTTCGGTCGTTTGAATTATAGCCTGCTGGATCGTTATCTGTTTGAAGCCAATCTGCGTGCGGATGCTTCCTCCCGTTTCCATAAAGATAACCGTTGGGGGATCTTCCCGTCTTTCTCTGCCGGATGGCGTATCAACCAGGAGGACTTCATGCAACAGATCGATTGGATCAATAACCTGAAAGTCCGTGCTTCATGGGGTACGTTGGGTAATATTAATAACGTAGGTAATTACGATTATTTCCAGCTGTATAATAATGGTGCAGATTATAACTTCGATAATGAAGCGGTAAAGGGAGTATTGGAATCGAAACCGGCAAACGAGAAATTAGGTTGGGAAACGGTTGCCTTGACCGATATAGGTGTCGACTTCGATATCTTCAACGGACTACTGAGTTTAACTGCTGATTACTATGTGAAGAATACCAGTGATATCTTACTGAGTTACAATGTGCCGTTAGAAACGGGTATCTGGTCTAACCCTTCGCAAAATATTGCCAAGGTGCGTAACAGTGGTTTTGAGTTGGCTTTGACGCATCGCAAATCGTTTGGTGATTTCTCTTATATGGTAAGTGCCAATATTGCAACCAACCATAATGAGATCAAAGACATGGGTGAATCTGATGATATTATCCAGAATGGAGGTGACAAGATACGTTATATCCTGCGTGAAGGCGAGTCGATCGGTTCTTTCTTCGGATTGAAAACAGACGGGTTGTATACACAGGAGGAGATCGATGCCGGTCATTATTATACTTACGGTCGTAAACCGAAAGCCGGTGATATCAAGTATGTTCCGCAACGCGAGAATGTAGAATGGGGTAGTGCCATTAACGGAGAAGATCGTACGATTATCGGTAAAGATGTGCCTGACTTTACATATGGTATTAATTTGAATCTGCAATATAAAGACTTCGAGCTTTCTATTTTTGGACAAGGTGTATCCGGAACAATGGCTGGTTTTGAATCTGAACAGGTTTCTGCTTTTATGTTGAACTCAAACCCGCGTAAGTTCCATCTGGGACGCTGGACGGAGGAGAATCCGAATCCGCGTGCTGTTTATCCCCGTATTTATGGCGGACACAGTCTGGATGATTATAATCAGTATTTCTCAGATTACCAATTGTTTGATGCAGACTATTTCCGTATCAAGACTATTTCTCTGGGCTATCGTGTTCCGTCTAATCTCATTTCCAAATGGGGAATGTCTTCTTTGAAATTTTTCCTGACCGGTGAAAACCTGTTTACATTGCGTGCCGATCATGTGATGAAAGATTTCGATCCTGAAGCCTCTTCCGGACGTGGTATCGGTTCGTTAGGAACCAAGTCGGTTGCTTTCGGCGTGAACGTATCTTTTTAATCGATTCAATAATTTAAAATTAAGTAAGAGTAATGGTAAATCTAAATATAAAGAAATGGGCAGTGTTTGGCTTGATAACTGCCTCTTTTACAGCTTGTGATTTGGACGTGATTCCGCCATCCGATATATCGGCAGAAAGTTTCTGGACATCGGAGAAAGATGCATGGTACGGTTTGAATGCTTGTTATGCACAAGGTAACGGTTTTGATATCTGGGATGAGATGTGTACGGATAATGCCCATAGCCATAAACCCTGGGAAGGCCCGTACGAATCTATCCAGCAAAGTGAACTGAGTACGGCGGAAGACCGTGGATATAATTTCAGTACGGTTCGTATTGTGAACAACTTCCTGGAGAAGGTGGATAACTGTGAAATGGTCGAAACCCTGAAAGAAAGGATGAAGGCGGAAGCTCGTTTTTTCCGTGCTCAGGCTTATCTGGATCTGACAACTAAATTCGGAAAAGTGCCAATCGTAACAACGGTGATGGAATATGATGCTCCGAACGTTCCGCGTGACCCGGTCGATAAAGTGCAGGCTTTTATCCTGGATGAACTGGCTGCTATCGCTGCTGTCCTGCCGGACAAATACAACGGTGGTTATACAGAGGAAACCGGGCGTATCACACGTGCCGCCGCTTTGGCTTTGCGTGCACGTGCAGCACTGTATTTCGGTAATTACACGGAGGCCGAGGCTTCGGCTAACACTATTATTAAAGAGGGACACCATTCATTGTTCCGTGTGACGTCTTTGAATGAAGCACAGCGAAAAGAAGCGGAAGAATTAGGTCAGTTCATTGATTTTGAAGCAAAGGGTATCGATAAGGACAAATTTGCAAAAGGACTGTTCAGCTATGAAGCGCTTTGGCATCATGACAATGCTTCTCCTTCCAACCCTGAGTATATCCAGACCCGCGAATACATGAATGACGATAATAACAATGACTGGGCGCGTTATACGTATATCCGTCCCAGCCAGATGGGATCAGGATACTCTTCATTCGAACCGATGCAGGACCTGGTGGATGCCTATTGGGATATTGATGGCAAGACAGTCCGTTCGTTGATCCCGATGGAAACTCGTAAAACAAATTTCGAGGTGATTAATGCTGAGGTGGATGGTTTGGACCAGGCAGCCTATATAGCAAAGGTTCCGACTATGGATCTTACAAAATTTGCTTATATGCAGGAGTTCCGTAACCGTGACAGCCGTTTGTATGCTTCTATCCAGTTCCCGTTCAAGGGTTGGCACGAAACTGACTTTAAAGGCGGCACGTTCTATTACAGATGGGATCCGACTAAAGCCGGACTGGACGGAAATGAGTCATGGAGCGGATATAGCTATCGTAAAATGGTGGCATTGAGTCCATATAACGATTATAACAGTTCAGATGATTATCCTGTCATCCGTTATGCCGAAGTGTTACTCACTTTCGCTGAAGCCCGTATTGTCAATTCTGGTTGGGATGATGAAGTGCAAGCTGCATTGAATGATCTGCGTGACCGTTGCGGAATGCCGAATGTGCCGGCTACCATGCCTTCAAAAGATGCAGCTTTGGAATTTGTACGTAATGAACGCCGTATAGAACTGGCCGGCGAAGGACATCGTTATGATGATATCCGCCGTTATGGTTCGGCCTATGGGCAGAAGGCTATGAATGGAATTACATATGCTCCGAACGGATATAAGCTGATCGAAAAGAAATGGAACGACCGTATCCTTCTGATGCCTATACCTCAAAATGCAATGGACTTGAACCCGCTTCTGAAAGACGATCAGAATCCAGGGTATTAATTAACCTTAGTTCCGGGCCATCCGGTATGAAGGATGGCCCGCTTTTCTTAGCTTATTCGCACTTTATATATTTAAAATACTTATGAGAAGAATTGTTTATTCATTGTTTTTACTGGCTGTATTAGCCGGTTTTACCTGTAATCAGTCGGTGGCGCAGGTTAAAATGATTCCGACACCAGCTCCTGAACGCCCTGCCGGACAGGTAGATGTTTTGAACCTTTCTTGCGATCCTATCCCGACAGTACGTATTGCGTATATCGGTCTGGGTATGCGTGGAAGCGGAGCCGTTTATCGTTCTACTTTCCTGGAAGGGGTAGAGGTGAAAGCTCTTTGTGACCTGAATAGTGATTACGTGAAAAGTGCGCAAAAAACGTTGACGGATAAAAAACTACCCGCTGCCGATGAATATACTGGTTCGGAAGACTGGAAAAAGATCTGTGAACGGGATGACATCGACCTGGTTTATATTTGCACAGACTGGTTGAAACATACTCCTATGGCTGTTTATGCGATGGAGCATGGCAAACATGTGGCTGTAGAAGTTCCTGCTGCCATGTCGATCGATGAATGCTGGCAGTTGGTTAATACGGCAGAAAAGACTCGTAAGCACTGTATGATGCTTGAAAACTGTTGTTATGACTTCTTTGAAATGGCTACCTTGAATATGGCTCAACAGGGTGTATTCGGTGAGGTGATCCATGGGGAGGGGGCTTACATCCATGACTTGCGTTCATTGAATTTCTATCCGAGTGAAAAGGGCGGTTATCAGGGAATGTGGCGTTTGAAATATAACGAGGAACATACCGGAAATCCGTATCCGACCCATGGATTGGGGCCGATCTGTCAGATTATGAATATTCACAGAGGGGATAAAATGAATTATCTGGTATCCATGTCCACTAAACAGGTCGGGATGACTGAATATGCCAAAGAAACTTTCGGAGCCGATTCGAAAGAAGCCAAACAGACCTATAAAGTAGGTGACATGAATACCACATTGATTCAGACGGAGAAAGGAAAGACTATTCTGATTCAGCATGATGTAACCAGTCCACGTCCGTACGACCGCCATCATGTTGTTAGCGGAACGAAAGGTTTTGCCCAGAAATATCCCGTAGAAGGTATTGCGCTGGAGCCTGAAGCACACGAATTCCTGAGTAAGGTGCAAATGGATTCTATCATGGCTTTGTATGAACATCCGATAACTAAAGAGGTCGGAGAAAAAGCCCGGAAAGTAGGAGGCCATGGCGGTATGGACTTTATTATGGATTATCGCCTTATTTACTGTCTGCGTAACGGTTTGCCGCTGGATCAGGATGTATATGATGCAGCCGAATGGTCCTGCCTGACCGAACTGACGGAAACATCCGTGAAGAATGGAGGCGCCCCGGTCGAAATCCCGGACTTTACCCGTGGTGCATGGGATAAGCTGAAAGGGTTACGGTTCGCTGAATAGTTACGGGCTTAAAATCAATATCAGAAAAAGTCTCCCAGGTTATTTCCCGGGGAGGCTTTTTTTGTTTTCAATATATTGGCTGGGGGATTCTCCAAATTGTTTTTTGAAACATTCCCTGAAATACTTCGGAGAAGTGAATCCTGTTTGATAAGCAATTTCAGTGATGTTTAAATCACTTTTCAATAAAAGTTTGGCTGCTTGGTTTAAACGGATGTCACGAATGAAATCGTTTGGAGTTTTTCCGGTAAGATTTTTTAGCTTTTTGAAAAATGGACTTCGGCTCATGCCTGCATTTTTAGATAGGTCATCTACTTTTAAATCCGGATTGGATACATTTGCTTTTATGAATTCGATGATTTCCAGTAGAAAGGTTGCATCTTTATCTTCTGTTACAAATTCTTCCGGTTCTAGAGCGGACAATGTTGCATAGCGGCGGGATATAAGCTCCCTACTTTTTAATACGTTCTTGATTTTTGTTTTTAAAATTTCCGGATTGAACGGTTTGGTGATATAATCATCAGCACCGACTGTTAAGCCTTCTATCTGGTCGGTTTCCGAACTCAAAGCTGTTATCATAATGAAAGGGATGTGGCAAGTTTGTATGTCCTGTTTGATTTGTACACAAAGTTGCTTTCCATCCATTTCTGGCATCAGAATATCGGAAATAATAATATCCGGACTGTCTTTTCGCGCTATATCCAGTGCTATGGCTCCATTTTCCGCTTCTATTACGTTATACTTATTATTCAGAATACTCTTAATAAATTCCCGGAGATCATGGTTGTCTTCTGCTATCAATATGGTTGGGAAACTTGAATTGGTTTCCTGAATATCCTGTTCGTTCAGCATTTTCGTTAGATATGCCCGGTCTTTTTCTTTATTAGGCCGATTGTTCTTCTCACCTGTCGGGATAATTATTACTTCATTTGTTGTTGCATTTTTATAAGGGATGTGAATGGTGAATATTGTACCTTTATTCACTTCGCTTTCCATATCGATACTTCCATGATGTAACTCTACCAGACTCTTCACTAATGACAGGCCGATACCGGTACCATTAGGTATATCTCCGTCTAACTGGTAGAAGCGATCGAATATAACCTTTTGCTTATTAACGGGAATTCCTTTCCCTGTGTCTTTTACCGAGAGGCTTAATAAATTACCTTTTTCCAGTGTAACACAAACTTCTACTGTCCCATTTTCAGGAGTATATTTTATGGCGTTTGAAATTAAATTGTATAGTATTTTTTCTATAATATTGGGATCGATAGAGCAGACAAAATCATCTTTGTCGGCATGAAAGATGAGTGTAATATTTTTCTCTCCGGCTAAAGGCTGGAAGTATGCAACACCGTGTTTAATGGAAGATATAATGTCTATATTAATCGGATTAAAGGTGAAGCAACCGGACTCTACTTTTGAAAAATCCAGAAGCCTGTTCACTAAGTCCAGTAGTTTATAGGCATTGTTTTTTATTGTAGTGAGATAATTCTCCCGGAGGGAAACTCTGCCTTTAGTATTACTTATGGCTTCCAAAGGGCTGATAATAAGCGTTAATGGCGTTCTGAATTCGTGGGTGATATTGGAAAAGAACTGTGATTTTAACTGGTTTAATTTTTCTAGTTGTGCCCGTTCGAACTGTTCCCTGTTAAGCTGATTTTGCATTTTCAACCGATTAGTATAAATTCTGATTGAAATAAAAATAATACCTCCGATTATTATTGTATAGATAAAATAAGCCCATGTTGTTCGCCACCAGGGAGGAAGTATCGTTATTTTCAGAGAGGCTCCTTTTTCGTTCCAGACACCGTCGTTGTTGGAGGCTTTAACCCGGAACAGGTAAGTTCCGGGGTTTAAATTCGTATAGGTTGCCATGTGTTGTGTCCCGACATAGTGCCAGTTATTGTCGTAATTTTCTAATTTATAAGCGTATTGGTTTTTAGGTGTGTTTGTATAATTGAGTGCAACGAAGTCTATACTGAAAATAGACTGTTTAAATGGGATTGTTATCTCTTTGTTTGAAGGGACAGGGATACGTGATATATCCCCATTTGTTTTATTTTGCGGGGAATCATCATATAACCGGTAGTGAGTAATGATAACCCCAGGGGCATAAGGATTCATTTTTATTTGATCCGGACGGAAACAGTATATTCCGTCTACACAACCAAAGAAGAAAGTTCCGTCGGTACCTTTTTCGAAACTCATATCATTGAATTCAGTTCCGACAATTCCATCTTTTAGTCCGAAGTTTATGAATTGGTAAGAAGACAGATTCAGGCAACTGAGTCCGCGATCGGTCGATATCCAGAGTTTATTATTCGGTTCGTCATACAATAAGCCTTTGATACTTTCGCTTGGCAGTCCGTCTTCCACCTGAAATATTCGATGTTTTTGTTCTTTGTGTGAATATTTGATGAGCCCTTGCCGTGTTCCAAGCCAAAGCGTATCCTGGATTGGGCAGATCGGGATAATTGTGTTTGCCAGTGAATAGGGTTGTTCTTGGTTGGCGAGAAAATTTCTTGTAAAAGAATCCTCTTCCGGATCGTATAAATATAGTCCACAGTTTGTTGCTACCCAGAGTTGGTGGTTGTCGTCTTCGATAACCGAGGTTATCAGATCGGGATAAATGTATTTTTTTAGTTCTTTCGTATTCCCGGGGAGAGTATGTAACTTCGGATCGTAGCAGAACAGTCCGCTGTTATCTGTTCCTATCCATATTCTGTGTTGAGAATCTTCATACAAAGATTTGATTGAGCTTGATGGGGATAAGCTCTTTTCTATTAGTTTGTTTATTGGTTCGGTTAAGTTTCTGGGACCGGATATGATTAGCGATTTTTTGTAAGTTCCCAGCCACAATAAACCCCGGCTATCTTTCAGAATGGTATTGATTGTTGTTTCGCTTAGTTGAGGGGCTATTCGGTTTATAGCAGTATTGTCAATTTCATAAGTCCTGCTATCCAGCGAATAGACTCCTTTTGTATTTAATCCGGCTAAAATTGATTTATTATCCAATGTCTCCAGTGCAAAAACACAATGGATTGTAGATGGCGTATTATACTTGGACGAAAGCGACAGGTGTGCAAACCTGTTCCGGTTCGGGTCAAATTTATTTATTCCGCCGTTGATCGTTCCGATCCATATTGTTTGTGTGGAATCTACATATAATGAAGTGATTCCTTCCGAATTGAGATTTACATTTTTGTGTGTATTGTTTATATATTGAAATTCGTCAGTATATATATTGTAGCAAGCAAGACCATCTTCTTCGGTTCCTAACAAGGCAAAAGTATCTTTATAAAAATGAATGTCCAGAATGGTCTGTCCGGATAGTTTGTTAAGGTTTTTCCCGTATAGATAAAAGCCGTGACTTTGTGTACCTATCCAAAAATTTCCTTTTGGATCAGTAGCAATGGTTGTGACTGTCTCAGAATTGAATGTTGAGTCGATTGCAGTTTGATAAAAGGTTTCTTCGATAGGATCGAAGTGTATGATACCCTTATTTCTTCCTCTTATCAGTAAAGAACTTTTGTCCTGCTCAATAGCCTTGATTCCCTGAGAAGCTCTATATATTTTGAGTCCTTCTGTGTTTAGGTCGAATGAAATCAGACACCCTTCTTCTGTTCCGATCCATAAAGTATTATTTCTGTCCTCAAAAAGAGAGGAGATGTTGTAGTTGGAATGTGGGCTATCCGTGGTTTCGAAGTTGAATTGTTCGAAACAGTCTTTTTCCGAAATGTATTTGCATAGGCCTGTATTTGTTCCGATCCAAAGATTGTCTTTTGAGTCCTGATATATGTAGGAGATGTAATTATTAGGAATTGATGTCGAATCATTTTGTATATGATTGTATATGGTCATTTCGTAGCCATCGTATTTATTGAGTCCGTTTTTAGTGCCGATCCAAATGAGTCTGTCCTTATCCTGCTTAATATCTGTGATATAGTTTTGGGATAATCCATCGGCTATTGTTATGTGTTCAAACCAGAAATCTGGAAAGTTTATTCCGCTTACCTGGAAAACAAAGAAAAGGATTGATAATATTATCAAATTTGTAATTCGTATCATCTTTATAATTTTGAGCCTTAGTACTAGGAGAACTATGTTATCAAAATTCATTTTTCAGACCAGTCAATAAGTTTATTCCTATGGATAGTCGTCTTGGAAAAGGCTTGTTTTTCTTTATAACTACTCCAGATTTAACCTAAAGTTCATTTGTGCATATATGTTATATAATATATACAATCTATAACATATTTGTATCACGTCTTTTAGATAGAACTATAGGGTATTATTAGAAAAATGAATAAAAATACGTTATATTTGCCCATATTAACATAGTTCTCCTAGGACTATAGTATTATTATGTATTTTGCTAATGCCTTGTTAATTATTTGTTTATGATCGGCTTAGTATAATCTTATCCCTATAAAAACCAATTTTTATCCCTTCAAGTACAATATTATCTTCTGTTAAATCTGATTTGCTCCTATTGAATTTTGTGGTAACTGTAATTTCGCCCTCAGTAATGTTAATCTAAATTAAAGAAAGGAGGGCTATTAGGAGATAGTAAAAATTATCACAGTTCAAACAGGGTTATAAGAACAGTCGTTAATCTACGAATAAATTATGACCCTTTGCTACAAACAGAAAATGAATTTAATCAACTATTAATAATAACATTATGAAGAACACAGGTTTTTATCTGTTATCTAATCAAAAAGTTTTAAAGCGTTCGCTTTTATTTGTTTCGCTGAGCAGTGCTTTGATAGGAGGAGGGCCAAGCTTATGGGCTGCCGGTTCACCTGAAAACGACAATCTGGTCGTAGAAAAGTATGCCGCTAAACAGCCGGGGGTAGATCTTCTCGCTGATGATAGGGAATGGACTATCCAGGGACAGGTTGTAGAAAATGTAGAACCACCAGTACCATTGGCAGGTGTGAATGTTGTGATCAAAGGAACAACCATAGGTACGGTGACCGACATTAATGGATATTTCAGTATTAAAGCCAAACGAGGTGACATATTGGTATTCAAATACATCGGTTTTAAAGATTATGAACATGTCGTTTCACGTGCTATCAGTAACTTGACAGTTTCTTTGAGTTCCGACTCGGAAGAAATTGATGAAATCATCGTAACCGGTTTCTCGTCGGAAAAGAGAATGAACTCTGTTTCTGCTGTGTCTACACTGGACGTTACGAAGAACATGGCGACGAAACCTATCACTTCTTTATCACAATCTTTGCAGGGAGGTATTACCGGTTTGAACGTATCGCAAAGTTCCGGTCTACCGGGTGCCGATGCAGCAACTATTAAGATTCGTGGTATATCTTCATTGATGACGAATAACGATCCTTTGGTGTTGGTAGATGGTATTCCGATGGATATGAACCAACTGGATCCGAATACGATTGAAAGTGTTACTGTTTTGAAAGACGCTGCCGCATCTGCTATTTATGGTGCTCGTGCTGCCAATGGTGTAATTGTGGTTAAGACCAAACGTGGTTTGCCGGGAAAAGTAAATGTTTCTTATAATGGATATGTAGGTATTCAACAGGCTACTTATTTGCCGAAAATGGTAGATGCCGCTACTTTTATGGAAATGTCGAATGTGGCTAACCAAAATATCGGTGGTGACCCGACGTATTCACAAGAAGCTATCGATGCTACTCGTAACCAAACGGATCCGATTAAGTATCCGAATATGGACTGGATGGATTTCTTGTTTAAAAACGGTTTGATCCATAGTCACTCTGTGGGTATTTCTGGAGGTAGTAACCTGGCGCGTTTCGCTTTGACTGTAAACTATTTGAACAACGAAGGTTTGATAGAAAAGTCTAAATTTGACCGTTTGAATATCCGTGCTAACACGACTGTCAACTTGTTGGATAACCTGTCTGTTGATATGGACTTCAATTCATACCGTACCAACAAGTATGAACCGATGTATCGAGATGAATCTTATACGAAAGATATTATTCAGTATGCTTATAGAACTCCGCCAACGATCATAGGCAGATATCCAATGAAAGAAGGTAGTGATATTGTTTACTATGGTAATCGCCCGGAACAACGAAACCCGGCTGCTATGTTAGATCGTGGCGGCGAATTCAAAGCATTGGAAGATAATATTAGTATTAATTTAGCACCGCGTTATGAAGTATTACCTAAGTTGATCTTGCGGGGTCAGTATTCCTATCGTATCAGTAGTACCGCAAATAACAGAAGAAGACGTTCTTACAATTTTTTTGATTATGAAACGGGTGCCCTTTTGCAAACATGGGGAGCTATTAATGCAGCTGGAAAAGATAGAACCAGTTATTACTATATCGGTGGAACGGCTGAATATACATTTGAAAAAGACAAACATCGTTTGTTTGCCATCGGTGGTTATAATCAGGAGTTGACGAATAAAGGTGACTGGGATCAGTGGTCAATGGTATCAATGTTTGCAAAAGCTAATTATACATTTAATGATCGTTATCTGATTGAAGGTACTGTGCGTCGTGACGGTTCTTCTCGTTTTGGTAAAGGGCACAAGTTTGGTGTATTCCCCTCTGTCGGTTTGGGATGGAACTTGCATGAAGAAAACTTCATGAAGAACAATTTGAAGTTTGTAAATAACTTCAAAGTCAGGGGGTCATTTGGATCATTAGGTAATGAGAACATTGATAAATTGTATAAGTATCAAAGCTTGATTTCTTCAGGAGATGGAACGGAAACAGTCTATGGTAACCCTAATTTGACATGGGAAACCGTTCAGATGTTGAATGTAGGTGCTGATATTCGTTTGTTTAAAGATTTGGATATCACGATCGATTATTATAACAAATTGACTAAAGACTTGATTCTCGAACCGCCTATCTCTTTTATCGGTGGTTCCGGCACTGTGTTCTTGAATTCGGGTGAGTTGAGAAATAAAGGTTGGGAAATCGATATGAATTATGGTAAACAATTGACTAAAGATTTTGGATTTAATATCCATGGTGGTTTGAGCCACAATGAAAACAAAATTGAAAGCTTGTTTGGTGGCCCCTATTATAATGGCGGATCAATCAATAAAGAAGGATATGCATTGAATAGCCATCTTGTTTATCCGACTGCTGGTTTATTGCAGGAAAGTGACTTTACGAAAGATGCTTCCGGGAAATGGATTCCTAAAGAAGGCGTTGTTATTTGGGACGGTCAGCAGCCGGGTGATATCCATTACCTTGATACGGATAACGATGGTAAAATTACCGCCGACGACCGTGTGATCCGTGGGGATAGCCAACCTTCATTGAACTATTTTGCTAACGTTTCATTGGATTGGAAAAAATGGAACTTAGAAGTTTTATTCCAGGGGGTAACGGGAGTTGATGCTTATTATTCACAACCTTACTCATTTGGTTTGGATATTACCGGTGACGGTATGGTCCCTTTGTCAGCACAGACTGATTATTGGACACCGACCAATACGGGTGCGCGCTATCCACGTTTGGCTCCGAATGCTACGTATGGTAATAATGCACACCAGTCTGATTTTTGGTTCTTCGATGCCGGTTATTGCCGTGTGAAATATATTCAGTTGGGATATACGTTTGATCAGCTCGGATTAAAGAAATTAGGAGTATCCAGCATCCGCGTGTATGTGAATGCTCAAAATCCGTTCACATTTGCCAAAGACGATTTGGTAGATCCGGAAAGTAGAGGCCAGATGGGAGAGTATCCGTTGGTGAAGACCTATTCTTTTGGTGTTAATTTGAATTTCTAAATAAGATTGTATCATGGAATTAAAAAATATTTTCAGTAAAAAGGTTTTAACCTTACTTTCTGCGTCTATTCTTTTCTGTGGTTGTGAAGATTTCTTGACGCGAGATCATCCAACAGCGATAACGGATGAAGACTTCTGGGGAACCGTCGGCGAATGTAATGCTGCATTGTCTTCTTGTAAGTATTGGCCACGGGGTACCTATCACTACGATGCACCTTATTTCTCACTGGTTCACTTGGAAGGGGCTACCGACAATATGTATTGGTCGGGTAACTTCAAGGGGGAAATTGCCAACTTAGGAAATGGTTCGGCTACTACCACTACAGGTGGGTATATGAATGATTTGTGGACGCAATACTATATGCGTATTCGTCGTTGCAACCGTTTCTTGGATCATGTGGATGCTGCTTATTTTGTAGACGAAAAAGAACGGGAGAGAATGATTGCAGAAGCACGTGTTTGGCGTGTTTGGTATCATATCCAGTTGTTGATGTATTATGGAATGAACGATGGTATTCCAATTCAGGATAAAGTCTTGAATGGCGATGAAATCTATAAAAGCCGCAATACGATTGATGAATGTTTAAACTTTATCAATAGTGAATTGGATGCGGTGATTGCCATCCAAGATACGGAGAATAAAGTTTTTCCATTTGTGTGGGATAGAGACCGTCGCGATCGTATGTGTAAAGCATACGCATTGATGTTGAAGATGGATGTGAATTTGCAATTCAAACGCTATGATGTGGTTAAAGCAGCAGCTAAGACATTCATCGAACATCCGGATAATAGTTTTGAGTTGTATTACTCTGCTGAAACAGATGATGATCCGGGTAAGAACTATCGCGATATGTTCCGTTATAAGGGACAAGACAATAAAGAACGTATCATGTATGTTGGAAGCGGTTGTTCGGAAGCTTGGTTCCGTAATGCTCCGCAGAGTTTGGGAGGACAGGGGGCTGCCAGTGTTTTGAGATCGTTGGTAGATGAATATGAAACGGCTGATGGTGTCGCTTTGAAAGACCTGCCTGCTGCAGAGCGTGAAAAGTTGCAAAAGGATCCATTGGCGGTAGCACGCGACCCGCGTTTGTATGAAACTGTAGTTTTACCGGGTGATAATAGTTCTTTCATAGATTATGTATATGAACCGTTCAAAGACGGTGCCGACCAAGTTGGAAAAGTGGGTGCATCTCGTACTGGTTATTGGGCTAAGAAGTATTTGAACGAAGAAGACCGATCTAATAATGGTAATGGTAGCTTATATTTCCCGCTATACCGTTATGCAGAAGTCTTGTTGGATTATGTAGAATCTTTGGTTGAAACAGGCGATTGGCAGAATCCGGATGTTGAGAAATACATCAATATGATTCGTAATCGTGCCGGTATGCCGAATATGGACAAAGCGGTTTATAATACACAGGAAAAGGTGCGTGAACTGTATCGTCGCGAACGTCGTGTTGAGTTTGCTTTCGAAGGAAAACGCTACTTCGACATCCGTCGTTGGGGTATTGGTAATGAAACCATGAATGGCTCAGCTTTGGGTGCTTGGAACCCGACAACCAATGCGTATGTTCAGGTTGAAAACCGTGCTTGCACATTCCCGAAATACAATGCTTGGCCTATCCCTCAAACCGAGGAAACGGCTAATCCGAATATTGAGCAGCCGACAGGGTGGTAAATAAACTCAAAACAGTGTATCAAAATTCCGTTTATGGAGTTTTGATACACTCCTATTAATTTTAATAGTATAAATTTTAAAATATGAAAGCCATGAAAACTGTATTCTCCTTATTATCTTGTTGCCTATTCTTTATGGCACAAACTATTAATGCACAGCTAGCTGAAGAATTAAAGAAAGATTTAGAAATTGCATTTGCTCATTATGGAAGTCCTCCTTCTCATATTAGTACATTGGATTTCTGTGAACTTGAAATACGAAGTAAAAGTGGACAACATTCCGTTAAGGTTGGACGATGGTATGGAGATTTTCATGCTATGCAAGAGGGTTGTTTTACCAATAGTGTGAAAGGTCGTTTTTTAAAAACAGGAACATGTACCGTTTATGCGGATTGTGGTTCTGTGGCTATCTCACGAACATTTGAAATATCCGATCCGTATCTGACAAGTAACAGTACAATTTTGTCTTATGGAAAGGAAGCAACGGTAGAAGTAACTAATCTCCCACGGGAAAAAGTGATCATAAACTGGCTTGTTTCTGATGGCTTGGAAATCGTTTCCGGACAAGGAACGACAAAAGCGGTATTTACCACCAAAAAGAATGTTTCCTCCTATGAATATATTGTAGCCAATGTACAATCAGAAGTGTGGATAGTTTCTTTAAGAAATAACGTGAATGTGATAGAGAGACCTCAATCTGACGAAATCCAAGTAGCACGAACCTCATCCAATAGTTTTATTCTGAATGTTGATCAAGAACCGGTATCTTCTTCTCCTTTGAAATATGAATTGTATGACCAGATGAGAGGCTCTTTAATGAGAAAAGGCATGGTTGAATCTAAATCCGGAGTTCTAAACTTTGAAAATGTTCCCAAAGGAGTATATGTGTTGAAATTATATTTGGATGAGAAAAATATTCAAACTCGAAAGATCCTTATAAATTAGTTACATTAAAGAAATAACCTGACACAGCGCCGTTGTTGTGCCTTAAATTAACATATCATGAGTGCATTCACAAAATTCTGGAAAGTATGGTTGAGCTTGAACCTGCTTACCAAAGACGTAGAGAACGATTACACAGCAGAAGTATCTACTGTAGGGAAAACATCACGCAACGAAGACATCGCGAAACAGATTATCGAGGAAGGTTCTGAGATAAAGTATGATACTTTATTGTCTGTCATCAACCAGCACGACCGTATTATCCGTGAATTGTTGCAAAACGGCACCAGCGTATTGACCGGGGTTGCCCAATATACACCGAGCGTATTGGGTGTGTGGAATAGTTCTACTGAGAAGTATAATCCCGAGAAGCACAAGGTTTCAGTCAGTATAAGCCCTTCAGCCGAGCTGCGGAAAGCTCTTTCGGTAGTTGGCTTGGAAGTGCTGGGCGTGAAAGACAGTACCGCGCGTATCGGTTTGGTGACTGATACGGTTACCGGCTTGACCGACGGTTCGATGACACCGGGCGACGATATCTTGATCTCCGGCGAAAAGATTCGGGTTGCCGGAGAAGCTGAAGGTGTCGGTGTATTCTTTATTGATTCGAAAGGCGTGGAAACGGCTGTGACCCGTCGCTTGACACAGAATGATCCGAAGACGGTGATTGCCCGTGTGCCAGCAGAATTGGCCGAAGGCACATATACGCTCCGTATTGTCACGCAGTATTCCAATAGTAATACCTTATTGAAGGCTCCGCGTGTGATTGAATACGAGCATGCTTTGCGCATTGGCAACGGTGGAGGCAGCGACCGTCCGGAGATCGAATAATTTGTTCGATCGACAGACGTACACCTGTTCGACTGACAGAGGCGTTTCTGTTTGATCGACAGGCGTACGTCTGTTCGGTTGATAGAGGATAGTAATCCGGTGATAAGGGTGTTGGATTATGGGAAACTTTTTAAGTGAACGAGAATTATAAAAATAGGAGGAATACAGGGATGAAGTTTTTCCAACATATAGTATTGGTTTTATTATTTGTTAATTTGGTTGCCTGTTCGGAGACAGGGCGTGTGATTGATTATCCGGTGGTGGAAAAGACGAATACAAACGCTTTGGAACTTTACCGGGTCGAAGTTTCCGATACGGCAACCATTTTACAGATGGCCTTGTATAATAGGCCAGGTGAGTTTGCGCTTCTTTCTTCTGAGGTGAGTTTGATGGGGAAAACGACTGGTAAGACGTATCGTTTGACGAATGTTTCCGGATGTGAGTTGGGAAAGAAGATAATAATGCCTGCTTCCGGATGCTGTTGGGTAACTTTGCAGTTTGAACCAGTATCGCCGAAAGATAAGTTTATCGACTTTATCTCTTTGAAGGATAATTGGGATCTCCGTTTGGAAGGGATTCATTTGAAACCGATCGAGCAACCACGTAATACGTTTGAATGTGTGCTGGAAGGCGAAGTAAAGGATTGGCCCGAATGTAGCCGTTTACTGCTGACGGAGGCCTGTAAGCAAGATGTTGCAAGGCAGTACTCCATACCGGTGGTTGATGGAAAATTCCGATATACGCTCCGTGACAGTGTAAACCGGCTTTATCAACTATGTTCCTGGCATGATTATATGAATAATGGTTTTTATCCGGTTGATTTTATCTCGGAGAAAGGGAAAACCCATTTCAAACTTTATAACGGGGATGCGGTTGAAACTTCCGGTATCCAATCGGATTCACCTTTGAACAAGGAATTACAGCATGTGAAGGAAGGTTCTATCATGGATCCGTTGTTTTCCAAACGAAGACAATTGATGCAGGATAAGCAATACTACTTGTCGGAGATTCATGCGTTGAAAGACAGGGTAGACCAGGAAAGCGACGAATCGATTCGTGAGCAATTGATGGAAGATGGAAGAGCCTATTTCGAGAAGGGAGATGGTATGACCGAACAGGCTCGGTCATTGGAGAAAGAGATTAACGAGAGCTTTCAGAAGGAGAAGGAACGAAACATAGCGTATATCCGTACGTATCCCACCCTTGTCGGGCTGTGCCTGTATAAATATTGGCTGTTTAGGGAAATAGGTATATTTAAATCTCAACCGTCCCTTTCCAATATACCGATGTTTGAAGAGATATTTGAAAATTTGTATAAAGAGCAGTATGCTTCTCATCCATATATTAAAGAGATAGGTAATAACTTGGCCGGTCTCCAATTAAAAAAGGGCGACCCTTTCGTTGACTTTGTGGCCCCCGACGTGGAGGGCAATTCTCATCGGTTGTCGGATTTGATACAGGGAAAGTATGCCTTGCTGGATCTGTGGTCTTCTTGGTGTAGTCCTTGCCGTGCTTACTCGAAACTGATTATCCCAACTTATGAAACCTATAAGGATAAAGGATTTACTGTTGTAGGAGTTGCTCGCGAAGCCAACAGTACAGGTCCCTTGGAAAAGGCGTTGCAGCAGGACCAATATCCTTGGATCAATTTGGTGGATCTGAATGGCCAGGTTGGTGTTTGGGAAATGTATGGAGAAACTGGTGCCGGTGGGCGTTTCCTGATAGATCCGGAGGGAAAGATTTTGGCATTGGATCCGTTACCGGAACAGGTGGAGAAGTTGTTGAAAGAACATATTCAGTAGTTTGTCATGAGAAAAAGTCTTGTATTAGGTTTGATGCTCTGCATACTGGGTGGTTGCAGCCATAAAAAAGAAAAGGCCGACCTGCCTGTTATAGCTCTCGATTGCAACCAGCTTTCCAGTATTCATGACTGGGGCGTATTGGATCGGTTGGAGATTGTCCGGCTGGATAGTGAGGAGGCTCTTTTCGGGGATATAGACAGGATTGTCAGATATAAAGACCGGATTTATTTGATGGATGCGAATAAGACACGCACTGTCTATATTTATGATCTTTCCGGAAAGTATATCAATAAGATTTCAAAGTATGGGCAAGGACCGGATGAGTATTTGCAATTGGCTGATTTATATATCGATCCGACAGATGCCAGTTTGAATGTGGCTACACGGATCGACCGGAAAATCATGAAGTTTGATTTGGATGGTAAACAGCTTCGGAAAGTGATCGGTACCCCTAAGGCTTTTACTCGGCTTACACAGTTCAAAGATCGTTATGTCGGGTATATGGGAAATTATATCCAGGATTGTGAAAATCCGTATAACGTGTGGGTTCTGTCTGAAAAGATGGAGACGATGCAGAAGACTTTCATGATTCCCGCCTCATGGAATAGTTTCGACTTGGGTAGCCGATATCCGTTTTCTTCCTTTCAATCGGATTTTTATTATACGAAAGCATTGGACTATACGGTTTATCAAATGGATGAAGCGGATGGCAGTTTCTTCCCTAAATATCGGTTTGATTTGGGCGACAGGAGTTGGCCCGAAGATGCCAAAGATGCTCAACCATACGAAGAACTGCGGAGGAGTAATCCGGTCTGTAAATATGTGGTTGGTTTCAGAGAGTTTCAGGAAACGGAACATTACTTGTTGGCTCCTTTCATCCTTGACGGGCAACAGGTCATGGGCGTTTACGACAAAAAGGAGGGTAAAAGCCGTGTCGTTTCTTTGGATACTTATACGGATGAGTATTTGATCAGTTTCGGTGAGGTGATCGGGATGGACGCTACGGCTATATATTCGTTGGTACCCGCCTGGTATTTGCGAGATCTTTGGGTGGGGCGGAATGAATATAATGATTTTGAGGCGAAGTATCCGGAACAGGTCAAGCGGTTACGGGAAAAGTTTGATTCGGTAGATGAAGAGGGTAATCCTTTTTTGTTGATTCATTATTTAAAATGAAGTGGAAAAATTATTAAAAGAACATTTGAATAAAACATTATAACGGATTTATATGAAGAAGAAAATTTTAAGTAGTTTGATTTCCGGGAAGTTATTGGCAGTGTTCTGTTTGCTGTCTTGTTCGGATAATAATGATCCGATTACGGAAGAACCGGATCCGGAAGAACCCGGGATAGAAGTGGTGGAGCCGGAGTTGTTCCGGGCAAATCGCATATTCATCAGGCATGGGCTGCAACTGCAATGCTGGGTGGCAACCGACAATTATGAATTAGGAGGGAAGGCCGGGCAACCTGCCTATAACCTGTCGATTCCGGATTGGAAGCTGACGGGGTTTACCGGGCCTACTTTCTATGGACCGCCCTTGATTAATACCTCTTATTTCAAGGAATTTCCTGATAGCCAGTGGGCAATAGCGAAAGCGCCTCATGCCGATCAGTTGAAGAAAGGGCCGACAGATTATGAAAAGAAGAACGGATTCCTTTCGGAAGACCAGTTGAAGTATTTGAATAACCTGACTACGATCTGTTTCGGGGACGAAGAACACTACTCGTTTGAGGTGGCGAAGTTTTTGAAAGAGTGGTATGATGTGGCACGTCGTTTGTATCCGGATGTCTTGGTTCATAATAATCAATATCCCAATCAGTGGACTCGGGAAAATCTGTTGACTTACATCAAACTTGCCAAGCCGGATTTGTTGACCTACGATTGGTATTATTTCCATACATGGGATAAGGATAATTATATCGGAGCCAAAGACATGGCCGGGCATCTGGCCGAATACCGCGATCTGGCGTTAGGCGGATGGGAAGGCAACAAGAAAGATTATATGGCGTTTGGGCAATATTCGCAAGGGTATGTCAACGAAGGAACCTATAAACTGACCGAGTCGCAATTGCGCCTGTATTATTATATGACCTGGACGTTTGGCGGGAAGTGGCTGAACTGGTTCCGCTTTTTACAAGGGGATGGTTATGGCGGACAAACGGCACCGACCGACTGGTCACTGTTGCTGGAACAGGGAATGCCCAGGCATCCGACCAAACACATGGATTGGGTGAACCGTTGCAACCGCGAGAGCCTGCATATTGGCGATTATTTGGTGCGTTTGAAAACAACCGATGTCCGTTATGTGCCGGGTACCACCAAATATACGGAAGGCAAACCGGGGATGATCTCCGTTCTTAATCCGGAGGCTTCGTTCTTGAAAAAGGCTGAGGGCAGGATTGTATCGGAGCCGGAGGATGGTGCCGATTTGTATGTAGGTTTCTTTGATGTTATACCGAAGGAAGAGCAGGGTGACCCGGGCTTCTTCAAGGAAGGCGAAAAGACGTTTTTCATGGTCACCAATGGGTATACTTCGAAGTTGGAGGAAGAGGCTGCTCCTTTGACTCAGCGTGTCCGGTTGGGTATAGACTTGGCTGAAGCCGGTGCCACAGGCTGTTGTTGGATTAATCCCGAGACAGGTAAAAAAGAACCGCTGGAGGCTGTAAGTAAAGAAGATGATACAACCTATTTCCAAGTGGATTTGCAGGGAGGGAGCGGAGCTTTATTTATGGTAGAATGAACAGATTGATAAAATAAATAGAAGATGAAAAAAGATTGTTTATTATTGGTTTTGATCGCATTATTTAATTTAACAGGTTGTGAACAGCCGAAAGCGCCGGAGGCATGCGGACCTGTTCCGACGGAAGCCCAACTTAAATGGCAGGAACTGGAGCGTTATGCTTTTATTCATTTCAGTATGAATACGTTTACCGATATGGAATGGGGATATGGCGATAAAGATCCCCAATTATTCAATCCGTCGGAACTGGATTGCAGGCAGTGGTGCGAGTTATTTAAGGAAGCCGGAATGAAAGGGGTTATTCTGACGGCAAAACATCATGATGGTTTTTGTTTGTGGCCTTCGGCTTATACGGATTATAGTGTGAAACAATCTCCGTGGAGGAATGGTAATGGGGATTTAGTACGTGAACTGGCTGACGCCTGTAAAGAATATGGATTGAAGTTGGGTATTTACCTTTCTCCCTGGGATAGAAATCATAAAGAATATGGAACGGAAGCTTATATCACTTATTTCAGAAATCAACTGAATGAGCTGTTGACGAATTACGGAGATATTTTTGAAGTCTGGTTTGATGGTGCAAATGGCGGTTCCGGTTATTATGGCGGGGCGGATGAAACACGTAGCGTAGATCGTAAGACCTATTATGACTGGCCCGGTACCAATCAATTGGTAAAAAAATTACAGCCGGATGCCGTAATTTTTAGTGATGCAGGTCCTGATGTCCGTTGGTGTGGAAACGAGGCCGGATGGGTAGGCGAGACAAATTGGAGCACGCTTCGAAGAGAAGAAGTTTGGCCGGGATGGCCTCATTATCAGCAGTTACAGAATGGACATGAAGATGGTTCGTATTGGGTGCCGGCAGAAGTGAATGTCTCTATTCGTCCGGGGTGGTTCTATCATGAAGAGCAAGATGATCAGGTGAAGACTGTCGATCAGTTACTCGATGTGTATTATCATTCGGTCGGTCGTAATGCTACCTGGAATTTGAATATTCCGATCGACAAACGTGGATTGGTTCATCCGGCCGATTCTGCCGTCCTAATGGAAGTTGCAAAGATTTTACAGAATAACTTTAAAGAAAACTTGGCATTACAGGCTGAGGTCAGGGCTTCGAATGTGAGGGGGAAAGATTTTGCTGCTGCTCATTTAGTCGATGGAAACAAAGATTCTTACTGGGCAACGGATGACGAGGTGACTTCTGCTTCTGTGGAGTTTGATTTTAAAGTTCCTACCGCGATCAATCAATTCCTGGTACAGGAATATATTCGCTTGGGACAGCGTGTAAAAGCGTTTACTTTGGAAGCCTTTGTCGGTGATGAATGGCAGGTTGTGGCTACGGGTTCGACAATCGGATATAAGCGAATCTTGCGTTTCCCAACAGTGGAGACACAAAAACTTCGTTTCACGATTAATGAAGCAAAGGCTTGCCTGTTATTATCGAACATCGAATGTAATTGTTGCTCTTACGATTGAATGTGCGGAATTAGATGTGGTAATTGAATAACTATTCTTATCTTCGGGCACTAATTGTAAATATGTTTGAAATAGAATGAAGAAGTCATTACATGCATTTTTAATGACGGGAATAGTCTGTATAAGTATTTCTTGTTCCCGTCAGTCTGTAAGTGAGCGTGATACGCTTGCCTTGATTCCTGTTCCGCAGGAAATGAAAGTAAACTCTGATTCTTTTACGCTTACCCGTAATGCTGCGATTACGCTTGATCAGTCGAATCAGGCATTGGTGGGAATTGCCGAGTATCTGAATGAGAAAATTTCACCTGCTACAGGTTTTGAGCTTCCGGTAGAAAAGCATGGGAAAATAGAATTCAAGCTGGTGGAGGATGCGTCTTTAGGAGATGAAGGCTATCAGTTGAAAGTGAAACATTCAGATATCCTTATTACTGCCAATAAGCCTGCGGGTATCTTTTATGGTGTGCAAACACTGTTACAGATGTTTCCGGCAGAGATTAAAAGCAAGACTGTGCAGCCTGAAGATAAGAAATGGACTATTCCTTGTGCTGAAATCACTGACAAACCCCAGTTCCCCTGGCGCGGGCTGATGCTCGATGTTAGCCGCCACTGGTTTACCAAGGAAGAAGTTTTGAAGTATATTGATGAACTGGCCGAATACAAGATGAATGTCTTCCACTGGCACCTGACGGACGATCAGGGATGGCGGCTGGAAATAAAGTCCTTGCCGAAACTGACGGAAGTTGGTGCCTGGCGTGCTCCCCGTGTGGGCCAATGGTGGCAGCGTGAACGTCAGCAACCGGGAGAGGAGACTACCTACGGCGGTTTCTATACCCAGGAAGATGTGAAAGAAGTGCTGGCCTATGCAGCTAAACGTTATGTACGTGTTATTCCTGAAATAGACGTGCCCGGACATAGCGTCGCAGCGTTGGTCGCTTATCCGGAACTGGCCTGTATGAAAGCCCCGGATGCCGTGAATGTCGGAAATAAGTTCTACGGAGAAGACGAAAATACCCTTTGTATTGGAAAGGATTATACATTCGAGTTCATGGATAAGGTACTGACGGAAGTTGCCGCCCTTTTCCCGGATGAATATGTACATATCGGAGGTGACGAATGTTTTAAAGGTTTCTGGCATAAATGTCCCCGTTGCCAGGCCCGCATGAAGGCTGAGAACCTGAAGGATGAAGAAGAACTGCAAAGTTATTTCATCCACCGGATGGGCGATTTGCTGAAGTCGAAAGGAAAGAAACTGGTCGGCTGGGATGAAATCCTGGAAGGCGGTCTGGCTCCCGATGCGAACGTAATGAGCTGGCGTGGTATGGAAGGTGGTATCAAAGCGGCTAAAGCCGGCCATCATGTGATTATGACTCCGACGGAACATTGCTACCTGGATTTATGGCAGGGGGAACCTTCTGTTGAACCGGATACCTACTCTATGTGTCGTCTGAAAGATTCATACAGCTTCAATCCCGTACCGGAAGGCGTTCCGGCCGAAATGGTGCTGGGCGGACAAGGAAATCTGTGGGCTGAATCGCTTCCTACTTTCCGTCATGTCGAATACATGACCTGGCCGCGCGGATGGGCCTTGTCGGAAGTATTATGGAGCGGACCGGCTAAAACGGATTGGGAGAAATTCTGGCCGCGTGTCGAAAAACATTTTGTCCGTGCCGATCAGGCAGATATAAACTATGCCCGCAGTATGTATAATGCAATTGTGAGTCCGTACTTGCAGGATGGCGTTTTGCAGGTGGAACTGGGCTGTGAGATTGCCGGTACGGATATCTACTATACATTCGATAATACAGACCCAGATAGCCATACTCCGAAATATGCCGAGCCGTTGAGCATACCGAAAAATGCAACCTGGTTGCGTATCGTGACCTATCGCGACGGTAAACCGGTCGGCAAGGTAATCACCCTGACAACAAAGGAACTGGCAAAACGTGCCGAGTCCGATAAAAGAACCGGTCACGGGAACCTGACTGTTGACTAACAGGATTTTAACCAGGTTGTAACATCTATGTAACAACTTGGTTTTATCTTTGTGCTCTCTACGCAACCAACAAAGTTAGGAATGAAGATAACAAAATTAATGGCGCTTGTCCTGTTGGCGCTGCTTCCCTTTTTCACGGAAGCTCAGAACACGGAACAAATAGATGCCCGCATCGATTCGCTTGCGGAAGAGACAGCAACGCTGGATAAAATAGTGCAGAAACTAAGTAAATTTAAAGTTTCTGCCTATATCCAGGGTCAATTTCAGTACGGACAGGAGGATGCAACCCTGAAAGTCGGCGATAAGAATGAACATGAGGATAAAGGTTTTAACCGTATCGGTATCCGCCGCGGACGACTGAAGTTTGAATATAACGACGGTATCGGAACCGGAGCGGTACAGATTGAGGCTAACGACAAAGGCGTCAGTTTCCGTGACCTTTATATCGGCATTAAAGACCCCTGGACGAAACGCAGCCAGTTGATGGCCGGTGTCTTCAACCGTCCATTCGGACATGAGATCGGTTACTCTACCAGTGGCTTGGAATCGCCTGAACGTGCAACGATTATCCAGTATTTCTTCCCGGACGAACGTGACCTGGGTGCTATGCTGACGCTGCGTACTAAAAAAGAAAGTCCTCTCGCTTTCCTCCGTTTGGATGCCGGTCTGTTTGCCGGAAACAGTATCAACCGCGAAACCGATAACCGCAAAGACTTTATCGGCCGTCTGGGTGCTGACAAGGAAATCGGCAACTGGGGTAAATGGGGGGCAGGTATTTCTTATTACAACGGAGGCGTCTACAACCCGACTACAACTGCCTATGAGATGGACGGCAAGCATTTTATCGAAGTTGATAAAGGTGAAACCGGTACGTATATGAAACGTGAATATATCGGTATGGATGCCCAGTTCAGTTTCTTGAGTTCATGGGGAACAACCTCTTTACGTGCCGAAGGTCTTTTAGGCACACAGCCGGGAATTGCCTCCAGCAGCAAAAGTCCGAATACCGGAACACGTCCGGATAATCTTCCCGAAAACGCGTTATTCAAACGCCCCTTTATCGGTTATTTCTTCTACCTGGTACAGGACATCGGGACTTCTCCATTCTCTGCCGTACTCAAATATGATGTATACGATCCGAATACGAAGCTGAAAGGAAATGAAATAGGTACGGATAACTCATTTACATCTAAAACAGATTTGGCCCAAAGTACATTAGGCATCGGCGGCTTATACCGCTTCAACAAACATATCCGTGTCCAGGCTTACTACGAATTCAACTTCAATGAAAAGAGCGACTTCGTAAAAGGATATGAGAAAGACCGTAAGGATAATGTGTTGACGGTTCGTTTGCAATACAAATTCTGACCTTTTTATTCACACAAATGTAACACCTGTTTCATGTAGTTGAAATACGTGTGTTGTTCCTTTGCATCAGGAAATTAATTCAAATAAGAGTAATGAAAAAGACAATTCTTTTGGCAGCTATGGCAGCCTGTTTGTTTGCAACGAATGTATTTGCACAGAAAATTAAAGGAAGTGATACCTGTTTGCCGGTCAGCCAGACAGAAGCTGAAAACTTTATGAATAAGAATAAAGGAACCAAAGTGACTGTAACAGGCGGCGGTTCCGGTGTCGGCATCTCCGCCCTGATGGAAGGTACGACCGATATCGCCATGTCTTCCCGTAAAATGAAATTCGACGAGAAAGTCCGTTTGCAGGAAGCAAAGAAGAATGCAAAGGAAGTGGTTATTGCCTACGACGCTCTGGCTGTGGTGGTTCACCCTTCCAATAAGGTGGATAACCTGACCCGCGAACAACTGGAAGGTATCTTCACCGGAAAAATCAAGAACTGGAAGGAAGTAGGCGGAGCCGATATGAAGATTGTAGCCTATTCGCGCGAGACTTCATCCGGTACATACGAGTTCTTCAAGGAAAGCGTATTGAAAAATAAGAACTATATGAACGGTATCCTGAGTATGCCTGCAACCGGAGCCATTATCCAGTCGGTCAGCCAGACCAAAGGGGCTATCGGTTACGTTGGCCTGGCCTATGTAAACAAAGATGTCAAGGCTCTGCATGTTTCTTATGATGCCGGCAAAAGTTTCGTTGAACCTTCATTCGCCAATGCGAAAAATAAGACTTATCCGATTGTCCGTCCTTTGTTTTACTACTATGAAGCAAAGACCGAAGGCAGGGTAAAACCTTTCATCGACTATGTACTCTCTGCCGAAGGCCAGGAGACTGTTAAAAAAGTAGGATATATCCCCGTAAAATAAGATAATAACTCCCGTTTTTCCCCACGGACCGATAATATTGCACAAAAGTATTATACCTGTGCAATATTATTGGTCCTTTTTGCACATCATTTGGTTTATTGTGCTACCTTTGCCGCGTATTTAATAACAATATTTTTCATGAAGACATTAACAATCGGAGATTTGAAACCTCGCTTCCCAATTATCCAAGGTGGGATGGGCGTAGGCATTTCTCTATCCGGCTTAGCCTCAGCCGTAGCAAATGAAGGTGGGATTGGCGTTATCTCCGCCGCCGGTCTCGGACTTTTATATAAAAAGCTATCACCCAATTACACAGAAGCAGGCAATCTGGGCCTGGCCGAAGAAATCCGTAAAGCCCGTGAAAAGGCAAAAGGTATCATCGGTGTAAACGTAATGGTGGCTCTTTCCGATTTCGCAGAACTGGTGAAGACGAGTATTGCCGAGAAGGTAGATATCATCTTCAGTGGTGCCGGACTGCCGCTCGACCTGCCGTCGTTCCTCAAGAAAGACAGCGTGACGAAGCTGGTGCCCATCGTATCAAGCGCCCGTGCCGTACGTATCATCTGCGAGAAATGGAAGAACAACTACGACTATCTTCCCGATGCCGTTGTACTGGAAGGCCCTAAGGCCGGCGGTCACCTCGGTTATAAGGAAAACCAGTTGGAAGACGAACATTTCTCACTGGAAGAGTTGCTTCCGCAGGTTGTGCAGGAAGTATCTGTTTTCGAACAGAAATACAACAAGAGAATCCCGGTAATCGCAGCAGGAGGCATTTATACGGGTGAAGATATCAAACGCGTGATGGACCTTGGAGCATCGGGCGTTCAATTAGGAACCCGTTTCGTCACTACTACCGAGTGCGACGCCAGCGATGCTTTCAAAGAAAGCTATATCAAGGCGGAAGAAAAGGACATTGAGATTATCAAGAGTCCTGTCGGAATGCCGGGGCGTGCCATCCATTGCAACTTCCTCGAGAAGGTGAAGGCCGGCATCAAGCAACCGAAAGCGTGTCCGTTCAACTGCATTAAGACGTGTGATATTTCGAAGAGTCCGTACTGCATCGTTACGGCGCTGTATAATGCTTTCAAAGGAAACTTTGAAAACGGATATGCCTTTGCCGGAAGCAATGCCTGGAAGACCAGCCGTATCATGTCGGTGAAAGAGACAATCAACGAACTCATTAATGAGTGGAAAGCAAAAGAATAAATTTTGTCTACTTATATGAATACAAAAAGCCCCGGTAAGCATGATGCCTATCGGGGCTTTCTTTGTTATCTTTGATGTTTATTGTTCATCCAGCCATTTGCTCAGTTCATCCCGGTTCTGGGCGGCAGCCTTAACGCCTGCGTTGGCAGCTTTGCCGAAATAGTCGAGTGCCTGCTGATACTCTTTCTTCTTGGCGTAAGCTACACCGAGGTTGTTCCATGCTTCCGGTGTATTGATTTTTTGCAGACGGGCGATACCTGCATCGTCGGCTCCGCGTTCTATCTCGAGGGCGGCTGTGTTCTGTTGTGCCACCGGGTCGGTCGGGTAGAGGCGTACGGCGATATCGAATACTTCCTTAAATTCGGCACTTTCTTTCGGATACGTGTTGGCTACGAGGAACATTTCGTTCAGGCTCAGATACTGCGGTTTCGTCTTGATAACCTGTTTGGCTTCGTTTACATCGAACGGACGGGCGATATACGCCAGTGTGTAGTCAATGCGGCGCAGGGCAGGATAATAGTCGTCCAGCAACATGCGATAGGTCTTACCACCGTTCAGTGCTTTCAGTTGCGCTTTACGTTTATTGATATCGGACACTTCCAATACTTTAAGGATTTCATCGCGGTTGGACAGGTTGGATGCCTTGACTGCCTGGCGCAAGCCTATCCAGTCTTCACCTTCCCAGTTGACTTTCATCAGTGAAGCAGGCATATCTTCTTTATCCTTCATATAAGCGGCAAACGCTTTGGCACGGCTTTCAGACAATTTCATGTTGTATTCGTAACCGCCTTCGGGTGAAGCGTAACCGGTGATGTTGAATTCTGTAAATTTCAGGTTCTTGTCGTTACGAACCTCGCTCACGATTTTGTTAACCTCTTTCAGTTCGGCGGCATTGTTCTTAAAGTCATGCAGCAGGACAGACTTACCCACTTCGAAGTTGAGGTAGGCCGAGTGCGTTTCGCTACGTTGTTTTACCGGTTCTGCGGGAGGTGTCACATAACTCAGCTCGTAGGTCGGTGCGACAACTGGCGGCAGGATACGGGATGACAGCGGAGTGATATTGCTTGCCACGTCGCATGAAGCGCATCCGGTCGTATTGGCCTGCATGATCAGTGAGGCGTTACGCATCCAGCTTTCGTACGGTACGGTCAGCGTCATCGGGATAGATTCTGCCTCGTTCTTTTTATGGCGGAAGATGACTGTCGGAGTTTGTTCGAACGGTTCTGCGCCGAAGCCCATCTCACGGTCGAGTGCTTTCATACGTTTCTTTCCGGTGATCACGAACGGGTCGAATTTGATGCTGTGCGCCTTGTCCGCCGATTGGAGTACCGGGGTTATGATGACCATGTTCTGCGATTTCAGTTGCATGTTGTTGAGGTTGGCGGTTGTAGACAGACTCACCTGGCTTCCCTCTTTTTTTACTTGCAGGTCGCTGTATGCTATGCCGTCGGGACTGACAACCTGCGCCTGCATGCTCCCATAGGCGGAGCATAATAAAACGGTTGCTATATAGAATAACTTCTTCATTTTGTTTGTTCGTTTTTAGTGGATAAAATAGATAAATGAGATGGAGGCTTTTGTTACACCCCAATAGTTGTGGTTGCCGGTACGGAGTTTGGGCATGTCTTTGCCTTTTGCATATTCGTCGTAGTGCATACGGGCATAACCGGCACCTATCTCGCCTTCAATACCCCAGCGTTTGCTCAGAATCCATTGATGTCCGATACTGATACCGCCGCCATACATATAACCGTCGTAGCGATGGTCGCGCAGTTTCTTGAACATGTCGAACGGCAGCTTGAAGCCGGCCACGTCATACTGTCCGCCCAAGGCGTGTACACCGATAAATGTACCGTTGAACTTCTCGCAGGTCCAGAAGCGTACGCCTGCATGGGCCAGCCAGTGTTTGGCTTGTTTGTCGTTGTTGAACTCGAATGGGTTATAACCCGCAGAAAGGTCCATTGTAACCTTTTTCCCTAATCCCACTTCCAGACCTAAGTTTGGAGTGGCGGTGGCATCATAGACGATGTTATTCTTTAATGCTACATGCTGTGCACTTGCATAGAGGGATAATAATAACGTAGCCCCTATTAAAAAGAATTTCTTCATGTGATATTCAATATTAGTTATACTCTTCCTTCTTAACAGGGCGGTTCCGGCGATTGTTTGGTTTGTTTGATAAAAAGGGTGAAAGGTTATGATTAATTATAAGAAAAACGATGGTTTTTGTATTTGTTATGTTAATACGGTATGAACCGGATTATTCCCGTGGCTTTTGAATATCGCTCAGCTCTACCAGCTTATTGACAATGGCATATACTGTCAATGCACTTGCACTATGTACCTGCAATTTGCGGGCGATATTTCTCCGGTGTGTAATGACTGTATGGGTGGAAAGGAAGAGACGGTCGGCTATTTCGCGGTTGGTCATTCCTTTGACGACACAGACAACGATTTCCTTTTCGCGGGTACTCAATGTCTGTTGTTCATCGCCATCCCCTTCGCCGTCTTCGCTTTTGGCATGCAGGCGCTCCAGTTTGAGCTTCATTTCGTCTGCACTGTCGAATATGCTGATTTGGTCGTCATAATACCGGATAACGGCATGTTCGGCTACGGAATAGAGCAGGGCCAGGCATTTCATATCCGGGCAACCCGTCATCTCCTTCAGGTGAGGTATAGTGAAGTAACCCGGGATGGAAGGGTTGATGATGAGGACATCCGGCTGGTGTGTCCGGAGGTCCTCCGTAAGTGATTCGATAGTCGCTATTTCTGATACCTGGATACGCAGGCCGGGGAGACGTTTCAACATGGTCTCCAGTCCGTGGCGGACAATGGCGGAAGGCTCAGCAATAACGATTTTCAGATTGGTGCTCATAGGGCATCATTTTATTGTTTTTTCTAAAGCAAGTATAGCAGGCATGAAAAGGTAGTCTTCCACATGGTTGTGGGAGGCAAGGTCCTGTTCTGTCGCGAAGATGTCGAACAGCACGCTGTTCAACAGGTTACTTCCGGGGCCTGGATAATATTTGATGAGGATATTCTTCAGTTCGATAATCTTCATCTCTATCTGGTCGTGCCGTTTGCGGAAAATTGAGATATTGTATTTCGGGTCTTTTTTCCCTTCCAGCAAGCCGCGGACATACGGGAAAACGACTTTTTCTTCGTATGACATGTGTTTATTGACCTCATCGGCATATTCGTCGAAGAAGCGCTGGATGACGAATGCTACGTCCTGCGGGCATTCTGCGATGGCTTCCAGAAGTTTTCTTCTCAGATGCGGTAGACGGAAATTCAGGAAATAATCGTGTGCGTTATGCAGATAGGTAATTAATGCTTCAATGGAGAGGCAATTGCTTACGTTGGTGACGGGAGCGGAAATCTCTTCCGTCAGGAAATTGACGACTGTCAGGAAAGTACAGGCGTCTACTCCATTCTGGCGGCATACTTCTCCGATATTCTTTTCTCCGAATCCCAAGGCAATACCAAAGCGGCTCATCACAAGAACCATCGGATAGTTCTCGCAGATAAGGTCGCTCATTTTGTCGGTTTCCCGGTATTTCCCATTTTTATACATAGGCTGTTTCTTTCTTGTTTTGGTGTTATTAATTCTCCAAAGGTACTCCTTTTTCTCTTAATGACTTTGAACGTTATTAATCTTTCACGTTTGTTGAGGACGTTTGCTTTTCATAAGGAACCGTTGGTTCGTTCAGATATTGCGGGTCCTGATTACGTAATGTATAAGCTAAACGTGCCGGGTCGCGCCGGTTATCCCAGAAGACAAGAACAGTAATTAGTTCATCGCTGTGATGATAAAATATAGAGTAGTCATCAATAACAAGTGCCTGACGAATATGTGGATATTCTGTTGAATAACCAATCATTGGCTGGGCGGCAACTAACTTCAAAGTGTCTTTTATTTCACCTTTTAGATAGTGGCTGTATCTGTTGCTACCGTTGCGCTTATTGAAGAAGTTTATAATAATATTAACTTCTAATTTAGAATTTTGCGTCCATTTTATTCTTCTTTTCCTAGCCATTCGTCAAAGAATTTATCCATTTCCTCTTCTGTATACGTTTGTCCATTCTGCATCTGTTCCAAAGCAGCATCGATTCTTCCCTTTAGCTCGGGAGAGAAGTGGAGAACGTCGTCTTCGTCATATACACCCTTGGTATCCGGCCCTTCTTTTTCATCGATTATTTCTTCAATTTTATCCAGAAGGTCTTCATCATAGATGTTTCCTAAACGGTCTATTAGTCTTTGTCTTCGCTTAATAAATGTCATATCGCTTTAGTTTATTGGTTCTGCTGCAAATGTAGCAATTATAAATCAATTATAGCGGCGGATACTCCGGTTCGTCTACGGCAACGACGGCCAGGCATTCGATTTCGACCAACCAGCCGGAACGGCATACCGGGGCGCGGACAATCAGGTAAGGCATATTCGGATGATTAGCTTTCATGTATTGTTCGATGCGGGCGAAATCACCTGTGTCGCGGATATAGACGATGGCCTGCATGATGTCGTTCAGGTCGGCTCCGGCTTCATTCAGCAAGGCGGTGATGTTTTCAATCATACGTTCCGATTGCTTGATGACATCTCCCGGATGTACGATCTCACCATACCGGTCGATGCTGGCGGTACCGGAAACGAACACATGGCGGCGGTCGCCATACGTGATGGCTGTTCCCCTTTCAAAAGTCACGCCATATTCATACGTCCGGCTCAGGTGGTCGGGGGCATAGAGATATTGAATCTGTTCCTGTCCGATACCCGATACGGCATACGTGTCCATTGTCACGAAAACATTGGTATCCTGATAGCGTCCCTCAATGCCGGTACTGGCAATAAAATGAGTGTTTTCTGTCAGGTTCTGTGTAGCAAATACATCTTTGCGGGCTTTGACGACTCCCGGATAATTCACGTCTACGTTCTGAACAAATATCCAGGTACGGATACAGTTGTTTGCCAACGTGCAGTTGGCGGCCGTCAGCTGCATGATATAATCGCGGAAGATGAGCCGTGTCTGATACTCCGAATTGGCAGCACGGTTACACAGGTTAGCCCCGAATAGTTGGCGGTAGTTGCCATGACGCGCTTCAAACAGGTTACTGGGAAGAACCTGCGTTTGTACTCCGGTCTGAAGCCATGCCCAAAGAGCTATTTTAGTACCGTTCATCGGTGCCTGTTGTACGATGGACAAAGCGCAATACGGGTTACTGCGGTCTTGTTCCATCAGCGATGCTGTCTGGTTGGTGACATCGCTCAGGAAGTAGCGGCGGAATACGGCTGTCGGGTTTCCGGGAAGTTCTTCTACACATTGCGTATAGGCTTGCAGAAGATTCTGTAGTTGGGTTGGGTAATCTTCCAGGCAATCCGTTTGCTGGAAGAGAAGATGATATTCTGTAATACCCTTTTTAGTCTCGAATGAGGTGATTTGCACCTCTGTCTTATCGTATTGTTTGGAAATTAGATTCATGGTATCCTGATATGTTTTGTTTCTTTTCCCAAAGATACAGCATATCAGTATGAACCCAAATTTTGGAGTGTGAAAAGAAAACAAAAGCTGTGAGAAAAATATATCAGGCTTTTTTTATGTCGTTCAATTCAATCAGTTTATTTACAATTGCATATACGGTTAAACCGCTGGCACTATGTACTTGTAGTTTGCGGGCTATATTGCGGCGGTGTGTGATTACCGTATGGGTAGATAGATAGAGGCGGTCAGCTATTTCGCGATTAGTCATTCCTTTCACAACACATATAACAATCTCCTTTTCACGCGAACTGAGTGTCTGCTGTTCCTCTTCTCCCGTATCCGGGCAGGCTTCTTCTGCGTTTAGCCGTTCCAGTTTATGCTTTAACTCATCCGGGCTGTCGTAGATGTTAATCTGGTCATCGTACGACCGGAGCTGGGTATGGTCGGCCGCCATATACGTAAGGGCCAGGCATTTCATTTCGGGACATCCGCATTCCTCCTTTAAACGTTGTATGCCGGAATAACCGGGTAATGCCGGGTTAATCATCAAGACCTCCGGGCGATGCATGCGGAGACTTTCTATGAGACATTCGGCGGTTGCTATTTCTGTGAGCTGGATGCGAAGTCCGGGCAGTCGTTTCAGTAAAGTAACCAGTCCGCAACGGATAATGGCAGACGGTTCGGCAATAGCTATTTTGATGTTAGGACTCATAAAACAGTAGTCATTTTATTGTTTTTTCAATTGCCAGTACGGCGGGAACGAAGAGGTAATCTTCTACCCGGTTATGAGAGGCCAGATCCTGTTCGGTGGCAAAGATGTCGAACAGGACACTGTTCAGCAGGTAATTGTCAGGCCCGGGATAGTATTTGAGCAGGATATTTTTAAGCTCTACGATTTTCATCTCTATCTGGTCGTGCCGTTTGCGGAAAATACTGATATTGTATTTGGAGTCCTTCACGCCGTCCTGTAGATTGCGGACATAAGGAAAGACAATCTTTTCTTCGTACGACATGTGCTTATGTACCTCGTAAACATAATCGTCGAAGAATTTGGTGATGGCGAAGGCAATATCACCCGGGCAGCCGGTAATCGCTTCCGTTAGTTTGCGGCGGATATGTGGGAGGCGAAAGTTCAGGAAATAATCGTGCGCATTGTGCAGATAGGTAATCAGTGAACCGACAGAGAGGCAGTTGTCGATACCGTTTATCGTGGCGGGAGTCTCTTCCGTCAGGAAATTGACAACGGTCAGGAAGGTACAGCTGTCCACTTCGTTCTGCCGGCATACGTCGCCGATATTTTTCTCTCCGAATCCCAGGTCGATGCCGAAGCGGCTCATTACGAGAACCATCGGGTAGTTCTCGCAAATCAGGTCGCTCATTTTATCTGTCTCTGTGTATTTTCCTTGTTTATACATAGTTGTTATTTTTAGGATGTTAAGTTTATAGACAGGGGTATTGCGGAAGGTCGGCCGGTATAATAGCCACGCATTCCGTTTCAATCAGCCATCCCGGACGGCATACCGGTGCCAGTACGATAAGGTGCGGCAATTCCGGATAATGGGTACTGATATATTTCTGTACATTCTCATAGTCTGCCGGGTCGCGCAGGTAAACGATGGCCTGCATGATGTCGCCGATGGAAGCCCCGGCCTCTTCCAGTAGGGCGCTGATGTTTTCCATCATCCGCCCGGTCTGTTTCAATATGTCGCCGGGATAGACAATCTCGCCTTTATTGTCGATACTGGCTGTGCCGGACAGGAAGATATGTTTACGGTCGCCGTAGGAGACGGCGGTGCCCCGTTCAAAAGTGACGCCATATTCATAGGTCGGATTGAGATGGGTGGGAGCATACAGGAACTGTATCTGTTCCGGTTGCAGGCCGTCGACGGTATAGGCATCCATTTGTACCAATACATCCGGATCGGCATGGCGTCCTTCTATACCGGTGCTGGATATATAATGTGTCTTTTCCGTCAGGTTCTGCGTGATGAAAACGTCCTTGCGGGCTTTTACTACGCCGGCATAATTGACGTCTACATTCTGTACGAAGAACCAGGTCCGGATACAATCGGCAGCCAGGGTACAATGTTGTTCGGTCAGTTGCATCACATAGTCGTTGAGCAGCAACCGGGTCTGGTATTCAGAGGTCGCTGCCTTGTTGTGTGCACCTCCGTTCCATAGGTGGCGATACCCGTTGTGGGATGCTTCAAACATTCCTGAGTTGCAGGTTTCTGTCGCCATCCCGGTTTGCAGCCAGGTCCATAAGGCTATTTTTGTGCCGTTGAGGGGTGCCTGTTGCACGATGGATAAGGCGCAGAACGGGTTTTCACATTCCCGTTCCATCAACATATCCGCCTGGTTGGCCGCATCGCTCAGAAAGTAGCGATGGAAAACGGCTACGGCATTACCGACCTCTTTTTTAGTCACTGCATCGTATGCTCTTTGTAAAGAATCCAACTGTTCCCCGAAAGAAAGTGAAGGGTCGGTAACGGAAAACATAATATGATATTCCGTCACCCCTCCCTTGCCTTCAAAAGAACAAATTTGAGCGTATATGGTGTTTTGTTCGTATGTTTTTGTTGTGAATGTCATTGTCTGTTTTGTTATTCCTCATTAATTATTTGGAGCTCCTTCTTGTATCCATGTTTTTATAAGCGCAAGAATTTCTTGCTTACCTGTACTGTTGAACATATCTTTATGGATAGGATTTTCTTCCAGTATCTCGAGTATAAAACTATTATGAGGATCACCGGGCGTTACATAGTTCATTCCTTCTTCCGAGACTGGTGCTTTAACGTTTACCAATGATTTATAAGCTGTATTTTCCCTCAAATCGAGGTTCCCTGCTAATCCGGAACTACTCTCTCCATGGCAGGACAGACAGTTTGTCTTGAATACCTGAGACTGGATACGTTTGAAGCTTGCCAATTCTAACTCTCCAAAATTAATTTCAATATTCTCTCCATTGTTTTCAACCGGCTGGTTACAGTATGAATAGATCACTTTTTTCCCATTGCTGATAATGGCAATATTTATGCTTTTTGTATCAGGACTCAGGTTGTTCAGTTTGACTGTCCGTTCTCTGCCGTCGATTGTCGGTTTGGAGATGCGTTTTGTCAATAAGGGGATTTGCGTGTCTGTTCCAAAGGCTGCAAGAGATAAGTAGTTCTCTTTCGGCCAGGCATCAATCCCCTTGAAGGTTACTGTTACGGAGGCGGTTCGTCCCGAGTCGATCGTTTCGTCTGGATAAATTGTTCCTTCATCGCATCCGCAAAGCATTAGAAGAAAGGAGCAAACGAACCCTGTATATTTATTCTTCATAATACATAAGTTTATTAGAACGTAAACTGTAACATGGCTGTTGCCGAATGGCGTGCGATACCGATACCGTCTTCGTCGCGGTCACCTTGGGTGGCGTGTCCGGTACGTCCCATATACTGGTACATGACCTGCAATTTCAGGTTATTGTTGAAAAAGTAATAGTTCATTCCTATTGCCGGCATATTCAACAAACCACCGTCATCTGTAGCATTGCGGTCGAATACGTCATATCTCAATGCCCCCTGCAGTTTTGGTGTAATAAAGTAACCGGCCTGTGCATAAGCTCCCCAGAAATTTTTATCAGGTTTCTGCATGATCTTGGTAAAATGCATATTCATGAAGTAACCTTCCGCAGCAAAATACCAGCGGTTTTTGATCCAGGTAAATTCCAGTCCTACACGGGTATCGCTGGCGGAAAGAAATTCGGCTTCAGCGTTGTAAGAGGCAGAAACTGCGATAGACATCTTATCATCATTCAGATTTTCCGGTGAACCTTGGGAGTTCGGCATCTCTCCTTTCGGCATAAAGGCAAGACGGCCGGAGTAGAGTAGGGATGGTAACCATTCGTGATCATCGCAATTCGTCTTTGTCGCTGTATTGACATCGATGCCGGTGCCATTGAATATACCTACCTGATATTCCCATTTATTATTGACTAATCCGTGTACCATGACACCCAGGTCGAAACCAGTCGACATACTCGGTATCACGTAATTGAGGTCATAAGGAAGTAAGATGGATTGAGTGGCCGAATAAGGTAATACGGGAAACAACGTTTCTCCCAATGTGCTTAGATAAGCGTGCATAAACGGTGTTTTGAATTTACCGGCGCGGATACGGAAAGATTCTTTTATAGCAATGTCGAACCATGCCTGCTGCAATAGTGCACCACCACTTTTGGCCGGATTCAATGATAAGTTGAAAGTAACTTTGTTGAATGCCTTCCCTGTAAAACCGAGGATGGCATTAGGTATGGCAAAACCAGAGTTCGCCACATTTTTAGCATAATGGCTTTCCAGTCCTTGGTCGTCATATCGGTTATAGGTTGCACTAGCCTGTACAAGGGCATAAGGTTTGAACAGGAAATCACCAGCTTTTGTCGAAAAAGAGAACCCTTTCTTACCTGCCAAAGAGACCACATCGTTTTCTACGTATTTGTCGTCAATTTCTTTTTTAGTAGTATCTTGTGCTTGTATCTGAATTGTTGCAGATAATAATGCTGCTGTCAACGCGATATATAATTTTTTCATTTCAATTTGTTTGACTTGTTTATAAACTTTGAAGAAATTTAATAAGAGCTTCACGGTCATCTTTACTCATACGGGCGAATAATGTGCGGGATGCGGCTCCTTCGCCGCCATGCCACATGATGGCTTCCGTCAGGTTGCGTGCCCGTCCGTCGTGCAGAAAATAGCTATGACCGTTGACCACTTCCTGTAATCCCAGTCCCCATAACGGTGTAGTACGCCATTCGTTGCCGTTTGCTATTCCGCTTGGATAATCGTCACCCAGTTCCACTCCCATATCGTGAAGCAAATAGTCCGAATAGGGGTGAATGATTTGATTGCCGAGTTGAGGAAGTTCTGTATTGTTGAGCAAGACGGTTCCTCGTGGCCGTGTCTTTAGGGTGGTTACATGGCAAAGGTGGCATTTAGCCTGATAAAATAGTTGCTCTCCTTTTTTTACAGTAGCGTCATTAATGTTGCGACGTGCCGGTACACCTAAAGTTTGCAAATATAAGTCTACATCTTCCATATCTTCAGTCGATACCTGTACTCCCGACATGGCAAATCCCATCATATTACTTTGTCCTTCGCCTACTTCATGCGGGAAACGGTCGTTTGTTACACCCAGGTCTGAAGAAAAACCGAGTTCAACAGTCAGATCCTGATGGTTTGCCTTGTTTCCGGAAAGACCGATCTGTTTTTTCCCTTTTTCCGTTACATAATTGAGTCGTCCGCTAATACCATATTCCGGATAATTACTTTTTGCTGCAATTTGTTTCAGTAAATCCAGATCGAGCGCCATCATTTGTCCCATTCCAACATGGCGTAGGGGTTGGCGGACAGATATGCGTATATCCGACATCGGGATACTGTCGGCGTACCATTCTGTGACCTGATAGTGAGGCGTCATCAATTCGTATTCTTCGCCATCAGGAAATTTGTATTTTTGTACGGATGTCGTTATTTTGAGGCGTCCTTCCGGCTTTGTACCATAAATGGCCTGGTCGTGTAAGACACGCCCGTAGTCGGGGTAGTAACCCCCACTTTTGCGGGAGATGTAAATCAGCATCGAAGAAAAACCGGCTCCTGACCCGCCATCTGCTATGGCAGGACGTGTTCTACCGGTACTTTTGTGGCAGCTTCCACAGGAATATCCGGCATATAGCGGACCTAAGCCACCTCCGGATACATTTTCTACGCCACGTGCGTCGTCATATAGTCCGTCACCGCTGTTAAAACGTTTTTCCAGTTCTCCTGTCACCCACTCGGATTGAGAGTCATAGGCGTCCGGCGCACTGGAAAAAATGGTAGAGATACCGGCAGAGAGTTCTTCGGGAGATGCTGTCTGCCCATTCGGTTTTTTGACTAGCCAGTTCTCGATATCTTCCGTTTCACAACTGCAAAGCAAACATCCGATAATAGAGAAATATATGAGTAATCTCTGTTTCATTTTATTGGTTATTGATATATAGCTTAAATGCAAAAGGGGGGAGGAACCTTTTTGTTATAAGGTTCCTTCCCGATACTTATATTATGTTTGTGTTATTCAGCAGAAAGCTTGGCACGGATTTTTCCTAATCCGTTTGTCAATTCCTTGCATGCATCCGTCGCAGCCTTGATTTCTGTTTCAGCTCCCAGATTGTTACGGAATGGACGTGGCATATCTTCTATCGCTTCAATTGTTTTGTCGATCTGTACAACCATCAAGCTATCCAATGTCGGGTTTATAACCTTGACCAACGCATGCAGACTATTGGTACTTGCATTCTCTTTATCCAGGTCACGGCCTCCGAAGTATGAGTTTTTGATGCTGACAATATTGTTTGCATAGTCATCGATAGAATTCCAGCTATACCATGATTCTACGGCTAATACTCCCGGGTTGTTCGGGTCAGATGCATCTTTGTTACTCTCATTCCATTTATCAACAGGATCTTGAATTTTAGCTGTTCCCACTTCATTAGAAATTCCAGCCATTCCGTTATTTCCGTTTAGTATTGTTTCAATAGCCTGGTAAATAGAACTTAACCCAGTATAAGCAGAAGTCCCGTCATGTTTTTTCATCGCTTCCCCGTAAGAAGTTGGTACGTTGATATCTCCTAAACCTTTGTCCCATCCATTATATAATGCTGTAACATCTTTCAGCATGTGTTTAGATACAATTTGAAGATATTTCTTTTCATTGTCACTGAAAGGTGATTTCGATATTTGACGGGGATCGCCGTTATCGAACAACATTCTTTCTGCTGTGTGGAAGCCACGAAGGTTTTGAGGAGCATCGGCAGGTGCGTCTTCGTCGTCATCAACATCACCATCTACATTACTAAAATCTCCGGACTCTATAATTTTATCAATCCCATTTTTATCCAATGGCCAGCTATCCAAGCTTGGATCATACAAACCTTTATCTGCGACACCGAAAAGAAAAGCTTCCGATTGTTCCCAAGGCACACGGGCAGCACGCCAGGCGGTACATGCATCGGAGAGGTCATTTTGACTATTAGATGCTACGAATTTGTCTACGGCAGCAGTATAAGCAGTCATTTTGTCTAATAAATCCTTATAGGTCGGTAATACAACATGATCTACGTATTGTGTAACAGTCGCACTCATTTGTGCTTCTGTCGGTTTTGTACCTGTGTCATTAGGCAAGAGGTCAAAAGTCCATCCCTGAGCATTGTTATCGGGATCGTCGTCACTGCAAGAAAAGAAACTCAATGAAACTCCCATTAATAAGATGGGAAATAATGTACTCTTTTTCATTTTCAAATTCTATTATAAATTTATATTTTCTCTTTTTATTTTTTTATGAACCAGCCTATATAAGCAATGCCTATAGATGCCATGTTCTGGCTGTTGTAATCGCCTCCACCTACAATTTTGTGGGTATAGTCTGCTTTTATAACCAGATTGGGGAGTGCATAATAATTTAAACCTGCCGTTATAAGGCTCTTTTCCAGACGTTTGTCTGCGACTTTGACATTGCCTCCTTTTTCCATCTTGTACATGGGACTGTAAAATTCGTAACGTACAAACGGATAAATCTTAGGTGCTTTTTTTCCACAGAAAGAACCAATGTTATAGCCTACTTCACCTCCATAGCTTATGGCATTTTTGGCTACGGTTGATTTGGGATAACCGGAAGCATTGGAAGAACCATTGTTTATACTGGTCAATGCATCACTGTCCTCCAGATTGCCATATATGATGTTGGCGCGAGCAATCAAACTGTTATTCACGCTCTTGTATTGGGCATCTGCCGAAAATATCGTAACCGGGAATTTATACTTACTGTTTCTTGTGGGTTTGGTTCCGTTTTTAGCCATTTGGTCGTAATAGAAAGAGGCTCCGACGCGTAGTCCCTGGAATGCCTTTACTCCATTATAGTTGACGCGTGCTACAAATGCCGGGCTTGTGAAATTGCTGATTTCGAAAGCGCCCTGAGTCGCTTTTCCTGCCCAGTTTTCTGTGCGGAAAGCCTGCGGGTCAAGACCGGAAACCAATTGTAATTCATAGTCGAAATTACCTAAGTCACCAAACAGGGCAACTCCTGTTTCATGCCAGGTGGAAGGCAGGATGGTCGTTTCACCCTCGGGACGATATACCCCGAAGAAATTCAAAGGTTCATGATGCGCATTCGTTAATCCGACAGGAACGATCATGTGACCGAAGCGGAAATTTAAATGTTTATTCATTAGATAAGAAATATGAAATTGTTCGAGAGCTACTTCACCGCCTTTTTCAATTTCGGTTTCATATTCACCATTTTCTTCTTTCCATTCGATTTCCCGGGCAGCTCCGGTTCCTCCATATTCAAATTCGATTTCGGAACTTAACACCCATTTTGGGGAAAACTTGTAGTCAAACGCTAAAATAAAACGGGGTATGGATATTTCTCCTCTGTTTCTTTTTGCTGTTCCGTTGGCTGTTGTCCAATTCCAATCGTAATCTAAGTAACTGGCAGCCATCTCCCCATAACCTCCGAAACGAAACTTTTGATAATCATCGTAGACCTCTTTTGCTTTAACGGTAGAGTTCATCTCGCTTTCTTGAGCTAAAACCGGGCAGCAAACACATATCGCTAACGTTAGGAAATTCACTAATCTTTTCATGCCTTTTTAAAATTTTTGGCAAAATTAGCTTGTGTGGGAAGCCTGCGCAATCGCATATAGTAGGTAAAAAGTGGTTGAGCTTACCTAGTTGTAGGTATTTGTTAGGTTTATTTGAGGGCGTACTATTCAATTCTTATTTCTATATTTGTTCGTTTAAAATAAAAAATCGTTCGACAATCATTCTTTATGCATTTAACAGCTATCGAATAATCATTCGACAATTGTCGAACGAATAAAGAATGATTGTCGAATGATTTTTTTTCTAGAAGCGAAATTTATTTTTAGAAGTATTTCGATTTATCAGGGAGAAACAAGTTATATTTGAACAATTAATATCAATATAACCTATGATCACACAATACGACCTGTATGAAACACCTTCACCCAAAGGGGAAGACGGTAAAAAATCGCTGCATGCCCGTGTTTGTCCGAAAAAGACTTACACCAGTCAAGAGTTTGTAGAACATGTGGCAGCCTTTGAACATCTGCCGAAGAATCAGATTGGCGGGGCACTTGCTGCCATTGTCGACGACCTTTGTTATCTGCTTGCCGATGGAAACATTGTGGAATTAGGTGATCTTGGATTTTTTTCTACTTCATTGAAGTGCCTGAAGGATACGGATGACGATGAGGATGAAATCAAACCGAAATCGATCGCTTTTCAAAATGTACATCTGAGAATCAGCAGTGAATTCCGAAAAAGAATCAAACATGAGATGAAGTTTCAACGCGTGCATTCCCTTACGCGGAGACAAAAAATTGTCAATTCTACCGTGAAAGAGCGGATGAAAAAAATGGTCTCTTTCCTCAAAATAAACATTTGTATTACCCGAAAGGAATATATAGGACTGGTCGGATTGACACCTTACGAGGCGATGAATGAACTGAACGATTTTATCAGCCAGGGTCTTCTTCGCCGTCGCGGGGCGGGCAGGTCTGTGGTATATGTTGCGGGGGAAAATCTGAAGGTAGAATAATTATATAGGTAATATTTTACCCTGTAATCCCTATTTATGGTTAGAAATGAGCTCGTTTTACATATATATAGGTATTGCCTGTGCCTTTCCGGGGTTTTACCTTTGCCGTATCAATTAAGTTTTACTATTAGTATAAATCGTCCTGACCAAAATCCGATTTGTTGATTTTTATGTACACCTATTATTTAAGGTAAATACCCATGGAAGGGAGTTTTTTTATTGGTTGTCCCTTTCATATATAAAAGGGAGCCATCCTGTGCAAATATTGTTTATTCCAATGATCAATTTTCCCGATTATAACACAGAATAGGTAGTAGGAAGCTCTTTTTTTACTATATAATAGGTATTGTGTACTCCCCTTGACGGCTCTATCTTTGCAACATAGAAAAAAGTAACACTATTAGTATAATCGCTATATCAAAACCTTTTGCTAATTATGTAAGCATATAAGATGATTAAACGTGTGTCGGAAATTTTTTATTGGTTGTTTCCGGCATAAAAAAGGGACTCTCCTGCGAAGGATGGTTCCTTTTTTATTTTTTTGATATTATTTATAATCCTTCCTGTTTGATACCTATATCAGGCGATACGCTGCACTATATCTACCGTTTTAGTAACTATTTGTAGGGATTTTGGCCGTTGGGAATACATGATGTTTTTGTTGATTGTTTCGCATGCCATATAAATAACGTACCTTTGCACCGAAATTAAAACCGAAGAAAACAAAATAAGGTATGAAGTTTGAAAACGAGAACTGGGCGCAGTTCAAAGGCGAAATTTGGAAAAGAGAGATTAACGTAAGGGATTTTATCCAGAACAACTACAAACCTTACGAAGGGGACGACTCTTTCTTGAAAGACTCCTCAGACAAGACGAAGAAAGTTTGGGATAAATTGACCGAAATGTTTAAGGTTGAAAGGGAGAAGGGTGTTTACGACGCTGAAACAAAATATCCTCAAGGTATAGATACTTACGGACCAGGTTATATTGACAAAGAAAACGAAGTAATTGTCGGCCTGCAAACCGATGCCCCCCTGAAACGCGGTATTTACCCGAAATGTGGTACCCGCATGGTGGAAAACAGTCTGGAAGCATATGGCTACAAACTGGACCCGATGACAAAAGAAATCTTCACGAAATACAGAAAGACGCATAACGAAGGCGTATTCTCCGCTTATACAGATGAAATGCTTGCAGCGCGCCGTTCCGCTATCATCACCGGCCTGCCGGATGCTTACGGACGCGGACGTATTATCGGTGACTACCGCCGTGTAGCACTTTACGGTACTGAAATCCTGATCGCTGAAAAGAAACATTATCTGAAAAGACTCGATATTCAGGAACTGACCGAAGAGATCATCCAGAGCCGTGAGGAAATATCCGAACAGATCAAGGCGCTGAAGGCTTTCGAAAAGATGTGTGCCGGTTATGGTTTCGACGTGACCAAGCCTGCAAAGGATGCACGCGAAGCGGTTCAGTTTGTCTATCTGGGTTATCTGGCTGCGGTGAAGGACCAGGATGGGGCTGCCATGTCGTTGGGACGTACTTCTACTTTCCTTGATATTTATATTGAAAAAGATATCCGCGAAGGCAAGCTGACGGAAGAAGAAGCTCAGGAGCTGATCGATCAGTTTATTATCAAACTGCGTATCGTCCGTTTCCTTCGTACTCCGGAATATAACGACCTGTTCTCCGGTGACCCTGTTTGGGTAACCGAGTCTTTGGGCGGACAGGGTGTCGACGGCCGTTCATTGGTGACGAAGACGTCTTACCGTTATCTGCATACATTATATAACCTCGGCCCGGCACCGGAACCCAACTTAACGGTACTGTGGTTCAACAACGCTCCTGAAAACTGGAAACGTTTCTGTGCGAAGGTTTCTATCGATACTTCTGCTATCCAGTATGAGAACGACGATCTGATGCGTCCGGATTATGGAGATGATTATGGTATTGCCTGCTGCGTGTCTCCGATGAAGATCGGTAAGCAGATGCAGTATTTCGGCGCACGTGCCAACCTGGCTAAATGTTTGCTGTATGCCATCAACGGCGGGCGCGACGAAAGATCAGGTGTACAGGTGGCTCCGAGGTTTGAACCGATCACCAGCGAATACCTGGATTACAACGAAGTGATGGAGAAATACGAACAGATGATGCGCTGGCTGGCTAAAGTTTATGTGAACGCACTGAAGATCATCCATTACATGCACGATAAATATGCGTATGAAGCATTCGAGATGGCTTTGCATGACGGTTCGGTAGAACGTATCCGCGCAACAGGTATTGCCGGCCTTTCTATCGTTGCCGACTCATTGGCTGCTATCCGCGATACGAAAGTAAAAGTGATCCGCGACGAACGTGGCCTGGCTGTCGGTTTCGAACGTGAAGGAGATTATGTTCCTTTCGGTAACAATGACGATCGTACAGATAGTATTGCTGTCGACATCACTGAAAAGTTCATGGAATATCTGCGTCAGCACCAGACATACCGTAATGCAACTCCGACACAGTCTATCCTGACTATTACGTCTAATGTCGTATACGGAAAGAAAACAGGTGCAACTCCCGACGGTCGCGAAGGTGGTACGCCGTTTGCTCCGGGTGCGAACCCGATGAACGGACGTGATACCAAAGGCGCTGTTGCTGCACTGGCTTCTGTTGCTAAACTGCCGTTCCAGCATGCACACGACGGTATCTCTTATACATTCGCTGTTTCTCCTGCAACGTTAGGAAAAGAACGTGATATCCAGATCGCCAATATGGTCGGCCTGCTGGACGGTTACTTTACTCCTGACGGCGGACAGCATCTGAATGTGAACGTATTCGACAAGGAGCTGTTGCTCGATGCTATGGAGCATCCGGAAAACTATCCGCAGTTGACAATCCGCGTATCGGGTTATGCAGTAAACTTTGTGAAACTGACACGCGAACAGCAGCTGGATGTGATTTCAAGAACAATCAATCATTCTTTGTAATTGAAAGTTGGAAATTAAAGGAAACATACATTCACTAGAGAGTTTCGGGACCGTTGATGGTCCCGGAATTCGTTTTGTTGTCTTTATGCAGGGGTGTCCGCTCCGTTGCCTGTATTGCCACAATCCGGATACCTGGGATAGCAAAGGTCTTGCCAAATATCAGATGACGCCTGAAGAATTATTGGCTGAGGTTTTACGATATAAGAACTTTATCGCCAAGGGTGGCGTGACTGTCACCGGGGGAGAACCCTTATTGCAAGCTGAATTTCTCAGGGAGTTTTTCCGTCTTTGCCGGGAAGCCGGTATTCATACGGCGCTCGATACATCCGGCTATATCTGCACACCGAAAGCCCTGGCGGTTCTGGAATATGCCGACCTGGTCTTATTGGATATAAAAACCATCGATCCCGACCTGCATCCCCGTCTAACGGCCGTGAAACTGGATAATACGTTACGTTTCCTGGACGAACTGGAAAAACGCGGTGTCCCGGTTTGGATACGCCATGTCATTGTGCCCGGACTGACGGATAATGACGAAGCCTTGGATAAACTGGCCGAATACATCAGCCACTATACGGTTGTACAGAAGGCGGAACTCTTGCCTTATCACACGATGGGCGCTTATAAATACGAGGCACAAGGTCTCGACTACAAACTGAAAGAGGTAGAACCTTTATCGGCCGAACGTCTGGCAAATGCCAAAGAAATATTTAAGAAGCACGGTATAACCATCTGATAATTTACCTATAATCAGGTATATTTTTATTGCTCTAAAAAACATAGTTTTGTCCCATATTGTTACTCAAATAAAAGTAGGAATGAATATGGAACAACATCATCATGATCATCACCACCACGAAATAACCTCTTTGAACAAGGCTTTCATTATAGGTATCTCCCTGAACCTGGCTTTTGTCGTAGCCGAATTTACGGCTGGCTTCTGGTATAATTCATTAGGACTTCTGTCGGACGCAGGGCATAACCTGGGAGATGTGGCCAGCCTGGTACTGGCTATGCTGGCTTTCCGGCTGGCTAAGGTGCACCCGACTTGCAGCTATACCTATGGATATAAGAAAAGCACTGTACTCGTATCCCTCCTGAATGCGGTCATCCTCTTGGTGGCCGTCGGGATTATTATTGCTGAAAGTATAGGAAAACTGCTGCATCCGCGTCCGGTCGAGGGTGATGCGATCGCTTGGGTGGCAGGTATCGGAGTCGTTATAAATGCACTTACGGCATGGCTTTTTATGAAGGATAAGGATAAAGACTTGAATGTGAAAGGTGCTTACTTACATATGGCTGCCGATGCACTGGTATCGGTCGGCGTGGTTGTCTCCGGAATTGTTATTGCCCATACCGGATGGTATATCATCGACCCGATTATCGGCCTGTTGATTGCGATCGTTATCATTGTTTCTACCTGGGGACTGCTGCGCGACAGTATCCGTCTCTCTCTGGACGGTGTGCCGGCGGGAACGGACATCGATAAGGTGGAAAAGACGATACATTCGGTCGAAGGCGTTGAAGGCGTCCATCATCTTCATATCTGGGCGATCAGTACGACCGAAACGGCACTTACCGCCCATGTTTCCGTTGCGGATATTTCAGAAATGGAACGTATCAAACAGGAGATAAAACACGACCTTCAGCATGTGGGAATCCAGCATGCTACGCTCGAATTTGAAACGTCGGGATTCAAGTGCGATGGGCGCTGTTGCTCAGACTGAAACAGGTATATTATAAACCTGATTTACTGATACTCAAAGATTTTGTCTATGACTGCATAAAACCTTTCGATTGGATTTTTTGTTCTTACCTCGAATCGGCAACTTATCTTTGCACCAGTAACAAAAACAAAATAGTAATAACGATTAAAATAAAAATTCTATGGAACCTATTATCAATTCACAAGCACCCGAGTTTAAAGTTCAGGCATACCACAACGGTAGTTTCAAAACTGTAAGCAGCGACGACATCAAAGGCAAATGGGCGATTTTCTTTTTCTACCCGGCTGACTTTACATTTGTTTGTCCGACCGAGTTGGTAGATATGGCTGACAAATATGACCAGTTCCAGGCAATGGGTGTAGAAGTTTACTCTGTAAGTACAGATTCACACTTCGTACACAAAGCATGGCACGATGCTTCTGAAACGATTCGTAAGATCAAATACCCGATGTTGGCAGACCCGACAGGCGTATTGAGCCGTGCATTCGGTGTAATGATCGAAGAAGACGGTATGGCTTACCGCGGTACATTCCTGGTAAATCCGGAAGGAAAGATTAAGCTGGCAGAAATCAATGATAACGGTATCGGCCGTAACGCCGACGAACTGCTTCGTAAAGTAGAAGCTGCCCAGTTCATCGCCGAACATCCGAGCGAAGTTTGCCCCGCCAAATGGAAAAAAGGTGGCGAAACATTGAAACCGAGCATCGATCTGGTCGGTAAGATCTAATAGTAAAACTGGAGGCCGGCAACATATTGTCGGCCTTTTTTATCTAAACAAATATCAGTTGTTCTATTCATAATTAAAATAAAGGATTCAACTATGTTAGATTCATCAATGAGAAATCAGTTGTCCGGTATCTTTAGCGGATTGACGAACGAATATATATTTGATATACAAGTTTCTCCTGAACATGAAAGCAGGAAGGAATTATTGGAATTGCTGAACGATGTGGCTTCCTGTTCCGATAAGATCACCGTACAGGTGGCAGACGGCGAAGGCCTGGAGTTCTCTCTGCTGAAAAACGGGGAAAAAACCGGTATTAAATTCCGGGGCGTTCCCAACGGACACGAATTTACTTCGTTGCTGCTGGCTATCCTGAACAGCGACGGCAAAGGCAAAAATATTCCCGACGAAAGTATTTGTAACCGTGTGAAGGCCCTGAATGGCCCAGTCAAACTGACTACATATGTTTCTTTGACCTGTACCAACTGTCCTGACGTTGTACAGGCTTTGAATGCCATGGCTACGCTGAACCCGGAAATCTCTCACGAAATGGTGGACGGTGCGATCAACCAGGAAGAGGTTGCTGCCATGAAAGTGCAGGGAGTTCCTTCCGTATTTGCCGATGGCAAACTGATCCATGTAGGGCGTGGAGACTTTGGCGAACTGCTTGGCAAACTCGAAGCGCAGTATGGCGTGAAAGAGGAGAACCTGCCGGTGGTAGAAAAGAACTACGATGTTATCATCGTCGGCGGAGGTCCTGCCGGAAGTGCGGCAGCTATCTATACTGCCCGTAAAGGTTTGGCGGTGGCTGTTGTGGCCGACCGTATCGGCGGACAGGTGAAGGAAACTGTCGGTATCGAGAATATGATTTCTGTTTCGCAGACGACGGGGCAGCAGCTGGCTCTCGACCTGATGTCGCATATGAAAGATTATCCGATCGATATCCTTGAACACCGCCGTATCGAGAAGGTGGAAGTCGAAGGACGCGAAAAGCTGCTGACAACCTCTACCGGCGAAAAACTGATAGCCCCGGCCGTTATCGTAGCAACCGGAGCCAGCTGGCGTAGGTTGAATGTCCCCGGAGAATCCGAATATATCGGACGCGGTGTCGCTTTCTGTCCGCATTGCGACGGTCCGTTCTATAAAGGCAAGCATGTGGCTGTTGTAGGCGGCGGAAATTCAGGCGTTGAAGCGGCTATCGACCTGGCAGGTATCTGTTCAAAAGTGACGCTTCTCGAATTTGCCGATGAGTTGAAAGCGGATCAGGTCTTGCAGGATAAGGCAAGAAGTCTTCCAAACGTGGAGATCTTTATGCATTCCCAGACGATGGAGGTACTGGGTAACGGTGAAAAAGTGACCGGTATCCGTATAAAGGACCGTAAGACAGAGGAAGTCCGCAACATCGAACTGGATGGCATCTTTGTCCAGATCGGCCTGGCAGCCAACAGCGGTCCGTTCCGTGAGGTGGTAGATACGAACCGTCAGGGTGAGATCGTGATCGATAGCCATTGTCGTACAAGCGTTCCAGGTATCTATGCGGCCGGAGACGTATCGACTGTCCCTTATAAACAGATCATTATTTCGATGGGCGAAGGGGCCAAAGCAGCCCTGACAGCTTTCGAAGACCGGATGCGGGGAATGTTATAAGCCGCAGAACTTTCCGGAAGGCATAAAAAATAATACCCGGGTATAAATCGATTCAGAAGCGTTTCTATGTCGGTTTATATCCGGGTATTGCTATCTTTGCAAGATTCATTCTAATCTATACAATTATGTCGATGCATGAAATTGAAAGTCTGGTGGAAAGTTCTGTGATAACAGTTGCCACCGCTTCTCCTATCCCTCCTTTAGCCCGAAACATTTGTTTCAATCTTTACCAGCTCCAGAATCAACTGGATTGTGGATATACTGTCCTGCGGGTACGGGAAGAACTGGAAAAACTCGGTTATCTCTTCCTTCTGCCTCCGGAGCAATTACCCGAGCCGGAACGTAGTGCGGCCCTGAAACTCAACGAAGAAGGTGGCTTTTTGAGTGACGGAACTTATTTCGACCACCGTTCGGGTCGTTGCTGTGTCACCGCAGGATCGTTGCTGTGGACGAAACTGATCGATCTCGGCATCCTTCCGGAATCGGCAAAGACCGAACTTCGTGAACTCGATCCTTTGGAACTGGCCGAACTTATCATCCCACTGGCTTCAAAGGTGCTCGCCGGGGGAGATAAAGAAGATGATAATTATGCTAATGCCGCTGATACGCTGGGATTTTGGTATGCCTTTTTCCCCTTATTCTGTCAGATGGCGGGGATGGACGAGGAGGATGCGCCGGAACCGGAGCGAATCCGGGCGTTACTTGAAATGCTGGCTGTTCCCGAATCATTTGAAGTACTTGCGACTGATGAGATTGGCAAGGAGTTGGATGACTTTGAAGAAGAAGAAATGCCTTTTCTCTCCGGTTGGAGCGCTCCGTATAATGAATGGAAGAACAAGAACAATACAGGGGATTTATCCCTGGAGTTTTGCAAATCGATGGTCCACGATTCTATTTTGAAGAGAAAGTTTGTTGAGGCCGATCGCTATGCGTCCGCTATGGAAGAAGGACCGGAACTTAACCGGCTTTTCCATCGTTGTTTGGTTGGCATGTCTTACTATGAATGGGTGAAAATACAAGGAATAAAAATCCCGATTATAGAAAGTGTTCTCTCTCAGGAAGAGGCAAAAGAAGGTTTTGAACGTGTAGCAGACTTGTCGGTATCGTCTGATAATGTGCAGTGTGCCCGACTGGGTATTTTCAGAATCCTTGCTTTACAGGGTGAATATGCCGAATCGGTTGAGTATTTGAATGCCGTATATTTTAAGGCACTCGATGAGTGTGGTCAAAAATCGAAAGAACTACTGGGGCAATCGCAACGTGCTGTGTTAGTGGTAGTCTATTATCGGATGCTGGAAATGTCTATACCCGATAGTTTTCCTGGGAAAAAGGAACTGATGGCTCATAAAGCATTGAACGGTTCTGATCTTCGCAAATCCCGGGAAATACTCAGTTTATTGCTTATTGAAAAATCCGAACATGCCTATGCATGGCAACAGGCCTTCTCTTTTTGTGATGAGCTGATAAAAAAGTATGGATTCTGAAATCGTTAGTGCTGATGAAATATGTGTTATTTGCATCGGGGTTCGATGTAACGTTGCATCAGCTGTCAATGTAACGTTACATCAGCTGTCGATGTAACGTTGCACTGCATGTCGATGTAACGTTGCGTCGCATCCCGACGCAATTCTTTTACAGACTTTTTGGCGGATAGAGAGCTTCCCACCATTCCGGCTGCTCTTTCAGATATTTGGCGAACCAGGCATAGATGGTTTTGTTCCATTCCGCCCGTTTCTTATAATCCAGTATCTGATGATTTTGTCCGTTTACCTGTATGAAGGCTGTCGGCTTGCCGAGTAGTTTTAGGGCAGTGAACATCTGGATACTTTCTCCTACAGGTACGTTTGTATCGACGGAGCCGTGCAGGAACAGGATCGGCGTGTTGATCTTGTCGGCATGGAACAAGGGGCTTTGTTCTACATAGATATCCCGTGCATTCCAGGGGTAACTGTTGGCGGTAGCCAGTGCACTGTAAGAATATCCCCAGTAACCTTCTCCCCAATAACTGGTAATATCGCTGATACCGGCATGTGAGATGGCGGCGGCGAAGATATCGGTTTTAGTTTGCAGGTACTGTGTCATAAAGCCGCCGTAAGAGGCGCCGATGCAGCCGATCTTTTTGGCATCCACGAAACTGTGTTCTTCACAAAACTTTTTTGTTCCTTCGATGATCTCGTCTCCCGTACGTTTTCCCCAGGCATTGACGTGGCGTGCGGAAAATTCCTGTCCGAAACCGGTGGCACCGCTGGGTTGTATGATATAAACTACATATCCCAGTGCAGCATAGGTATGCGACGGATAACGGTTTTCGAGTGAGCGTTCCGTCGGACTTGTCCCGCCGTAATAATTAACGATCAGCGGATATTTCTTGCTTGGGTCGAAATGCGGCGGCAGATAGTAACGTCCGTAGATTGTATCTCCGGCAGCCGCCTGGAAATTCCAGTCATGTACTTCGCCCAGGGTAATATCTTTCAGAATGTCTTTGGACAAGTCTTTCAGGCAAACAGACTCTTTCTCTTTCTTTTTCAGATTCATGGAGTAGAGTCGTTGTGAGTTGGAGGCACTTTCGCCGAAATAAACAAGTTCGGGGGTATTTTCAGCAATTGTGAAATCCGATAATATATCTTCTTTCAGTGGAACCGGACTGATCTTTCCGTTTGCTGGGTTGAGCGTATACAGGCGGACACAGTCTTTGTCTTCTCCTTGCAGGTAGATTTGTTTATCTCCGGTATTCCATGTAAATGATTGGATAGACGGATTAAAATCCTTGCTTACGGCTGTCGCCTGCTTATTGGAGAGGTCGTAGATGAACAACTGTCCGTCAGCCAGGTTGGATGTTTGTCCCGGAGCAATATTCAAGCCAATCTTGTTAAATGCTTCTCCCGAACCGGAAACAGCCAGTTGCTTTCCGTCCGGTGAAAAACTGGCATAGTTGATGAACGGATCTTCCAGGAGTGTATCAACCTGCCTGTTCTGCAAATCCATCCGGTAAAGGATTTTTGTGCTGAACGGACGCTTCGTCAGTTCGCGCCGGCTGCTGGTGAACAGCAGATAACGGCCATCTTTCGAAATGTCGTTAAGCGAAGTGGAATTGTGGCCGTAAGTGAGGCGTTCGAGAACACCCGTTGTCAGGTCATATTTGTGGAGGAAGGAACGGTTACGCCATCCCGGCTGACGGTCGTCGGGCACGAGGATTTCTTCCATGTCTTTGTCTTTTTCCGGCCCTTTCTCGGAGATCGTGAAGATTAGGAAATCTTCTGTCGGGGCGATGCTGAACCAGCCATCGGGTAAATTTTGGGAGAGGATTGTTTCGGCTTTTGTCACCGGATCGACGGTCACCAGTTCTTTTCCCTGTAATCCTTTACGGGTATAATAAAGACGGTTGCTTTGGGGCATCCAGCTGAAATTGTTCGTACTGCTTTCTATCAGCACCTGTCCGTTGGTTTTATCGGTAATCTGCTGAAAATATGCAGTCTGTCCGCCGGGATAAGTAGTCTGATAGGAGGTAAGCAGATATTTTCCGTTGGGGGAGAGGCTGACGGAGCGGAAACGTGTTCCGTCGAACACGTCGCTGATCGTATATCTTTTTTCCGGATCGGTGGTAGCCGTGATAACAGCCTCTTTTTCCGTATCGAACGAAACTTTCAGGGTTTCGGCTTTATCGCTTTCGGCTAAATATTTGATAACGATTTCGTAACGATGAGGTTCCAGTGACAGGGAAACCTTTCCGTCGGGGGCTGTTTGTTTTTCGTTATTTACATAGACCTCGTATGTTTCCGGGCCTTTAACCTGCAAAGTCCCTTTTACATACCGGTCGCTGTTCAGATAGAAAGAGGTCAGTCCGATATAAGAAGACTGGTTGCCGGCCGGAAGTGTACTTTCTCCGTCGGCATTTGCTTCCAGCAATTGTGTACTTTGACGTACATTGCTAAACGGAACGGCTGTTTTCAATAATTCTTTTTCGGTGAATTTCTTACTGTTTACGTCGAGGCTGTCTTTCAGGAACGGCTTTTTCACTTCATACGGGCCGGCATATCTGAATTGCTTGACTATGACCTCCTCAGCGAAAAGGTTATAGCAGGAACAGATAGCCGCCAAAAGCAATAGGTTTCTTTTCATGGCGAATAAAATTTGATGTTTCCTGCAAAGGTATTTATTTTTTTGACAGGGAGACCTATGCTTTTGAAATCCTGAAATGTATTGTAAGAAATGAAAGAAGAACTTTATTCAACCTTAATAGTAAACCAGAATAAAGTCCCTACCCCTTCTTTCGACTCGACACCTATCTCTCCGCCGAGCTTTTCTACGATGGTTTTGCAGATGGAGAGGCCGAGGCCGGTCCCTTGTTGGAAGTTGTTCAGTTTGACGAAACGTCCGAAGACTGAATCTATCTTATCCGCAGGGATGCCGCATCCGGTGTCTTTTACATAGAAACGCAGCCTGTTGCCTTCCTGTCGATAACCGAAGCGGATACTTCCCCGGGTTGTAAACTTCATAGAGTTGGTCAGCAGGTTGTTTATGACCTGGGTCAGACGGTTTCGTTCCGTATGGATGATGCATTGTGGCAGACGTTCTTCGAAAGAGATTTGGATTTCCGGATGCCGGTTACGGATGCGGCTGCTTTGTTCTATCTCCGTCAGTAAAGAATTCACGTCTACGTCCGAGTAGATGAACTCCAGGGTTCCTGCCTCAATTTTGGAGAGGTCCAGTATGTCGTTGATCAGTTGGAGCAATAACTCATTGTTGTTCTCGATGATCTTGATGAATTCTTGCCTTTCTTCCAGATTTTCTTCATTGGCTAACAGGGTGGAGAAGCCGATGATCGCATTCAGCGGGGTGCGTATCTCATGGCTCATGTTTGCCAGGAAGGCTGATTTAAGGCGGTTGGCTTCTTCTGCTTTTTCGCGTTCGCGTATCTCCTGTTGTACTTGCCAGTAAAACCGGAGTCTCATCACCAGGATTATGACTATGGCACAAGCAAGTGCGATGATACAGATAATAGCCAGTTTGTTCTGTTCATAGAAACTCGGAGGACGCTGATAATAGACCGCATTGCGAGGATAGAGATTGCTGTCGGTATTATGTAGTTTCAAATGCCGGTAGTTCAGGTAGGTTTGTGGTTCACCTCCGTTGTGCGGCTGGATATCACGAGCCGGAGTGCCGTCTACTATTTGCTGTAAAGTATGAATAACCTCCTCGCTAAAGTCGGGTAGCGAGATATAATGACCTCCAGCAAAGTTCCCGTTTTCCGCTTGTAGGTCGGCAACGGTAAATACCGGATTATGGGCAAAGCCGTAAACGATTCGTTGTATGTTGTCATTCAGGTAATTATTTTCTTGAACCTGTTTAGAGAACCAGGAGTAATACAATATTCCGGTTTCTTTATTGTAACGTGATATTGTGTCCAGCAACTGTTCGGTTGAAAGCCGGGTTGTAGTGAGAATATCTAACTTCAGTGACGGATAATAGTCAGCCATTGCTTGTTCCACTTCTTTTTGTGCACACAGGCTGATATAGCGATTATCGGATATGAAAGCAATATTTTTTATCTCCGGTTGAATACGTTGCATGAGTTCAATCGTCTCTTTCATATAGAAAGGTTGATATAAGGTTGTTATATTATAGCCTTTCAACATCTGGCTGGCAGGGACAAGTTCTTTGTCCGATATATTCCGGGAAAGAAGATTTTCGATGCAACCTGGCATGGTTTTGCGTGAATAGCAGATTAAGACAGGGACCTCTTTCCATTCACTGTCGAATAAGGAACGGTATACTATCCATCCGGGATCGCCTATAAAGACAACTACTTTGGGGCGTATGGGATATTTTTCCAGTAAGGAGTTTCTTTTGGCTTCGGCTTCATCCGCGTTCGCGATGGTAGGAACCATCAGTTCTTCTGTGCGGATTGCATATTGCGAGCCATTAAAGGTGTTGTAGATAGATTGATAGACTCCGTTCGTCCAGACTTCGTCGTAATTAACGGAGTTCAGAACAAGGATGTATTCCTGCTTGCCTTGATTATTACCGTATACTAGTGTGAAATGGCAGAGGAAAAGGCTTAGCATGATGATTGCTTTTCGCATAAAGCCTGTATAATTTGAAGTAAAAAAGCCGTCTGAAAGACTTACTGTCGGAAAGAGGTAAGTCTTTTAGACGGCTTTTGTGTTGATGTTTTACCCTATTGAATAATAATTTCGTCTACGAACAGATAGGCCGGATTACCTGCGCCGCCATGCCATGCCGGCAGTTTGTCACTTTTGATGATCACTTCCACGTAACGGGCTTTTACCGGATCGAAGGTAATTTCCTGCGGATAGATGCCATCCTTATCGGTTTGTTTCAGGGACGGGATTGTTTTGGATACCACTTCCCTGAAGTTCTTACCGTCTTCGGATACCTTTACGGTAACTCCGGCAGCCCCCATGATCCAGTCGCCTTTAACCACATTGGTATTGAAAGCCACCTTGCTGATTTCAACCGGCTGTTTCAGGTCGATCGCCGCATCCAGGTCTTTTCCCTGGAAGCCCAGCCAACGGCCGGTTTTGTAGTTTGTATCACCGGTCAGGCCGTCCGTCATTTCAGGACCACCTTTGAAATCGTATCCTTTACTCGGAGCAACACGCAAAGTAACGGGTTTTGCCGTCGATTTGCTGAAATTGATTTTTTCAGAGAATACGCGGCTGTTGCCTGTCGGACGAACGACAACGGCTTTTATGGTTGCGTTTTCCTTGATCTTTACGGGAGCTTCATATTTATTGCTTGCGCTTGTCGGTTCGCTGCCGTCGAGTGTGTAGTAAATATCACCGTCACCCAGGGTAGAGAGAGTTACGACGACTTCGCTGTTCTCCGTATCGGTGGTGAATTCTGCGTGAATGTCAAAGATATTCTTGGCATAGTTGTAACCCAGGCGGTCATACAGTTTTGTCATACGGACCAGGCGGGGTAGGAAACTCTGGTATTCTTTCTTGCTCGGGTCGGTCCACTGCACTTCGGCAAGGGCTGCCATACGCGGCATAACCATGTATTCAACCTGTGAGAATGTCGGGATATATTCTGTCCAAAGGTTAGCTTGTACGCCGATTACATATTTCTTATATTCGTCAGGAATACCGGCAGTCGGTTCCAGTGAATAAACCCGTTCCAGCGGCAGGTAACCACCGATAGCCAGCGGTTCGTTTTCTGTGTCGGTAGATTGGTAATAGTCGAAATAAAGGTACGTGTTCGGTGTCATGATCACATTGTGATGTTGTTTGGCTGCCTCGATACCGCCGTCTACACCACGCCAGCTCATTACCGTCGCATTCGGAGCCAGTCCGCCTTCCAGGATTTCATCCCAGCCGATGATATGGCGTCCTTTGCTTTCCACAAATTTTTCCATGCGTGAGATCACGTAGCTTTGCAGATATTCTTCGGCGCTGTGTTTCTGGTCTCCCTTGATGCCTTCCGCTTTGATGCGTGCCTGGCATTTCGGACAGGTTTTCCAGCGTACTTTCGGACATTCATCGCCTCCGATATGGATATATTCGGACGGGAACAGGTCGATCACCTCTGACAACACATCTTCCAGGAACTGCATCGCCTTGTCGTTGCCGGCACAGATCACATCATCGGAAATGCCCCATTGTGTCCATACTTCATACGGGCCGCCAGTACACCCCAGGTCCGGATAAGCCGCCAACGCAGCTTGCTGGTGTCCGGGCAGGTCGATCTCGGGGATGATTGTGACGAAACGTTCTTTGGCGTAGGCAATGACGTCGCGGATTTCGTCCTGAGTATAGAAACCGCCGTAAGGCTTGCCGTCATATTCACCGGAGTTACGTCCGATCACTGTTTCTTTGCGTTGGGAACCGATTGTCGTCAGTTCCGGATATTTCTTGATCTCGATACGCCATCCCTGGTCGTCTGTCAGATGCCAGTGGAGAGTGTTTATATTGTGCAATGCCAATATGTCGATGTATTTCTTAATAGAATCAGCCGGGAAGAAGTGGCGCGACACATCCAGATGCATTCCGCGATAAGCGAAACGGGGATAGTCGTTGATCGTTACGGCCGGGAGTTCGATATTCATCCCTTCGGCCACTGCGGGAATCGATTTGCGTAAAGTCTGTACGCCGTAGAATACGCCGGCTTCGCTCGCACCTGCAATCTCGATACCTTCCGGAGTAACGGTCAGCCGGTAGCCCTCAGGGTTGGAGATGCTTTTATCGACCGACAGATGGATCGGCTTGGAACTCTTGTCGGTCCCCACTTTCGGAGCATAGCCGGTTGCTTCCTTAATATAAGAAGCCAGGAACTCGCCAGCCTGTTTCAGTAAGTCATTTCCTTCCGGGTAAATGATGGAAGTAGAAGGCGTTAACACAAAAGAGCTTCCATTGACCATGGAAACTTCCTGCGGAAGAGGGATGATGCCGTAATCGCCTTTCGCGATTTTACCATCGGAACATGCCATCATTCCGGCAAAAGCTGCACACAACAGCGTTAGTTTGCTTAGTTTATTCATGCGTTATTAAAAGTTATAAATGATAATGTCTTTTTCATATATCTTATGATCTGTAACAGATTGTTTCCAAAGATAGTGATTTATTTTATTTCTGAAATGAATCCGGATGGTAATCGGTAAACTTACTATATTTCTATCGTTTTATCTTTCTTGAAAAAGTCGTTGACTTTCTTTACCGTACTGCATCTGGTATAAGCATCATGACAGTAAATAAGGACTTGACCTTCCCTGGCGGCTTTTTCCAGCATGCGGACTTTTTCCTGATAAGAAGTGACCGGGAAGGTATCGTAAGCCGAAATCCACTCCGGTGAAACACTGGCTGCCAGGGGAATCACATCTCCGGCAAAGACGAAAGTTTGTTCGGGAGTATGGATATATGGTACGATCTGTCCCGGCGTATGTCCATCGAAGAGACGCAGGTCGATGTCCGGACAAAGTTCCGTGTCGGTATCGATGAGGCGCAGTTGCCCGTTGTCGGCTATCGCCTTCATGTTTTCTATGAAGTAAGAATCTTTTTCCAGTGCGTTCGGATGTAGGAAATTATCCCATTGCTTGCGGCTGACCCAGTATATTGCGTTGGGAAAAGCCGGATAGATTTCTCCCGTCTCTTCATTTTTTAAGGTTGAATAACCGCAATGGTCAAAATGCAGGTGGGTGAGGACAACGTCCGTCACTAGTCCGGGTGAGATGCCGCGCTTATGTAATTCTTCCCCCAGATCGACCAGGTCGAAGAAATTATAATAGCTCAGTTGCCGGAGATGTTTCGTGCCTGCTCCGTTGTCGATAAGGATCACTTTTTCGGGAACGTTTGATACAAGCAGGCTCCTCATGGCAAGGACGCAGCCGTTGGTTTCGTTGCTGGGGTAACGCCGGCTCCAGGCAGTTTTCGGAATCGCTCCGAACATGGCGCCGCCGTCTGCATAAAAGTAGCCCGTATCGATTATCTGTATATCCATTTCACTTTTTTTGTGTCAAAGATAAGCATGTTTTTTCTATTCCTTATATGTTGATGCTTGATGAAAATGTGTACATTTGCGACAAATTCAAAGTGATGCGAAAAGTTCATTTAATCTCCGTAACCGAACCTCTTGTGCTTGACCTGGCTTTGGCTATTCATGAGAAGGGATATGATGTGAGTGTTTCCGGCAATGGTATAACAGAAGATGTGATAGCAAAGCTGCACGCTGCCGGTTGTACTTGCCATGGAAACGGTTGGTTTCCGGAGAGATTAACAAAGGATAATAATTTTGTCGTTCTGGGTGCCACTGTCAAACAGGATAATCCGGAACTGATAAGAGCTAAGGAATTAGGGTTATTAATTCTCTCTATACCTGAATTTATTTTTCAGCGGACCAAAGAGAAGACACGGGTAGTTGTTGCGGGAAGCCGCGGAAAGAAAACAATTATCTCGATGATCATTCGTGCCCTTCAACGGCAGAAGCTGGCTTTCGACTATGCATTGACCAGCGAGATTCCTTTGTTGCCGAATCGTGTACATATGAGTTATGAAGCACGCATCGCCCTGATCGAAGGTGATGAACATGTTACGTCTGCTTTGGAGAAACGTTTCCAGCTGGAGTTTTTCCGTCCCCATATCGCGATATTGACCAATCTGTCATGGACGCCGGATACCGACCATCCCACTCCGGATGCTTATTATGATACGTTCAGGAACTTCACGACCCTGATCGAACGTGAAGGCAAACTGATTTATTTTGAAGGCGACCCGGCTGTGAAGCAGCTGGCTGAGGAAGTGCGCGAGGATATTACAGCCATCTCTTACGGCGAACATCCTGTGATCGAGAAAGACGGGGCGACGTTCCTCCAGACCCGTTACGGGGATTTCCCGATACATGTCCCGGACAGTTATTTCCTGACAAACCTCAATGCTGCACGTCTGGCTTGCCGTCAGTTAGGTGTTAAAGATGCTGATTTCTATCGGGCGATATCCGAATATAGTGTATCTTTGCAACCATGATTGTAGCGAAGCAAAAAAGAAAAGAAAATATAGCCGAGTATCTGTTATACATGTGGCAGGTGGAAGACCTGATACGTGCCAACCAGTTTGACATCGATTCGATCCGCCGTACGGTGATCGCCCAATACGACCAGCCGGACGATGTGAAAGAAGAAATAGCCGGATGGTATGAGGAACTGATTGAGATGATGCGTAGCGAAGGTGTCAAGGAAAAAGGACATATCCAGTTGAACAAGAATGTCATCATTGCCTTGACCGACCTGCATCTGCGGCTGCTTAAATCTACGAAAGAAATGGTTTACGGGGCGGCCTACTATAAAACGCTCCCTTATATAGTGCAACTCCGCGCAAAATCCGGGGGAGAGGACTTACCTGAACTGGAGACCTGTTTTAATGCAATCTATGGCTATCTGCTTCTCCGTATGCAGGGAAAAACCGTCAGTCCGGAAACGCAGGAAGCGATCAAACAGATCAGTTCTTTTCTGGCTCTCCTTGCCGAAAAGTATCGTGAAGATATGAACGGAGAATTGAAATTAGAAGATTAATGACATGAAAACAATTCTGGTAACCGGTGCCAATGGGCAACTGGGTAATTCGATTCGTTTGTTAGCCGGCAAATATTCCGGATATAATTTCCTGTTTACAGATGTCGACACGTTGGACATTACCGATCCTGCTGCTGTGCGGGCGGTGGTAAAGGACAACGGAGTGAACTATATATTGAACTGTGCCGCCTATACGGCCGTCGATAAGGCGGAAGACGACGAGGCCCTGTGCCGCCGCATCAATACTTTTGCTGTCGGTGTATTGGGTAAAGCGGCACATGAGGCGGGAGCTAAGATGATTCACGTCTCTACCGATTATGTATTTAGTGGAACAAACTGTCGTCCTTATGTGGAGACCGATGCCACCCGGCCTGTTTCGGCTTACGGCCGGACTAAATTGGCCGGTGAAGAGATTTTACAGGAAGTTTGTCCCGATGCGGTGATTATCCGTACCGCCTGGTTATATTCAGAGTTCGGGAATAATTTCGTGAAGACGGTGCTCCGTCTGGGAAAAGAACGGGATGAGCTCGGTTTCGTATTCGACCAGATCGGGACACCGACTTATGCAGGCGACCTGGCAGCAGCCATTCTCACGGTGGTTGACTCTGGCGAGCGGGATGCCTTTGTGCCGGGGATTTACCATTTTTCCGACGAAGGTGTTTGCAGCTGGTATGATTTTACGGTGAAAATCCTTGAGGTGGCCGGAATAGAATGCCGCGTCCGTCCGATCGAAACGAAAGATTACCCGACAAAGGCGGTCCGTCCTCCTTATAGCGTGTTGAATAAGAAGAAGATAAAAGAAACATACGGCATCGTCATCCCGCATTGGGAAGAGAGTCTCCGCGTTTGCATGGAGAAACTGTAGGTTGTTGATAACCCTGTTGATATGTTGATAAGTATGTTGATAACTCTGTTCATAACCCTGTTTGAAATAAAATAAACGATATAAAAATGAGTCAGTATTCAGAAGAGATTAAAAGAAGAAGAACGTTTGCTATTGTCAGCCACCCGGATGCCGGTAAGACTACATTGACGGAAAAACTACTGTTGTTTGGTGGCGCGATCCATGTGGCGGGAGCTGTTAAGTCCAACAAGATCAAGAAGACGGCGACCTCCGACTGGATGGAAATAGAAAAACAACGTGGAATCTCCGTTGCAACCTCTGTGATGGCTTTCGACTATGACGATCATAAAGTAAATATCCTCGATACCCCGGGTCACCAGGACTTTGCCGAAGATACTTTCCGTACGTTAACAGCCGTAGACAGTGTAATTATTGTAATCGACATTGCCAAAGGTGTGGAAGCCCAGACCCGTAAGTTGATGGAAGTCTGCCGTATGCGCAAGACACCGGTGATCGTGTTTGTCAACAAGATGGACCGTGACGGTAAAGATCCTTTCGACCTTCTGGATGAGATAGAAGAAGAATTGCAGATAAAGGTACGCCCTCTGAGCTGGCCGATCGATATGGGACAGCGTTTCAAAGGGGTATATAATATATATGAACAGAAACTCGACCTCTATACGCCGAGCAAACAGTATGTGACGGAAAAGATCGAGTTCAACGACATCAACAGCCCGGAGCTGGAAAACCATATCGGCGATACGCTGGCTGAAAAGCTGCGTGCGGACATCGAGCTGATCGAAGGTGTTTATCCGGAGTTCGATGTGGATACGTATCTGAAAGGGGATATCGCCCCTGTCTTTTTCGGTTCTGCCCTGAACAACTTCGGTGTGAAGGAGTTGCTGGATTGCTTTATCAAGATTGCCCCGTCTCCCCGTCCTATTCAGGCGGTGGAACGTGTGGTTGAACCGGAAGAGGATAGCTTCACCGGCTTTATCTTTAAGATACATGCCAATATGGACCCGAACCATCGCAGTTGTATCGCTTTCGTAAAGATCTGTTCCGGCCGTTTCGAGCGTAACGCTCCTTATAAACATGTCCGTTTCGGCAAACAATTGCGTTTCAGTAGCCCGACTGCTTTTATGGCGCAGAAGAAGGAGACGGTGGACGAGGCTTTTGCCGGCGATATTATCGGTTTGCCGGATACCGGGAATTTCAAGATCGGCGATACGCTGACTTCGGGCGAGGAGCTTCATTTCAAGGGATTGCCCAGCTTCTCTCCGGAAATGTTCAAATACATTGAAAATGCCGACCCGATGAAGGCCAAGCAATTGAACAAAGGTATCGAGCAGTTGATGGACGAAGGTGTGGCACAGCTTTTCACCAATCAGTTCAACGGCCGCAAGATTATCGGTACGGTAGGGCAGTTGCAGTTTGAGGTTATCCAGTACCGCCTGCTGCATGAATACGGCGCACAATGTAAATGGGAACCGATCAGCCTGTACAAAGCCTGTTGGATCGAGAGTAACAATCCTGTTGCTTTAGAGAATTTCAAGAAACGTAAATCCCAGTATATGGCGCTCGACAAAGAAGGGCGCGACGTTTATCTGGCCGATTCCGGCTATGTGCTGACCATGGCACAGCAGGATTTCCCGGATATCAGGTTCCATTTTACGTCGGAATTCTGATAAGGAACGTGTCCGGTTTTGCTGCTTTCCATCATAAATTGGGGGATTGGGATTCATTCAAAATTTATCAGAATTGAACTATCTAATTATTGACTGGTTGTAACTGGCTCCCCTCTCAAGAGGGGAATTGGTTACTCCCGGCACTATTAAGCAGATAGTTCATATTTTTCTATATTTGAACCTTTTCCAATAAGGTTTTTCAGCGAATCAACTATCATACTGTCATAAATGGATGTAATGTGTTTATTATTAATCTATTAGTGTGTGATGGTTGAAAGCCATAACTATCATATCATCTATCATACCCTCATTTTATCCAGGCATATGATACATATTTAACAAAATCATCGCTCTTTTACCTCCCGAAAAATCACTGTAAAGAAGAGTATTCTGCATCTCATATTGCTCTTCCCTGCTTAATAATTTCTCAAAAATAATAGACTAATTTTCCGGGAATACTTGCTTTTTGTTTTTAAGACGCCCGTTTCGACCTGTTTTACACCCGGATGTCGACGATGCTCAGACCCGGGTGTAAAGGTTATCGAGACCCGGGTGTCAGGCAACATAAATAACTATACTGTTGAAAATAAGCAATATACTTAGCAGAAAAAGACTGTTATGTATCAGGTTTCAAGACAAGGTTATGACGGTTTATGACAGTTAAATGATAGTTGAAAATGCTAACTGTCATGGTGTAATGTGTTGATTGCATGTGCGTTAAAAGATAATATGATAGTATGATAGTTCATTTTGATAATACAATTAGATTATCTGCTCTTCCTCCCCTTTAGGTATTCTATTTACAAAAGTGTTTTTATCTCTTCCAGTCTGCTGACCGTATAGGTTGGGGTAAACTCCTGGGGCGGCAGTCCCTGCGGGTTGAACCAGAGCTGGTCGATCCGCGATTGGCGGGCACCGAAGATGTCGGCCTCGAAGCAGTCGCCGATCATCAGCGTTTCGTTGCGGCGGGAGTTGGTATTGATCAGGGCAAAGTCGAAGATGCCCTTGTGCGGTTTCTGGATACCAGCGTCTTCCGACAGGATCATCCGCTTGAAATAAGGCGCCAGGCCGGAGTTGCGCAGTTTCTTGTCCTGCACTTCGCGGAAGCCGTTCGACAGGATATACAGGCGGTAGGAAGGGCGAAGATATTCCAGCAGTTCGATTGCTCCGGGAACCAGCCGTGTCTTGGTGGTCGTGCGCCTGAGGAAATCATTGTTGACGGCCAGTACCGCCTTTGTCTCTTCGATGCCCATCGGGCGCAGCATATAACGGAAGCGGTCGATGATAAGCGTCTGCCTGTCGATCTCTCCCGCACGGTATTGTTTCCAAAGCAGCTCGTTGTGAGGCCAATAGATAGCAAAGAAAGCCTCGAAGGAGGCATAATACCGGTCAAAGTGGTGATCGGTATAAAGCTCTTCGAGGCATTCTTTATTATTATGGTACGTATCCCAAAGGGTATCGTCCAGATCTATAAAGAGGTTTTTGTATTTCATCATCCTACTTCGATCACCAGGTATTTGCCCAGGCTCCAGAATGTTTTCGGGTCTGTGATGTTCAGTGTCAGGTTGCCGTCTTCGTCTTTCACGAATTCGTAAGAACCTTCCGGATGGTTGGATTTCAGTTTTGCCTTTGCAGCAAACAAAGGGATTTCCTTTACTTCACGAACGTCGACAGAGATGAAGTAGTCCTTGTTGAAACCGCTCTGCAATACTTTTGATTTGGAGAAAAGACCGCCGCCGGAAAGGATTTTCTGGTCTTTCAGTTCTTTAGCCGTGCCGAAGCAGTAGTAAGCCGTGTTGAGCGCCTTGTCCTGTTCGTTTAGTTTTTCAGATTGGACGGCAGCAGTTGTAGCCAGGTTTTCCACATCTTCGTTCAACGAAGACACCATTTCGTCCAGTTCCTGGATACGTACATTTTTCTTTGCCAGGTCTTCCTGCAAAGCGACGATCATCGTAGCCTTCTGGTCCAGTTCGGAAGAAAGGCGGCTGATTGTCTTCCGCAGGGCAGCCGATTGGATGCCGCTCTTTTTCAGCTTGTCTTCCAGCTGGCTGATCGTTTCCTTGTTCTTTTTCAATGTTTCGCTGATCAGTTGCATGTTCTGCTTGATCTGTTCGCGGTTGCTTTTGCTGAATTCACCGCCAGTCTGCTGCTGAAGGTTCAGATAGTTTTCCGCATCGCGGATAGACTGTATGTCTGCCTCTACATCATTTAATGTAGAAAGGATCTCATTCATTTCGCTGGTCGCTTTCGTATTCTCGATCTTCAGAGAATCGTTTTCGGCTTTCAGCTTTTTGTATTCGGCTGAGTTCTGTCCGCAGGAAACCAGCAATGTCGCGCAGGTACAAGCTAATAATAACTTCTTCATGTTCTTTTTGTTTTTTGAGTTAAACATCTTTTTCTGTCTCTTTTTCCTTTTTATCTTTTAAGCCTGCTAATACAATAACAATCTCACCTCTCGGATCGTTCACGGTAAAATGTGCTATAACCTCTTCCAGGGTTCCGCGGACGGTCTCTTCGTGCAGCTTGGATATTTCGCGCGACACGGATACTTGTCGGTCGGTTCCGAAGAATTCGGCTAGTTGGGTTAGCGTCTTTACCAGTCGGAAAGGTGATTCGTAAAAAATGATCGTCCTGTATTCGACGGCCAACTCCTTCAGGCGGGTCTGACGACCTTTCTTCTGGGGAAGGAATCCTTCGAAACAAAACTTTTCGTTCGGTAGCCCGGAGGCCACGAGGGCCGGAACAAATGCGGTTGCTCCCGGCAGACATTCCACGTCGACACCCTGCCGCACACATTCCCTGACGAGCATAAAGCCCGGGTCGGAGATGGCCGGTGTCCCGGCGTCGGATACGAGTGCGATGTTTTCGCCGCCTTTGATGCGGGAAGCGATCTGCTCCACAGTCTTATGTTCGTTGAACTTGTGGTGCGACTGCATCTTGTTCTGTATCTCAAAATGTTTCAGCAGAATACCGGTCGTGCGGGTGTCTTCGGCCAGGATCAGGTCGGCTTCCTTCAGCACACGGATGGCCCGGAAGGTCATGTCTTCCAGGTTTCCTACGGGAGTCGGTACAACTGTTAACTTTGCCATAATTTTCAATTCTTCAGAGGAATCGTTTTTCCAATAGCTTGATGAAGTCGGCTACGGCTTCATCTTCTATGTTCCATTTCAGTTCGTTATTCAGGTAGGTTACCGATTCTTCATACGAATGGATATCGTTGAGGTCGGTAATGGCCTTGTTCATTTTCTCTTCATTGCCACCGAACAGTTCGCGACGGAAACGGAAGCGGTCGTTCAGGCTGAATGCCTTGCGGAAGTCGGACAGGTTCTTCTTCTCCAGAATGTCACTCAGGAAAACACTTTGCTTTTCCGATGTGACGGATTTATGGGGAGGTTCGGACTGCTCGGTGACGATTTCCGTCTTTTCGATGATAACTTCCTGCACGGGTTCCATCTTTGGCTCCGGGACGATCACGGGTTCTGCGACCGGCTCTTCTTTTATTTCCGGTTCTTTTACTTCCGGTTTGTATTCTTCGGGAGCGGGTGCCACGGTGGCAACCGGGTTCGGAAGTGACTGTATCAATGCCTGATGGGCTTCCATTTGTTTACGTAACATTTCAATCTGTGCAGTCTCCAGCGAATGAAGGTCATTCAGTATTTTATGTGTCAGATTGAATGTCTGGCTAAAGAAGGATACCGGATATACTTCTGCGTCGCGCATACCGGCTATCAACGTCTCCAGTTCCTTGATATCAAGTAACAGATAATCTATTTTTTCTTTATTTGCCATTCCTTTATTTTAATTTGCAAGAGGCGTTGTGTCCCAAAAGGCACTATTTGCGACCTCTCTGTCTTATATTGCAGCAAAAATAACTATTTCTATTTATGTAACGTACTTAATATGTGAAAAAGTGTGCTGTCACTCAACAAATTCGTCCGGTAAATTAACCAGATACAGCCGATGGGTGGCACGGGTGAAAGCGGTATAGAGCCACCGGTAGAAATCTTCTCCCAGCATTTCTTCTGTCATATATCCGATATCGAGGAAGACGTTCATCCATTGTCCGCCCTGTGCCTTATGGCAGGTGATGGCATAGGCATATTTTACCTGTACTACATTGTAATGCGGATCGGCTTTCATCTTCTTCATTTTTCCGGCCTTGGTGGGGATATCGTCATAATCTTCCAGGATGGTGAAGAACAGCTTGTCGTTTAACTCTTTCGGCAGGGCAGGGGTGTCGGTCTGTAGGGTGTCGAGCAGTATCTTTATATCCAGTTCCAGGTCGTAATCCTGAAAGCGGACGGTTACATCGGCAAAGCGGAAGCCGTAGAGCTCGGTTGTCCGTCTGACACGGAGTATCTGTACGATTTCCCCGTTGGCGATGAAGTCCATTTCCTTGCAGTCGCTGGTCCAGTAATAATTGTTTTTGGCAACCATTAAGCGGTCGCCGGCCGATAATTCCTCTTCCCGGTACAGTATCCGGTTGCGGATGCCGTTATTGTAGATGGTGGCTCGTTTGTTGGAGCGTGTGATGATCATTGTTTCTTCGATCCCGTCATGGCTGTAGGCCGATGATATTTCCTCGATCAGTTCATCCCCGTTAACCTTTCTGAAGTCGGTGAAACCTTTCAACTGAAGTTTAGGATAGATTTCTACGGTGTTATTCCGCAGCGCATCCCGCAAACGGGTTGCATTGAGCAGAATGCCCGAATCGCCGCTTTGCCTGACGACCTGTGTCAGGGTGATTTCCTGTACTTGCAGGTTATATCCTCTGAGTATTTCCGGGTTGAGTGCCGGGCTTTCGGTCTGCATGACAGGCGGCAACTGGGCCACGTCGCCCATCAGGATCAGGCGGCAGTTCTCCCCCGAATAGACGTATTGTATCAGGTCGTCGAGCAGCCGTCCCGTCCCGAAAGAAATCGAGTCGATTCCGTCATTGGAAATCATGGATGCTTCATCAACAATAAATAACGTATCTTTATGTAAATTATCAGCAGGCATAAACCCGGTCGGCTCGTTGGAGAATGCCTTCTGGCGGTAAATCTTTTTATGGATCGTATAAGCCTTTTGCCCCGAATAGTTCGAAAAAACCTTTGCTGCCCTGCCGGTTGGAGCCAACAGAAATGTTTTTTGTTGCAGTTCGTTCAGAGTCTTAACCAGGGCACCGACCAACGACGTTTTTCCGGTTCCTGCGTATCCTTTCAGCAACAGGAGTGTGTCCGATTCCACCGAAAGCAGAAAATCCGTGAGCGTTTTTAATGCAGAAAACTGGTCTTCTGTCGGATTATGTGGGAAATTTTGCGTAATTTGGCGGCTTAAATAACTATTTATCATTTTGATTGCAATAATTTTGGTGATAAAGGTAGTGTATTAAATATTCTTTTTTAAATTTGCCGAACGAAATAAATTCAAAAAAACAATACAAACCATGAAAGTTACATTAAAGATTTTATTAGCTGCTGCAGTTCTCCTGCTAGTTTACATTTGCTACAGAAGCATCATGACGCCGATCGAATTCAATGAAGAAAAAGATGCGCGTGAAAGTCTTATTAAAGCTCGTCTGATCGATATTCGTAAAGCTCAGATCGAGTACAAGAATGTGTATAAGACTCATGCTGGTAGTTTCAATGACTTGGTTAAGTTCCTGAAGGAAGATAAGCTTCCGTTCTTGATCAAGGAAGGTGTTTTGACTGACGAGCAGCTGGAAAAAGGTATGACAGAGAAAGAAGCTGTGAAGAAAGGTTTGATCCGACGTGATACTATCTGGGTCCTGGCAAAAGATACCTTGTTCGGTGCCAGCTACAATGCTGATGATCTGGCCAATGTTCCGGGAACAAGCGTTAAGTTCTCTATGGATACAGCTACACTGACTTCCGGTTCCGGTTATACTGTAAAAGTATTTGAAGCAGGCGTTAAGTATGACGATTATCTGGGTGACCTGGACAAACAGTTGGTTGTAAACCTGAAGGACAAGGCTGAAAAGCTGGAAAAATATCCGGGTTTACGTGTTGGTTCACTGACTGAAATTAATAACAACGCAGGTAACTGGGAATAATCAATTGCTTATGACTATCAGTATTCCTGATACGTTGACTGCTGATAATTCTGGAAAATACATAATGTCCATCCGGCTTAGGTCGGATGGACTTTCTTTTTCAGGATACAGCCCTTCGGAGAGCGAGACTTTCTTTTACAGAAACGTGGAGTTCGACCGGACGAAGCCTTATGTCTCTTCCCTGAAAGAGTTTTTCTTTGAGCACGAGTTTATGACTTATTCGTATAGGCGGACGAACCTGGTTTGTGTCACGCCGCAGTATACGGTGGTGCCGGAGGAAGTCTTTACGGACAAGCAGAAAACGGATCTGCTGTCGTTTACGTTTTCTGCCCCGGAGAATAAATGTCTGCATAATTTGCTGACACGTGAGGCGGCGGAGGTCGTGTTCGGCATGGATGAAGAGGTGTATGAGTTTTGTTCCCGCTCGCTGATCAATCCGTCGTTTATCCATCATATGACTCCCCAGCTGGCTTTATGGAAACAGCAGAGCCGTATGTTGATCCCCCGGCAATTGTATGTAGTGCTGCACCGGAAGATGATGGACGTGGTTTGTTTTGCGCAGGGGAAACTACTTTTTGTCAATACGTTTGAGTATGATAAGCCGGATGATATCCTGTACTATATATTATATGTATGGAAACAGGTCGGCATGGATCAGGAGAGGGACCAGCTTCATATCTATGGAGGTGTCTCCCTGCGTAACAGCATAACAACTACGTTACGTAATTATATACAATATATCAGTCCGGCCGAGATACCGTCGGATGCTTATTTGTTGGGTGCCGAGGTTGTTCAGGCCCCATTGGATTTAATAGCTTTATCTGTATGCGAATTATAAGCGGAATATATGGCCGGAGGCGTTTTGACGTACCGTCATCTTTCAGTGCACGGCCGACTACTGACTTTGCGAAAGAGAATCTCTTTAATGTGATCAACAACCTGACCGACCTGGAAGGTGCCGATGCGCTGGATCTGTTTGCCGGAACGGGGAGTATCTCTTTCGAACTGCTGTCGAGAGAATGCAAAAGCGTGACGGCTGTCGAGAAGAACAATGCACATGCCTCTTTCATTGCAAAGGTAGCGAAAGAGTTAAAGACAGATTCGCTTCATCTGATCCGTGGCGATGTGTTCCGTTATCTTCATTCGGCACCGAAACAGGGTTTTGATTTTATCTTTGCCGATCCCCCTTATGCGCTGAAGGAACTGCCGGAGGTCCCTGCCTTGGTTTTTGAGCGTGACTTATTGCGCGACGGCGGTATCTTCGTGATGGAGCATCCGAAAACGAATGATTTCTCCCACCTGCCGTATTTTGACCAGCAACGTGTATACGGTTCGGTGAATTTCAGTATTTTCATAAAAGAAGAAAAGGCTTAAAGGAGCGGCGAGAACAGGCGCATGAACGATTCGGCGAGGCGCTGTTTGATTGGCCGTTTTAGCCAGCGTGAAGGAATCAGCCGTTCGCAGCTGTGCATATCGTGCATGAACACCCGCTTCATCTGTATGGCGAAAGACGGTTGATAGACGAATGCATTTATCTCGAAATTGTGTTCGAAGCTCCGGAAGTCCATATTGGCCGATCCGATGCAGGCAAGCGCATCGTCGGTTATCATCAGTTTGGAATGAAGGAATCCCGGCTCATAGAAATATACTTTCACACCGGCCTTCACCATCTCATCGATAAAAGAGTGTGTCGCCATATTGGCGCTGCGGGTATCCGAGCGTTTGGGTAACATAAGGCGTACATCGATACCTCCCAACGCTGCGATCAGCAGTGCCTGGTTCAATCCTTCGGTCGGAAGGAAATAAGGGGTTTGTATATAAATGTACTTTTTGGCATTAGCGATGGCAAAGATATAGGCCTGCAACAGTGTGCGCCATTGCCCGACCGGACCACTGGTTGCTATCTGCATGATATTGTCGTCATGGTATATCGGAGTCAGCGGATAATATATTTTGTCATTCAGTAATTTCTTACTGATGACATACCAGTCGATCAGGAAAGCGGACTGGAGGCCGTGTACTCCTTTTCCTATTATCCTGAAATGAGTATCGCGCCAGATACCCCATTCCGTACCTTTCTCATAGCGATCGGCAATATTCATACCACCCATATAGCCGATCTGCCCGTCTATAACGACAATCTTCCGGTGATTCCGGTAGTTCACTTTGCTGGTGAAGACCGGGAATGCTACTTTCAGGAAGGCATATACCTCAATTCCGGCTTCCTGCATTTCGTCGAAGAAACTGTTTTTTACGTTCCAGCAGCCTACGTCATCGTATAAAACCCGCACCTGGACCCCCTCTTTTGCCTTTGCAATCAGGGCGTCTTTGAACCGTGTCCCGACTTCATCGTCACAAAAGATATAATATTGAAAGTGGATATGATGTTTTGCCTTTTGTATATCGTCCAGTAGATCCTTGAATTTGTCAGCTCCGTTCGTATATATTTTAATCTCGCTGCCATAGAGCAGGGAAGACTGATTGTTGTTACTCAGCAATGTGACTAACGGTTGGTACGGACCGGGGACAGTACAGGCGTCCTGCGGAAGTTTGCCTTCCTGCGGCCGTTTCATAATACGTTTGTAGGTTCTTCGGGAGATGATACGCTGTTTCCGGTTATCCTGTCCGAAGAAGAAATAGAACAGCAGGCCGATACCCGGAGCCAGCAACAATACGATGACCCAGGGAATGGTTTTTAACGGATTTCTGTTTTCCGCTATAATAACCAGAACCAGTCCCAGGATGGTGACGGAGTATAATATAATGAATATTACCCCAACGACCCATTGTATGTGTATGGCTGCCAGCATTCTTTTTATATTTTGTTACAGGTTGATAAAGGTAGTAAGGTAATTTGTAAATAACAAATCTTTACTACATTTGCCGGATATATCAAATAAAAGAAGATGATTACATATATTATTATAGGTATAACCGTTTTAGTGTCTTATCTCTGTTTCAATAATGCGGAATTGTTCCGTAAGCTGGCGTTGATCCCCTACCGCACGGTAAAGAATAATGAATGGTACCGATTGATAACGCATGGTTTCGTTCATGCGGATATGACGCACCTGTTAGTCAATATGTTTACGTTCTGGTCGTTCGGAACCTATATAGAAAAGGTTTTTGGTTACTTGGGTTTCGGAACCTGGGGATTTCTGGGACTTTATTTCGGAGGGATGATCTTTGCTTCCATTTATGACCTGGTAAAACATCATAATGATCCTTATTATGTCTCCATTGGAGCATCGGGAGCCGTATCGGCGATTCTGTTTTCCTATATATTGTTCGACCCCTGGAGTAAAATATTACTGTTTGCGATCATTCCTGTACCGGGAATTATCTTTGGAGTAGTTTACCTGGCTTATTGTCAATATATGGCTAAACGTGCGGGAGACAATATCAACCACAATGCCCATTTTTACGGGGCGGTATATGGTTTTCTGTTCCCGGCTTTACTTAATCCTTCATTGATAAAAGCCTTCCTGTCTCACTTTTAAACGGAATATTTTCTATATATATTCGTGTTCAAGTGTTTGTATTTTAAGGTATTATTTATAGATTTGTGGAAATATCTCAATTTCTCTAATACCATAATGCAGACATAATGAAAAGAAGAAACTTCATCAGGAGTGGGGCACTGGCCCTTGCCGGCTTCACTATTTTACCCCGTCACATTTTAGGTGGAACGAATTTTGTCGCTCCCAGCGATCAGATAAATCTCGGGATTATCGGCTGCGGGGCACAGGGACGCTGGACGTTAGCTCCCGAGTTTGCCCGCCGTGCGAATCTGATTGCAGCATCCGACTGTGAATCCCGCCAGTTGAATGCCATGCAGGCAATTGTCGAAAAAGAAACCGAAAAGGCAAAAGGACAGGCCTATAAAGGTTTTAAATTGTATGCCGACTATCATGAACTACTGAACCGCAGCGATATCGACGGTGTGATTATTGCCACACCGGATCACTGGCATGCGGTACAGACTATTGAAGCCTGCCGTGCCGGAAAAGATGTGTATGTGGAGAAGCCCATGTCGCACAGTATCGAGGAAGGACGTGCCATGGCCGATGCCGTAGAGAAATATAACCGGGTATTGCAGGTCGGCAACATGCAACGTTCATGGCGAAACTTCCGCCATGCCTGTGAACTGGTCCGTAATGGGTATATCGGTGAGATAAAAGAAGTAAAAGTTTCCATCGGACCTCCTCCTGTTAAATATGATCTTCCTGCGCAACCGGTTCCCAAGACGCTGGACTGGGAAATGTGGATCGGGCCGGCTCCCATGAATGTATATAATGAGGAACTGGCTCCGCCTATGGAGCGGAATATGTTCCCGAACTGGCGTAATTACCGGGAATACGGTGGTGGTATGATTTGTGACTGGGGTGCCCACATGTTTGACATAGCCCAATGGGCTTTGGGCATGGACGATTCCGGTCCGATTGAGTTTACTCCTCCTGAGGAAGGAGAACTGAAACCGCTTAGCATGCGTTATGCCAACGGAACAGTAATGACACATGAGCCTTTCCGTAAGGCGGATGGAAATGCAGTCCGCTTTATCGGTTCGGACGGTGTGATCGATATCAGCCGTAGTTTCCTGGATACGATACCTGCCAAACTACAGGATGAAGTGATCGGTGATGACAAGATCAAATTGTATAAGAGCGACGATCATTACAATGATTTCCTCACAGCAATGAAGACTCGCAAACAGCCGCTTAGTACCGTTGAGATCGGACATCGTACGGCTTCGCTTTGCCATATCGTAAATCTTTGTTACGAGTTTGACCGCAAACTGGTGTGGAATCCGGAAAAAGAAGAATTTTTCTTTGACGACGAAGCTAACAGACGAAGAGGAAATCCGATACGCGAACCGTATAGCCTGAAAGTGTAGCTATATATAATAATGTATAGGAAAAACGGTAGCGGCGATAAAAGTTTATGAAGACTTTTACCGCCGCTATCTCTTTTATTCAGCCCTTGTTTAGAACCGTGGAGGAGGACCGCCCGGTCCGCCATGGCCTCTGCCACCCGGTCCGCGCATATCGCTTGCAGATGCTCCCCCTTTAAAGATGCTGAACCGGTAAATGAAGTGAACCATGAAGTAACTACTCAGCGTATTATATTCCGAATATTGTGTATAGTCAGCTGTTACGCTCTGAGAGATATTACTGCGTTGTTGCAGGATATCATAAATTTTGAAACGCAATGTCGCCTGTTTTCCTTTCAGGAAAGATTTGGATGCGGATGCATTCCATAAAACTTCCTTCTGTTGGTATCCGGCTGCGTAACCGGAGTTGGCCGACCAGGTTATGTCGCTTTCAATCTTGAAATCGAGTGGAAGATAAATGGTAGTAGTTCCTCCCACGCCATAATTGTAAATATTCTGGTCGTTCTGGTTTTGCAGAGAGTTCTTAGTCCCACTATAACGGAAGTTTCCGTTTACTCCCAGGTCGATATAATCCGAACGAAAATCGATACCGGCACGTTCCATGGCCGAATAATTCTTGTTCGTATTTTTCTTTTCATTAATGAAACCGTTTGAATTGGCGAATGAAGCCATTGTCATCGAGTTAACGGAGAACTTTCTGTTCTTCAGCGGCGTGTTGAACATGACGCGGAAATTGCCGTTATAGTTCCCGTTGACATTATCATAAGTCGTCATTTTCTTTCCCGATTCCCCAACATATATAGATTTGGTAACGATGGCGTTGACAACATAGTTGGCATTCAACATCAACATGAGAGCTGTCTGCTTTTCCGGAACAAATTTCTGGTAACGGGCAGAGAAGTTATTTGAATAAGTCGGTTTCAAATCCGGATTACCGGTAATAGTGTTCAGCGGGTCGGAGATGTCGGCTACAGGTTGCAGTTGGGTCATCGATGGCTGACTGGTACGACCGCGATAGTTAATGCGCAGGTTAGTTCGTTTATCGAACCGGTAGTTGAACCGAACCATCGGCGACAGGTTGACAACGTTGCGCGTTAGCTTTGAAAGGGTCGTATCGCCTACAAAATTCTCACTTACACTGTGCGAAGGCTCCAGGTTCATACCGATGGTATAATCATATTTTTCCCGGACAGCCTTAAAGGCCAGGCTTGCCTGCTGGTTGATGAAGTTATTGCGGTAACTTTTGCTGTATGCAGTGTCCAGTACATTATAATCTTCGCTGTCTTCTCCTCTTACATAAGAGTTTTTCAGGGATTCCTGTTTATTCTGGCTGATACTGTAGGTTGCCTGGATGAAATTGTTATGCCCGATCGGCTCGACCCATGATAAATAAACGCGGTAGTTAAACCCTTTGTTATCATATCTGAATTGCTGGTCGATCAGTTCATCCTGGTTATTTCCCATGAAATATTCTGTGTTCGAATAATTCAGTCCTTTGTTGTAGGAATCGCTGAGCCCTCCGGTTAAAGAACCACTGAAGACGCGCCCTTCGTCATTCAGCTTACGACTGAACTCCAGTCGTGCATTCAGGTTGTAACCTTCACCATCGGATACGTAATCGGATTCTCCGAGGTTGACTGTATCGCTCAGGTTTGTCAGTGTGTTGAACGAACCGAACTCCCGGTTATGGCTGTTGCTATAACTGAAACTAGGCTGGAAAATGATCTGGGTTGCCGAGTCAGGCTTCCATTCCATGCGGAAATCGGCACCGACGTTATCGCTTTTCGTGTTTTTATTATTTATTTCATTGTAAATAGTAGAACTGTCGTTCGGCAAAATATTTGTCCGGTTGATCTTACTATTCGCTTCATTGTCGGAATGTGAATAACGGACATTACCTCCCAGGGTCATTTTAGAGTTGAATTCTTTGCTGAAGTTCAGACCTACGTTTCCGGAGGTGGTGATACCGTTTCCGGCTCCTCCCGACCGTCCACCCCGTCGTCCTCCCATACCGGAGAACATGTTGGAGGCAATATCGGAGAATCCCATATTGTTCGTGTTATTGATACCTCCCATAAGTGTGAACTGGTCGTTGTTGATAAACCGGTTCACCATGAAATTACCTTCATACCGATCCTCGCTTCCATAGCCAGCAAAGGCATTACCGAACCATCCCTGCTTCATTCCTGGCTTGACGGTCAGGTTGATCACGGTTTCTTCATCCCCGTCATCGAATCCGGTCATCCGTGCCATATCGCTCAGGCGGTCCAACACCTGTACTTTTTCCACCATTTTAGAAGGCAGGTTTTTGGAAGCTACTTTCGGGTCGTCGGAGAAGAATTCTTTTCCGTCTATCAATACTTTCTTGACTTCTTTTCCATTGACGGTAATCTTTCCTTCGCTGTCAACTTCCACGCCGGGCATCTTTTTCAGCAGGTCTTCCAGGACAGCCCCTTCGGTTGTCTTGTAAGAGTCGGCGTTATATTCGACCGTGTCGTTGCGGACGACCACTTCCGGAGCCTTGCCGATCACGACGGCTTCACCCAGCTGGATAGCTCCGTCGCTTAATGCTAATTTACCTAATTTGACAGGATTTGTTTTTCCGGTGATACGGATGGGTTGGTATAAAGGATCGAATCCCACAAAGCTGACATGCAATAAATAACTGCCGGCTTTAATACCTTTCAGTGTAAAATTACCATTGCGCGAACTGGCTACACCGCCAACCATCGTGCTGTCTTTTACATTCAACAAGCGTACTGTTGCCTGTTCGATTGGCTCATTGCTTCCATCTTCTACCACCGTTCCGGTGATGTCAACTCCACCCTGCTGCGCAAATGCCGGCGAAGAAAAGAGGATAAAAAATAACCATAATAAGTATCTTCCCAATTTCATAACTAATGTATTATCTGTATCTAACAAACATTTTCCCGGACTGGTTTCCGGGTACGAGAAGATAGACACGACGAAGGTTATTAAGTTTAAAAATATATGTGATGATTTTGATTTATTAACGAAAACATTTGTCAGCAAATTGACAGATGAAAATCCCAAACTGCCGGAATATCAAAATGCTATATCAAGTGGCTGGTGAAGGAACTGTATAAGACTGATGGAGGAGATGCTGCTTTTTATACAAACCTCGAAAGGTTTGAAAATGTTATAATGTTCTTGATGGTGGAGTAATTCTGCCATAATAGGGATTTAAAAAGGATATATGAATCCTTTTTCTGAAATAAATGATGATTGTTTGATATAACGATATTTTAACTGCGCACTGTTTTTGAATCGTTCTGGAGAAAAAAACTGTTCGTAAACATACAATTCGGGGCTTGAAAAGTCCTTTTGAGATTGTTAATTAACATCTATTTGCATTGTTTTTTGCCTATAATAAATCTTCATTTCGTTTAAAATGAAAAAAATCTCGTTTTAAACGAGATGGAAATTCCTTTAAAATGAACTGGGAACTGGATGGTAAGAATGATTGTTGTTAATTATTGTAAAAATAAATCTTCAGGGAGATGAGATTTGAAGAATTCACGTGTTATGATAAAATCTATTTCTGTAACATATTGACGTAATATGGTTGTGTTTTGACTTCTTTTGTCAAATCTCTTTTCTCTTTTTCAGGAAGGAAATCCGAATAAAAAAGAAAGCAGTGGCAGATAATCCTTTAGTCTGACACGAAGTATTTTCAACGCTTGGCTGATTCTGTATTCAACGGTTTTGACGGATACGCCGAGTTTAGTAGCTATCTGAGTATTCGTGAGTTCCCCGAAACGGCTTAAAGCGAAGGTGTCGCGGTAGGTATCGGGAAGTTCTTTAATAGCTTTGTTAATGTGTTCAGTCAGTTCGTTTATAAAATAGTAATCAGGATCTTCAAACTGATCTTTAAGTTTGTCATATATATGGTTGTGTATTCGTTCATGATATAGTTTTTTATTAATGGCATTCAGGCAACGGTGTTTTGTTGAGATGAAAAGATAGGATTTCAGGGAGGTTCCTATTATAAGGCTTTTCCTTGTTTCCCAAATGAACAGCATCAGATCTTGTACTAACTCTTCAGAATCTTCGTCGGAAATATACTGGGAGGCATATTCGCATAGTGGGGAATAGTATTTTAGAAAGAGCTGTTTATAAGCGTTCTTATCGTTATTTTGTAACAAATTCAGAATCTGATCATCATTCATGGAGTTGTATTGTTTGTCTGTTGTGGTATTTCGAATCTATAAGCAAATGTAAATTGTTTCTTTATACATACAAAATATTTTATACGATTTACTAATTACTTTTTTTGAAAAAAGTAGAATATGAGTTTAGGGTACTGTACCTGTAGTTTTGTCGTATATATAGAATGGAAAAAGAAAATAGACATATTATCAGTAATGAACCGGATGAAGCTGTCCTTTTGAGATATATATCGGAAACCGCTTCGGAAGAGGAAAAAATCTGGGTTGACGGTTGGTTAAGGAATGATGAAGCCGGGGAGAACATTTTATTGCAGTTGGCTACTATAGACCATGCCCTTCGCACGAAAAAAAGAATAGCATCCCGTAATTCACTGGAGGCTTTTTGTAAAGTGGAAAGGCGTATTAAACGTTTGCAGAGAAAAAACTGGATAAATCGCACTTATCTGGCAGCAGCCTGCTTTTTGGGTGTCTTGATCTTATCCACTGCCATGTCTTATTGGATGAAAAAAGAAATAGGGGATGAGGCACAGATAGTAACAGTTCAGACGAATGCGGGTATGCGTACGCATTTTAACCTGCCGGATGGGACCGTTGCTTATTTGAATTCAGGAAGTGTACTTTCATATCCGTTGCATTATGATAAAGAGGAAAGGCGGGTAACGCTTACAGGTGAGGCTTATTTTAAGGTGGCACATAATCCGGAACAGCCGTTTATAGTGAGTGTGGCTAATGACCGGATGCGTGTTAAAGTGTTGGGGACGGAATTTAACTTGCAGTCTTATGAAGATGAAACGATAGTACAAACGACATTGGTTAGTGGGGCTGTACATATAGAAGCTGTAAAAAATGGTGATATAGTGTCTACTATTAAACTAAAGCCTTCGGAAAGGGCTGTCTATGATATTTCTTCCGGTTCTGTTTCTATAGCTACCGTAAATACGGACTACGATACGGCCTGGAAAGAGGGGCGTTTAATGTTTAAAGACATGCCGATACCACAGGTTTTGAAGAAGTTGTCTTATTTTTATAATGTAAGGTTTGATGTAAAGGATGCTGTGATCAATACGTATCGTTTTACCGGAACATTTGAAAATAAACAATTGTCGCAAATCTTGGACTACTTGAAAATTTCTTCGCAAATAGATTATACAATTAAACGAATGACATCGGATGATAGTTCGGGTATTCAAAATGAGACTGTCACTCTGAAGAAAATGAGATAGTGTTAAATCTGAATGTTTAACGACTTAAAATATATGCCTATGAAGTAATACAGGATTATTGTAAGCCTTATTGAAAACATACGGAAATATGCTGGTAACATATTCCCGTATGAAAATTCGAAAGGCCTTGGGAGACTAATCAAACATTTTTTTTAATCTTAAATCACTGCAAAAGTATGGTAAAGATTTATTATTTCCAATATAAAGGGAATATTAGTGCCTTTATATTACAATCTAAAATCACAAGAATCATGAAGTTAACCAGTCTATTACTTTTTTTGTCAATCGGATTAGCTTGGGCTTCGAACTCGTATGCACAAAAGGCTATACTTTCGATGAACATGACTAATCGGACGGTTTTTGATGTATTGGAAGAGATTGAAACGCGAACTGATTTTCATTTCTTTTATAACAGCAAGATGATCGATATCCATAGAACAGTTTCGGTAAACGTAAAAGATAAATCTGTTTTTACAATCCTGGATCAAATATTTAAAAATTCAAATGTTGCTTATAAGGTCGTAGATAAGGATATTATTCTTTCGGCAAATGAAGCTTCCGGAACTTTACAGGATAGGCGAAGGATAACAGGGGTAGTTAAAGATAAAAGTACAGGTGAACCTGTTATCGGGGTGAATGTTTTAGTAAAAGGGTCTACGAATGGAACGGTTACAGATATAGATGGCAGGTTCTCTCTGGAGGTTTCATCGTCTGATATATTGTCTGTTTCTTATATCGGCTATATGTCACAAGAAATTACAGTAAGTAATAAAGAAGTGATCGATGTTGATTTACAGGAAGATTCGACTAGTTTGGATGAAGTTGTAGTTGTGGGATTCGGTACGCAGAAAAAAGTCAATTTGACGGGATCTGTATCGGCATTAAGCACGAAAGATATAGAGAAATTGAAAGTGACACAAACCTCTCAATTGTTATCGGGAATGGTTAGCGGTATCAATGTTACACAAGGTTCCGGGCAACCGGGAGGTGATCACTCTTCTGTAACGATTCGTGGATTGGGAACTTTCAGTAGTGCGGGAAACTCTCCATTAGTATTGGTTGACGGATTGTCTTCTTCGTTGGATAATGTGAATGCGAATGATATAGAGAGTATTTCTGTTTTAAAGGATGCAGCATCAGCTTCTATATACGGAACCAGGGCTGCAAATGGGGTAATATTAATCAAGACTAAAAATGGTAAAGAGGGGAAAGCGCATATTACATATCAGGGAAGTTTTGGCTTTTCACGAGTGGCAGATAAAGCGAAGATTGTAGATTCCTGGACGTATGCGGAGCTATATAATGAGGCGTTGATTAATAGTGGAGGAAGTCCACAGTATACAGCCGAAGAGATTGCGAAGTTTAAATCGGGAGAAGATCCGGATAACTATCCGAATAAACGACATTATGATGATCTTATTTCATCCGGTAACGGGTTCCAGACAAATCAATACGTAGGAATAACAGGTGGTACGGAAAAGAATTCATATATGTTTTCTTTGGGCTATCTTAATCAAAATGGTATTGTTGATGAAACTAATTACAAACGGTACAATGTGATGTTTAATGCAAATAGTAGAATAAGAGATAATTTTAAGATTAATGTAAAATTTGCAGGACAACGAGGAGACCGTCATGAACCTACCGCAGTAGACAGTGCTCCTAGTGATGGTGTGGAGGGGCTTATTGATTATTCTTTGAAGATTCCGAATACGGTTGCAGGAAAACGTTCGGACGGATATTATGGAAACCAAACAGGATTTACTGTTGAAGGATGGATGGATAGCGAGTCTTTTATCAAATACAGTGATGTAAATGCTGTTGCAAGTGCCAATTTTGAATGGAATATTTTGAAGGATTTGAAGTTGACAGGGATCGCAGGATATGATTATACCAGTAATGATTTTAAAAAATTTAGACCAACATTGGTGATAGATCAATATAATACTGCTTCTCCTTCCGATTTGAGAGTGCGTAATACGAGAAACTCGTTATTGACATTACAGGCTTATTTGAATTATGATTTATTATTGAAGGATCATTTGTTTCATTTTCTTTTAGGTTATTCACAGGAGAGTAATAAGGATGAATGGGTGGAAGCTTATCGTGATAATTTTCCCAACAATGCTTTATATGAAATAAATGCAGGTTCCGCATCTAACCAGCAGAATAGTGGTTCTGCCTCAGAATGGGCTTTGGCTTCTTTTTTCGGAAGAATTAATTATTCTTTCAAAGATCGATATCTTCTTGAAATGAGTGCCAGATATGATGCTTCTTCCAGATTCCCTAAAAGTAACAGGTGGGGATTTTTCCCTTCTATTTCAGGTGGATGGATTGTATCACAAGAGGATTTTTTTGATGTGCCGATGATTAATAATTTAAAATTGAGAGTATCTTGGGGTACATTAGGCAATCAAAATATTGGAAATTATCCTTATCAACAAGTGCTTACGTTAGGAATGAATGTTCCTTTCGGTGTGTCGGAGGTCTTATGGCCTGGAGCTGCTGCAACAGTAGTACCGAGTACAAATATAACTTGGGAGTCGACTAAAGTTGCGAATGTGGGATTTGATTTGTCTTTATTTGATAATAAAATGACATTGACTGCAGATTATTATAATAAAGAAACTTCCGACATATTATATAATGTAACCGCTTCGAAGATATTGGGAATGACCCCTTCTGTTCAAAATGCAGGGACTGTGGTTAATAAAGGAATAGATCTTTCTATTCAGCATCGTAATATAATAGGTGATTTTTCTTATAGCATAGCAGGTAATTTGTCGTATGTAAAGAACAGAGTAAAAAAGTTAGCAAATGTGGAAAGAGATATTGATGGAGGTCTTTTTGTCGGTTATTCTTTGGAATCAATTTATGGTTATGTGACGGATGGCTTCTTTAACAGTCAGGAAGAAATAGATAATTATGCAAAACAACCAAGAACTGCCAAACCTGGTGATTTGAAGTTAGTGGATATTAGTGGTCCCGACGGAGTTCCGGATGGAGTGGTAAATGCTGATTATGATCGTAAGATAATTGGTGATAAATTTCCTAATTGGAATTTTGGATTAAATATGAATGTTGGATATAAACAGGTAGATTTCTTGTTGAATATGAGTGGAGTGGCCGGTATGCATAGACTTATAGATGGGTTTCAGGCTAATGCTTTTTATTGGGGGTCGAATCCTCAGGAATGGATGGCAAAGGGACACTGGACAGAAACAAACCATGATGCAACTTATCCTAGAATGTTGATTTTAGGAGGAAATGAACAACAATTATATACATCTACTTACCGGCTTATGAATGCCTCTTTTTTGCGTATCAATGATATACAGATTGGATATACATTTCCTTCTTCACAGATACATTTTTTGGGTATGTCGAATTTGCGGTTATATGCCAGTGTAAAGAATGTTGTAACATTTCATAATTATTTAGAGGGATGGGATCCGGAAAGGAGAAGCCAATACCCGGCAGTTCGAGATTTTATGTTTGGTATTAATGTTACATTTTAATAAACAAGTAATATGAAAGTTATGAGAATATATGGTTTTATTTCGATTATCCTTGCATTCGGACTGATGGGATGTGATAGTTTATTGGATAAGAATCCATTGGATTGTTTGTCTACTGAAACATTTTGGAAAACGGAGAGTGATGCAAAATTGGCGTTGACAGGAGTTTATCAAACAGATAAATTGACTGGATCGACAACTGTAAAAACGATTTATGATTTGTGGAATCAAGATACTTATTTGAGATTTTTTGAAGCTTCTACAGATAATGGATTTGACAAAGATTATAATGTGGCTGATATTAATAGTGGTGATTTGACGGCTTCATTTGCAAGGACGGCAGAGTTATGGGCTACTTCTTATCAGAAGATTATAAAATGTAATAATTTTCTCGAAAATATAGATCGTGTGGAAATGGATATCGAGGAAATGAAAGTCATGAAAGCAGAAGTGAAATCTATTAGGGCATATAATTATTTTTGGTTGTCATTTTTGTGGGGAGATGTACCCTTGGTGACAAAAGTATTAACTGTTGATGAAGCAAATAGTGTTTTTCGTGATTCGAAAGAGACGGTTGTCAATTTTATTGTGACAGAATTGCAAGAGGCTATTCGTGATTTGCCAGTTACGCGTCCAAATGAAGATTATGGACGGATAACTAAAGGTGGTGCTTTGGGGATCTTGGGTAGGGTGTTTTTAGCGGAAAAAAGATGGGAAGAAGCGAAAGATACCTATAAGCAAATTATGAACTTAGGTGTTTATGAAATAGATCCGCGATTTAGTGACTTATTTATTGAAAAGGGCGAAAACAGTAAAGAGTTTTTATTGGTGAGCAAGCGTACTCAAGATCTTTATACTAATTCGATTCAGCTAGTTTGTCAAGGTTTTACATGGGGAGGATGGCATCATTTCAGCCCTTATAATGAATTGGTAGAAGAGTTTTGTTGTATAGATGGATTACCAATTCACGAATCTCCGTTATTTGATCCGGAGAAGCCATATGAAAATCGGGATCCGAGGTTGTTGAAAACTGTATTTGTTGATAATGTGTCTGTTTTTAAAGGAATACTTTATATCGCTCATCCGGATTCTAATCCATCTATTTATATGGATCAATTGTTGCGACGTCCTTGGAGTGGTTATGCTGTGCGTAAGTTTTGTGATGAAAGTTATGAAGGTAATTTGAATTCTTATGGTTGTGATTTCCCCATGATTCGTTATGCAGAGGTTTTGTTGAGTTATCTGGAAGCTAATATAGAGTCTGGAAGTCCTATAACTCAGCATTTATTAGATGAAACCATCAATCGTGTCAGAGGGCGTGAAGAAATAAAGATGCCTTCTGTTACAGAAACAAATCCGGATAAGTTGACCACTATCTTAAGACGTGAACGGCGTGTTGAATTGGCTTGGGAAGGATTACGATTATTTGATTTGTTCCGATGGCGCACGGCTCATATTTATTTGCGGACCCGTTTTCATGGTATGAAAGTTTGTTCAGCGAAAGATGCTCCTACATATACAACTGTTCCGGTTGATGAAAATGGATATTATTTGATTGATGAAACGTTCTTCAGAGAGGATGTAGATTATTTATGGCCTATTCCTCAAACAGAAAGAGATGTCAATAAAAATTTGACTCAAAATTATGGGTATTAAAAAATAGATCTGTCGTATGCAAACAAGAAGGAATTTTTTAAATAGGTTGTTGGGTGGAGTTGGGGTCAGTGCACTCTCTTCTTTTACAGCTTGTAACGGAAGTACTCAATGGAAAGCCACTCCGATGGAGTTGCCTGTTGTTGAGGAAGTGGATATTTGTATATTGGGAGGGAGTTGTACCGGTGTGTTTGCAGGAGTGCGGGCTGCTCGATTAGGTGCAAAAGTTGCAGTCGTAGAAAAGCAAAACGCATTTGGAGGTGTGGCTACAAGTTCTTTAGTTAATATTTGGCATTCTTTATATGACACGGAAGCAAAACAACAGATTATAGCAGGGCTGACAAGCGAGATGATAGAACGTTTGTCTTTGCGTAATGCAGTTATGACGAATCCATATCATCCAAGTTCCGCTTATACATTTAATTCTCAAGAACTAAAAATAGAGTTGGATGAATTGGTATTGGAGTCTGGCATTCATCCTTATCTGCATACATTGTTTTCTGAGCCTTGTCTGGATGAGTCTGGTAAGCTTGTTGGTATTGTGATTGATAATAAATCGGGAAGAGGAGTTATTAAAGCAAAATATTTTATAGATGCTACGGGGGATGGAGACCTTTGTTATCGTTTAGGTCTAAAATCTTATGCTTTTGAATTACTGCAACCTCCCACGACTTGTGCACATTTTGAAGGTTGGAATTCCGGAGAATTCGACGAACTATTAAAAAAGCATGGAGCAGAATTTAATATTCCGGATGGATTTGTTTGGGGAGCAACGCTGCCTGAGACGAATGTTTATATGCTTGCGGGAACACGGGTATATAAAGCGGACTGCGCTGTTGCAGATGATTTAACGAGAGCGGAAATAGAAGGCAGAAGACAAATTCGTGCAATTATGGATATGTTGAGGAAATATGGGAAGAAGGAAAATCTTCCTGGTCTGGTTGCTTTGCCGTCATACATTGGAATACGGGAAACAAGGCATATAAAATGTCTTTATCAGATTAGTGATGAAGACGCGATGTATGGAAAACATTTTGATGATGCGATAGCGAATGGAAGCTATCGTTTAGATATTCATCATCAGGATAAACCAGGTTTGACTTTTAGATATCTTGATGGTTCTGAGGTATATGTAAGGCCGGGTTTTGCAGATCAGAAAGGGCGGTGGAGAAAAGAAATGGATGTAGATCCAACTTTCTATCAAATACCGCTTCGTTCGATCATACCAGAAAAACATGATAATCTGATGGTTGCCGGAAGAATGCTGGATGCTGCGATTATTGCTTATTCCGGCATAAGGGTTATGGTGAATATGAATCAGGTTGGTGAGGCTGCCGGTGTTACTTCATATCTGGCACTACAACAGCAAAAAAGAATTAGGGATGTTTCAAGTAACGAAGTTAGGAACGAGTTGAGAAAAGGGGGATCTATAATTATCTAGGTTAGAATTTATTTTTATTGGAAACCGGACTCGGGATACTATGCCTGAGTCCGGTTAATTTCATTTTTGTTGTTTTTTTAGTTTAAGTTTGTGTATTCTGTTTTTATCTTATTACTTTGTAGAGTGTTTTTTTACAATATCTTATATCTAATAAATCTAAAGTACATGAAAACAAACATTCTGACTTTTTTGTGTTTTGTCTTCCTTTGTGCCTGCCAGGCTCCACCAGTCGAAGAGTATGCAATCATCCCGCAGCCTCAGGAAATTACCTATACACCTGGTTTTTTCAAAATGGGGAATCATCCGGTTATTTCTTATTCCGGGGATTTGAATAATGAGGCTGGGTTGTTACAAAAGATTCTTTCTTCTGATTTTTCACTTAGTGCTACTGTAAAGGATACAGGTAAAGGTGATATTAACCTGGTACTTGATCCGGCAGTTTTACCGGATAAGCCGGAAGGATATCAACTGGAAGTATCTTCCGGAAAAGTGGAGATAAAAGCCGGAACTCCTGCCGGTATTTTGAATGGTGTGCAGACGTTGCGGCAGATCATCAAGGAGAAAGATGGAAAATATATGATACAGAGAGCTTCAGTTTCTGACTATCCGGCTTTTTCCTGGCGTGCTTTTATGCTGGATGAAGGACGTTACTTTAAAGGAAAAGATGTTGTCCTGAAACTTTTGGATGAAATGTCACAACTGAAAATGAACACGTTCCATTGGCATCTTACTAATGACCAGGGTTGGAGGATTGAAATTAAAAAATATCCGAAACTGACTGAAATCGGTGCTTTCCGCGATTCTTCGGAAATCAACCATTTTGGTAGTGACGTGTATGACGGGAAACGGCATGGAGGATTTTATACACAGGAAGATATAAAAGAAATTGTTGATTATGCCTCTAAACGCCATATTACCATTGTTCCGGAAGTAAGTATGCCGGGACATGCCAGTGCGGCTATCGCTTCTTATCCCTGGTTGGGCACAAGCGGAAAGCAGATCAAAGTTCCCGGAAAATTCGGAGTACATTATGAAGTGCTGAATGTTTCCGATCCTAAAGTGTTGCAATTTCTGGATGATGTAACCAATGAAGTGATAGCGTTATTCCCAAGCCCGGTATTCCATATCGGAGGTGATGAAGTGAAATACGATCAGTGGAAAGCATCTCCGGCAATACGTAGTTATATGGCAAAGAAAGGTTTGAAGACTCCGGCTGAACTTCAGATCTATTTCACAAATGAAATCTCCAATATGCTGGCGGCAAAAGGTAAGCGAATGATGGGATGGAATGAGATTACCGGAGATAAACTGCATGAATATCAGTCGGAAGAGGATACAAAAGAAACAGAACAGCAGTTGGCAAAAGGTACGATCGTTCATTTTTGGAAGGGGGATCCGGCTCTTATCAAGAAAACGATCGATAAAGGATATGATGTGGTAAATTCTTACCATGAGTATACTTATGTGGATTACAATTATGAATCGATACCTTTATCCAAGGCTTATGCTTTCAATCCGGTTCCTGAAGGGTTGTCTCCTGAAGAACAAAGCAGAGTCTTAGGACTTGGTTGTCAGATGTGGGGTGAATTTATTCCTACGGTTGAAAGCATGAACCGGTTGACTTATCCGCGTATTGCTGCTTATGCAGAAACAGGATGGAGCGGTTCGGATAAAAAAGATTACAATCGTTTCCTGAAATCTCTTGATTACTTTAAAAATAAATGGGCTGCTGAAGGAATAGTGATAGGACCGACTGAATAAAAAATATTTTTTTTGCAGAACGATTAAACTATTTCCATGTAACAAAGTCTATTATATCGAAGCGCTTCACAAACAGGAAAATATTAATTTAGTAATAAGTATTAGTTTATGAAGAAGGTAATAGGATTGTTTTTGGTTATCCTGATTAGTTCGGCAACAGTTTTTGCACAAAGTGGTAATCGTCAGGGAAAGAAGGGAGATCCCTCTCAACGTAGTGAAAAAATGATCGAGGAATTGAAACTCGACGATAAGCAAGCTGCGGAGTTTCGTAAGGTTGAGGCTGATTTCCGGGAACAAATGAATAAGGAACGTGAGGCTGTAAAAGATGACCGCGAAAAGATGCGGGAAAAAATGACAGCCATGCGTACTGAAAAAGAGGCTCAAATTAAGAAGATTCTGACGGACGAACAATATAAGCAGTATCAGGAAAAACAAAAAAAAGCTCCTCGTAAAAAAGGACATGGACGTAGATGATAGAAATAAAAATCCCCGGCAGAGCATTCCGCCGGGGATTTTTATGTGTTATTAGTTGATTATAACGTTTTCAGTTTCAGATTACGCCATAATACTTTGATGCCACCACCGTCGTGGATCTGTAAAGCAATGCGGCCCTGACCGGCACCGATTTTTTCATCATTGATGTTAACCATTTCTTCGCCATTCAACCAGGTCTGTACATTATCACCCTGCACTTTGATACGCATGGTGTTCCAGTCGCCTTCTTTCAGGATTGTTTCTTTTTCATCCGGGATCTGGATCAACCATCCGCGTCCGTATGATTCGTAGATACCGCCGGTATCGTGTCCTTTAGGAGCAACTTCAACCTGCCATCCGTTTACTTTTACGTCTTCTTCAATGAAAGAACGGATAAATACGCCAGAGTTACCGTCGGCTTCCTGTTTGAATTCTACTGTCAGGTCGAAATCATCATAGTAATCACGTGTTGCCAGATAACCATATTTTTTGTCCGGACCGCTTTCGCAAATCAGTAAACCGTCTTTTACATACCATAATTCTGTACCATATGCTTCCCAGCCTTTCAGGTCAACACCGTTGAAGAGGTTGACTTCTTTGGACTTACGGGGAAGTTCTTTGATCTTTATGTTACGGAAAGAAGCTGGATAACCATGATCCTGTAAACAGAGGACACCTTTTTTAGCTAAACCGTATTCAGGAGCGTTTGCCCATTTTCCGCTGTTTTTCTTTTCATGCCAATCGTCTGTCCAAGCTTCGAATTCTAGGATTTTTTGACCATTCAGCCAATGTTCTACATGGCCATTGTCGAATACAATCTTGGAGTTGTTCCATTCGCCTTGCGGATTAACCTTCATTTTGGATTTGTCAGGCAAATGCATGGCATAATCGACACCTAGTTTCTGCCATTCTTCCAGAGGTTCCGGGAAGTTAGGCTCGTCGATCAACTGATGTTCCGGACCTGTTACATAGGGTACGGCAAATTGCGGACGTTCAACAACATGATAAAGCATACCGCTGTTGCCGCCTTTAGACAGTTTCCAGTCCCATGACAATTCGAAGTTTTCATACTGTTTGTCGGTTACGATATAACCGCTGGCATCGCTGCCGTCACCTTTTGCCTGGATACATCCGTCTACTACGTGCCAGGGTTGTGTCAGGGTGGTTCCGTTATAGTCTTTCCACCCGTTGAGTGTTTTTCCGTCGAAAAGAAGTTGCCATCCGTCAGCGACTTCTTCGGGAGTAAGCGTGTTTTGTTCAACACCTGCACAAGAGGTAAACAAGGCCAATGATACTGCACAAGAGGCCAATAAGCTTGTGGCTGTTACTCTTTTCACTACTGATTCCATTTTAGATTAAGTTTAAATTAATGATAATGATAAATTGCAAAGATAAAAAAGTTATTTAAAAGATTCTGCAAAAATACACGAAGAGGGTAACTGTCTTTCTGAAAATAAAGTTTTATCTTGCATGCCTTAAATCATACCTATGGATAAGTGGATACTACATTTTTCCCTTCTATTGGTTCTGCTCGGCTTTGTGTTTTTTGGTAGCAAAAAGGGTGAAGTGACTGCCTTGTTGAGAGTGGCAGAAAAATCTATTGAGAAAGAACCGGGCAAGACGTTGATATTGTTGGATAGTATTCAACAGGTGGAAAAATTATCAGAGCAGCAACAAGCTCTTTGGTGTCTGCTGTATACATCGGTGCTAGATCGAAAGCAGATAAAACATACTTCAGATTCCTTGATACAGATTGCAGTGAGTTATTATGAGAAGAATGATTTGCCCGAGCGTAAGATGCAGGCATATTATTATTATGGAATTGTTCTTCAAGATTTAAACGATGCGATTCAGGCACAGGATTACTATTTGAGAGCTTATAAATTAGGAATTGAATTGGAAAGATACGTGTTCTTAGGACGTATATGTGCTAATTTGGGTACGTTGTATACCTATCAGGAATTGTGTAGCCAGGCTTCGCATTTCCAGCAAAAAGCTGTCAGCTATTTTGAGAAAAACCGGGATACGGTTCGTTTATCACTGGTGTTCAGGGATATGGCCCGGATTCATCTGAATGAGCATCGTTTGGATAGTGCGGTCGTTAATTATACAAAAGCATTGAAGTATACTTCGGATGTACATAAATTTTGTATGTTTAATGAATTGACTGGTGCGTATGCACGGATGGGAGATTATGAAAAAGGGGTGTCTTGCGCTCATATGGCTTATGATCGGGCAGAGACTGTTGAAGATTCCTGTTTAGTCAGCCTGGCGTTGGGGAGTCTTTATTTAAGAATGGGAAAGAAAGATTCGGCATATCATTATCTGTCTTTCTGTCGTCAAAGTACAAATCCGTATACCTTAAAAGATCTCTATCTATATTTGGCGCAATTCGAAAAGTCCCGGCATAATTGGCCGACTTATGCTTTTTATCAGGAGCAATATAACGTATTTCGTGATTCGATTGATAACCTGACCAAAATGGAGACCCTTGCCAGGTTGCAACGACTGTATGACTATCGTGAGATTGAAAAGAAAAAGGAATATTATCGGCAAGAGTCGGATCGTAAGACAGGCAAGTTGTATAAACTCTCTTTGGGGGGCGTTGGCTGTCTGCTGTTCGTCGTCTGTATCATTTTTATCTGTGGAAAGAAAGGAAAAAGAAGGAGGAGCAGCTTAACCAGTCTTTGCGTCGTAAGGAACAGCAATACTTGAACAGTCAGCAATATTTAGAAGAGCGAAATGCAGTTATGGCGCAGTTGGAACAACAGTATGAAGCGGTTGTGGCCCAATTATCCGAACAATCTTCCCGGTTTACAACGTCTGTTCAGGAGAAGATAAATTCATCGCATCCGTTTTTTATATCCGAATTATATCGGGGAGTGTACGCAGAATGGAAAAAACTGGATGAAGTACAATGGGCGGAGGTCATTAAAATGATAGATCATATATTGTATAAAGATTTTACAGGTAAGATAAGAATGTTGTATCCCCGTATATCTGAGTTGGATTTGAATGTGTGTTATTTGGTGAAATTGGAGATTCCGGTAGGGCGTATTGCTGTTTTATTGTCAGTGAATAGTCAGGCGATATCCAATAAACGTAAGCGTTTGTATGAAAAATTGACTCAAGAGAAGGGATCCGCACAGGATTTCGATAAGTTCATCAAAACCTTTTGACACTTTTATTCCCTCTATGATGTTGTTTATTAGATACTTAAAAATGTGACATTTTTGTGACATCAAATCCTTGGTGGTCTTTGGGGCGGTTTCTACTTTTACGAATCCAAATAAAATAGTCTATGTTTAATAACTAATATAACTGAAAACATGAAAAGTAGAAATCTTATGTTGGGAGCTATTCTATTCATATTAATGGGATGCGGAGTTGATAAATCAGACAGTCTTGTCACAGTAGATGTTACGGTAAATTATCCAAAGAAAGAACTGGTTTTGCAGGATTTTATGGATGTGGAATATATTCCGTTGGAGACGACGGATGAATTTGTTGTCAAAGGCAAGATCACGGATGTCGGTAAAGATATCTTGGTATTGACGAATGTTCGTCAGGGAGAAATTTTGATATTTGACCGGTCGACTGGCAAAGGATTGAAGAAGATTAATCGTAGAGGTCAAGGTCCGGAAGAGTATATATTGCCTTTTAATGTTCATTTGAATAAAGAAGAGGATGAGATGTTTGTGAATGACGGTCCTTCAAGTAAAATCCAGGTATATGATTTGGATGGAAATTATAAAAGGACAATCCCTTATAAACAGGGTGCACTTGTCACGAACTTGTACGATTATGATGAAAATCATTTTCTTTCTCAGAATGTTTATTCGCATGAGAACGAGTCTTCTTCGTCTACGTTCTTTCTTTTGTCTACACAAGATGGAAGCTGGACGGATATTGAGCTTCCATACGGGAAGAGAATCTCTCCGGTAATCGTAAAGCGTGCAGCGGATGGGATTTACGCAAGTGTTCCCGGTAATAGTTTTATATCTTCTTATCAGGGCGATTGGATTTTGAGTGAACCTTCAGCCGATACTATCTATGCCCATCGGCCGAACGGAGATCTTCGTCCGTTTATGGTCAGGACTCCTTCTGTACAGACAATGACGCCGGAAGTCTTTCTTTTTCCGGGAGTCTTGACGGATCGTTATTATTTTATGCAGACGGTGAAAAAGGAATGCGATTTCGAAAAGAATGACAAAATGCCAACTGTTGATTTAATATATGACAGGCAGGAAAAAAAGATTTATCATTCTATAGTTCATAATGCAGACTTTGATAATCGTGAGGAGGATTTGTCGGTATGTGCTTTAAACGAAGAGGTTGCTTTCGCCGTATCTTTGGATGCTTTGTCACTTATTGAAGGGAAAGGTAAATTGAAAGGTCAGTTAAAAGAAATAGTAACTCATTTAGGGGAAGAGGATAATCCTGTGGTTATGCTGGCTAAGATGAAAAACTTCTGATTCAAAATCATTAAGACTTGTATATAACTCAGCCCGGCTACAGTATAAGTGATTCGTTTGATATATATCAAACGCAAAGAAGACATATATGCTTTATTCATTTGATAATTGTGTATTATTCATTCGATATATATTGAACGAATAAAAGAAAGGGAAGTCGTGTCCTGAAATAAGTTGACAAAAACCTAAAGTAACCGTATGGTCGAATCGAAAGATGCGGGTAGTACCGGTAAGTGAGGAATATTTTTTCAGTCTTCTTTGTGCGTACATTATATTCCAGTGCCTGCCGTGAAAAAATAAATGAAAAATAGTTGGTAAAAAGTTTGGATCGTATGTAGTAATCTACTACTTTTGCACCCGCATTCGAGAGAGAACGGCGCACGAACATGATGAAAGAGGTAACCTGAGGAAAGGGGATGAGGTTAGAGGTTCTAAGCAAAATTCCAACCGCCACAGCGACTCAAAAAAACTTTTCAATTTTTCTTCTGAAAAATTTGGTAGTTAAAAAAAAGTCCTTACCTTTGCAGCCGCAATCGAAAAGAAAGCGAAAGTTCTTTGAAAGATTTACATATCAACAAGTAGTACAAGTATTAAAAATTAATAC